>Ga0307510_10003101_pt1 | contig 19219 bp, 19 predicted proteins | sample 12_EM_MG_FD_207224 | JGI IMG/M metagenome (GOLD analysis project Ga0307510, IMG submission 207224) | Populus trichocarpa ectomycorrhiza microbial communities from riparian zone in the Pacific Northwest, United States - 12_EM | ecosystem: Host-associated > Plants > Roots > Unclassified | place...
AATACATTGTTCGGCGTTATAAAAGAGTAGATTTGTATTTTTAATTATAAGTATACAATAAAAAATCAATTTGCTCTTATATACAAAAATACTTTGATCGCTACAGAAGGATGTTTTTGTCTTACACAATCAAAATACCTCTTTGCCCTTAGGGTTTAATTTCTTATGCCTTGAATCTGAGGGCATTTTTGCTATTGCACTATTTTGTATTTTTGTTACTGAGTAAAGTAATGGTTAGTTTTGTTTTTTAATAAATTAAAAATATTTTTTAAAAAATTATTAGCGCGTTATGCGGAACCACGACGCGTGTGGCTGATTCTAGCATCCTCCCCGTGGACTTTAAAAATGAATGTTCTATGTGATTTAGAATATAAATAAAATAAGTGGTAGGGTTGTAAAAAAGCAGTTGAAATATTGTAAACGTTTGGGAACGCGGTTTAACCCCGTTCCCAAAAATTTTGAAATTTATTTTTTTTATTAAAATTTAATATGATTTGTATGTTTTGATGTGCTGATGTAAAAAATAATTTTTAAAAAATAAAAAAACATTATTAATATATATTTTAACACAAAAAATTATTTAAAAAATATTTATAACCACACTGTCAAACAAGCGGTGAAGTGTGAATCGTGGCGGGCGTTTGGTTTGTTAGTAATTAATTAAATATAATGGTGGAGATCAATAGGTATTAAAAAAAAAAACTAAATATGATTTAAAAAAAAAAGAATAACGAATGCTGGTGGAACCCAATAATAGATGGAAGAAAAAATGAATGATGCTCTGCCACACTAATAAAGTTTCCCAGCACAAAAGTCAAAAGAGGTTAAATACAATTTTATGCAATGTAAGAAATACAGCATCAAATTAACTTTCCTATCCATTTTAGCCCCTCTTCTTTCACAAAGTGAAAAAACATCTTGCACTCCTCGATGGCATGTTCGTCGGCACCCGATCTAATTAGTGGCGGAAAGAATAGCCACATGGCTGTCATCATTACGAACCCCACCGTCAATGGCCCTGAAACCGCCCAATGCAGCTGCCATCTACCCCCAAACCACCTCTTCATAGCAAGCTCCACGACCAAGCACACCCCTTGCAGCACAAAGAACATCGTGACTTCCCATGAAGGGCTTGCGCGTGTGACGCGGTAAAATAGGAGCTCGTGCATGAGACCGGAGACTAGGAAAGAAGCCGCCACTGCCGGGAGCGGGGCCCACTCACCTAGCAAGGATCCCAAAGAAGACCTCACGGGTTTGTATACGGTATGGCGCAGTAGGTTTGTTACCATGAGGTTCCACCTTCTGCCCCAGAAATCTTGCAAAGATGTTGACAAATAAGGCTCATTGGACGGTGGTTCTAGCTCCATGTGTAGTATGGCATGTACCGTAGCGTTGAATACACCAAAAATTATGTCCACCAACAAGTATACCATGCAACAGTATAGAGCAAGGACCAATTTTTGGTGAAACCTGCCCTTGTAATCATTCACGCCAACTGAGATGGTAAAAAGCAAGACTTTCGTCGCCAAATTCAGAGCTAATTTCGGTGGGTTTTGGGGTGTTTGAGAAGATGGGTACTTTTCATTTTGCTTTATTTTGATGGGAAGGAGAGCTTTAGAGATGAATTGAAGGAGGGAGTTGGATTGGTCACATGAAAGCGGACCGTGATCGAAGGCAAAGAGGGCAAGCTTGAAATTGGCTAACCAGGAGATGAACAAGGAGGCAATAGTATTTGGAAATAAGTAGGAGAAGAAGAGAGGAAGGGTTATGAAGAGGTAGAAAATGGGAAGGAGAGAGACAAGCCTAAGCTTACCTTTTGGGATCTTGGATGATATGAAATGACAGTAGATTAAAGATGCCAAAACTGAGAGAGATGCCTTGATCAAGTTCTTGATTTCCCCCTCCATTCTTGCCTGTTTGTGCGTTTTTCCGTTTTCAATAGCTTGTAATTTGTGTCTGCAAATGGCTTTTGATTTTGAGAATGTCACGATGACATATACCTCTTTGTTTTTTATTGATCATTCACCTTGGACAGCCCCGGTCTATTTGGTGCGCTGCCGACGTTCTTTACCATCGCACTACCTCACATATCCTAAACTAGTATTCTTTCCTTTCGGATACAAAGAATATGATTCCATTTTTCACTAAAAAATCAACGGTACTAGATTTTTTTACATATATATTATTATCAGCATATATTTAAAAGTACTTGACATTTCAATACAGCAATAAACACGGAAATGTAAATTCTTTTTCATTTTGATATTCAAAATTTTAAAAATATTTTATTTTTTATAATTTGATAACTTGATTTATGAGTTTTATAGGTTATTTAAATTGATTTATTTTTTTATATATTTTTTAATTGAAATTTTTTATCTACAGGTTAACTTGAGTTATTTTTTTATTAGTTTTTTTTAATTTAATTTTTTAATATTGAATTAATTAAAAAATTAACTTGAATTTCAATCCATATATGCTTGTACTTATATACTTGTACTTGTTATTTTAATACTTGTTATTTTTATTTTCATTGTACAATAAGGTGCCTCGGGATTTTAAAGAGAGAATGTTCTCTATCTTTTCTTTTTTTTTTGGTTTTTTAGATACAAAACTATCCCACCCACATGTTGTAATAAAAAATGAAAATTTTCTACTTCTTTAATTTTTAAAAGAGCCATAATTTCTAGTATTAACATCATATGGAAAATGTTCTTTTAATAGCGCTATCCTTCTAAATAAATCAGTGCATTAACTAATATCTGTTCTCATCGACCTAGACAACTACATAGAAGAATACCAATATATAGAGATCGGAGACGAGGTCCACAAAGCTTCAAGCTGGCTGTTCAAACTGCTATGCTTTTCACCATGGACAAGGTTGGTCTATCAACACCATAGAAGTACAGATAATGATTTCAATTTTCATGCGCAGAAACCAGGAATATGAAAGACCTGGTATGAAAATAAATCCTGGCCTCTCTCACCATTACGGGGACCCATTAAAGACGCAAAAAAGGAAAGCAAATTTCAAGACAGCATCTCTGTCGCTTTTCCGTCTGCTGGTTGCTCGATGAGTACATCTGTGGAAAAAGACCAGCTTCCTACTTCTCAGTACTTGACCAGTCTTCTCAATACTGAAAATATCTATGGATCCTAAAGATGCAACCATTGCCAGGTTGCTGGATAACTAGCTCTTACTAGAACACTGTTCATATGTTTTTATTCATTGAATAAAGACATGAAGCATAGAAACAGACATGGAATTGAACATAAACCATCGTCCGAGGAATGCGAAAGCCTGGAGGAATTTTCCCTTTCTTCGACATCCAATGTGTAAATTGGGGAATAATGGGGGTGGGGTGTACACACTCATACACACTAAAAGGATTCTCTATTCTTTTCCCTTTGATGGGAAATCAACCTAAGAAGCAGCTGTTGCTCAGAAGCAAAACGTATAGTCATAGTACAAGAACACTAGTAATAATCACTTTGAACATGTGTATCCACCTAGCGGAAATCTGCAACTAATTCCTTGAAGAGTCCGAGTAGGCTCTCAATACTCATCACTGAATGGTCAGCGTTATCTCTCACCCGCACACTCACCTGGAAACAACACAGGACAACAACAATTATTTTTTTTATAGGAAAAGAGAAGAAAAAATAGTCCAAATATAGATCTTTTAGGAGAACACTGGGATATTTATTATAGTTTATGACAGTGGTTCCAAAATAAAAGAGGTTCCTAGAGCATAATCTCCAGATTCATGCTAGTACTTGGTGATTCCTAATTGAAAATAAGCTGATGATCTACATGGATTTGGAAATCCACAAAACTAATATTCACTTGTATCTAAGGCAAGTAAAATACTCAGCATCCCTATAAAAAGCAGCAGGTCACACTTGTTAAATCAAGCAATCACGTTTACTTAGTTCAATTAATAGAAAAACTGTATTACCTGTCCAGTTTTGGATTCCTCTTCACCAACAACCAGTATATAATTGTACTGTGCCAACTGAGCTTCTCGTACCTGAACAAAAGGCTAAAAATTTACTAAAATCTAATCGTGTAGCATCCATATTTGCAATAATAACCACTGAAAGACCACAATTGAGCCAATGCATAACAAAGAATATGTTATTGGTTTGTAGGATGCTAATTTGATGTCAAGGATGGAAGTTGCAAAAGCACCTTTTTCTGGATCTTTCTGTCGGTTGCATCCACATCAACATAATAGCCAGCTTCATGAATCTGATCCCGCACCTATTAATTGTAACAAGAAAATGCATTGATTTGTGTTCAGTGCTATTAGGGTCCAAATATGATAAATAATACAATAAAAAAGCTATTTGCATTGCATCATTTCGCACCCAAAACTAGATCAATCCACAGCTAAAAAGGACTCTGTAATCCACTATCACTGCAAGGATGGAATTAGTGAGTCCCTTTCACAAACATTGCTCGATAATAAACTTGAAAACTATTGTGCCATGACACGACTGGTTACACAACTGAAACTACCTCAACAAAAACATCCAAGCCGAGCAGTGTGATAGAAAATTATACAAGCAAAACTTAGACCATGTCATCATGTACAGAGTATATCTGACACAATAAAATAAATATTTGCCATCCATTTTGTGCATGAAACAAGGGGCTCAGGTGAGTATCATGTCAGTAAATGTAACAAGAAAACCCTGCATGCATTCCTATGCCAATCATAAGGTTAACGAAATTGTAAGGGAGAATTCAAGAGTGTTGACAAGCAAAATTTTATATGATACACTCCTCATCTAGGGGTTAAAAAGCATACAGCAAACTAACCTGTAATGCATAAGACTGGGATTTCTCAGACACAGGGCAGACAATCGCTTGACGGGGACTAAGCCAGAAGGGCCACTTGCCTTTGTAATGCTCCAATAGTATAGCAAACATGCGCTCAACAGAACCTAGGATCGCTCTATGTATCATAACAGGTGCTTCACTTCTGGCTTCATCCTCAGCTGAATATTCCAACTTAAAACGATCTGGAAGCTGGAAGTCAAGCTGCAAACAGAGACGGACATTCATTCACTACATGAAAATTCTGCATTACTGTAAAAAAGCCAGAAAGCTAGAAAAAATAAATGTCAACAATCTGAACCTGCAATGTGGCACACTGAAATTTCCTCTTTAATGCATCGGATACACTGATATCTATCTTCGGTCCATAAAATGCACCATCGCCTTCATCAATCTGTAGAACATGAACCAAAATATCACATCAGAGTCAAAGCTAACAAAAGAAAAATGAAAATATGTAATAAGAAAAGAAACCAATTATTTTCTAGACGCCTCAATTGGCTGAAATTTTCATAGGGATAGAAATGGAAATAGGAAATAAGAAAAACCAAAAGTCATCTATAAACCAAACCACTTTCTGTAGTTTACCACATTCTTCTAGACTTCAGAAAATTGGCATAACTTTCATATGATCCAAAGACTCACATCTAATCAACAAAGCCTAAGCACGGTTAAATATGTTGCACCTAACTTTCATATGATTCAAAGACTCATCGAATTGACGAATTCTAGGCACAGTTAAATATGTTGCGATGGGTACAGCAACATACTCTAAACTCTGCAAGGGAAACTAAAAGGCACTTTGAATATTAACAGCCTCTGGTGTGTTTTCATCATTTGGTAGATGAACTAAAGATACATTAAAAATTCTGAATAAAAAATTGGGAAAAGTACTAATACGTTGACTTTTGAAAGATAAATGATTATCAACTTTTATGAAGCTTTTTGGACAAATAAGTTCACTTTTATAATTTATGTTAAAAGAAAATTCTTATTTGGTTATGATAGCTATATTACCCTCCATATTTAACAAAATTACAATTTGGAGTGCTTTTTATTTTCTTTTTCTTTGTTTTAGTTTGTTTAAACAAATTCTTAACACCATTTTTTAAATATTTTTTTCTCAATTGTAAAATAGTTTATTATTGTAACCAATTGTTATTATATTGATATAATTCTAAACCTCAGAAAAATTCAAATGTAATTATGATTATAAAAAAGAAATAATAAAATTCTTCATATTTGTAAATCTTAATTTTAAAAAGAAACAAGATCAATTATAATCTTATTTTTGAAATATATTGTCTGGATATTATGTGGAATATAACAAAATATGAACTTCTTTGAAAGAAAAACTTGATAAGTGAACTTGTTGGTCTTCAAAAAATATCATAGAACTTATTGATATAATTTTTCCAAGGAAATTAATTCTCTAGAAAATCTATAGTTGGCAGATTGCAGATGTCAGAGGCACGACAAACTGGCATGAAGAAGAATTTCAACTGCATATATGCAAATCTGCAACCAAGAATTCAAGCAAAGACCAGAAGTACCTAAGAATAACATTACCTTCCATGGCTTCCCAAACTCATCCAGTGCTTCTGTAAGAGCTTTCTCAGCTTCATCCCATGTTTCCAAGACTCCTAGGTATTTCTCTGGCCTCTATAATACAGACATCAGGAGGCACAAAATAAAAACCTTTTTTTTCTTTTCTGGGAAGCAAGACACTGAAAATTCATCAATTTCTTCAAGAAAATGGGAAATGATAAACTTAATTTACAAAAATGTTTTCAAAAATAGCTGAAGAACAGAAAAATTGCATCAGTTCAAAATGGCTGAACCACAACTATCTAAACAAATTCAAAATATCTCCATCAATCTTAAATGCCTTGAACAAAGCTTGGCTTGGTCAAGGAATAAATCATTCAGTATATAAATCCACGAAGGTAAAGGCAAAATGATATTTTTTGAATATTAAGATTTTTCAAATTCAGGTTTCATTTAAGAACATGCAAAATTTTATCTGAGTTGACAGGATCGTTTCCCTAAGCAATCAATTTGCAAAAAATTCAAGTTCATCATACCGTAGATAGCTTCAGCTCATAAGTGAATCCAAATTTTCCATAAGTATAGTCGATGAATTCTAAGACACCTCTGACTTCATCTTTTATCTGAAAAACAGAACACACCATTTCTATTAGGGTTAGGCAACAAAAAGACATTTAAGAGGTTAGTCAGGTGTCAATGTAACTTATATTACCTGGGATTTCCTGCAGAATATGTGAGCATCATCCTGTAGTAGCGAAATGCAAGACAAATGAGGGACAGAAGAGCAGATACAATGATAGCCATGTATTAAAAGCTAAAGTGATGGATTGGAAAATAAATAAATAGATTACTAGTACATTGCCACAGCTAGCGATTGATCACATCAATATAGATGAGCTCTTGAACTTTGTGAAACTTCAACACCACATATGTGGTAAGAGTTCATTGCAGCTCTTAAAAGAATAGGGAATAACTCAGAAACCTAAATTCATAACTTTTAAGTACAGAGCAGGCAGTTACGCCACCAGGGTTAAAAACCTAAAATAAGTTTTTTTTAACTAAATGCATACCTGCTGAAATCTTCGAACACGTGTTAGTCCAGTGAGTGCACCACTTGCTTCATTGCGATGCAAGGCCCCAAAATCAGCCAATCGAAGAGGAAGTTCTGGAAAACAAATCTAAACATTTAAGATAGGATGGCAAGAGTATGATGGACCCCACTCAAACATTCAAATCATTAGAGCTTTCCACAAACAGCAAGTGCATCCTTATAATTAAATGCACATAATTTCCATACCCATGACACCAGAACACTCAAAAACACCTCAGCAATTCTGTTAAAAATAATTCAAGGGAAAAGAGTGCAAACAACCCCCACCTCAGCCCCCCTAAACAAACATAAAGATGATAAAAGTGGATAAAATTTCATAGAAAATGAACTTACCTCTATATGAACGAACTCTATGTTGAAACATCAAACAGTGCCCAGGGCAATTCATTGGTTTCAGTCCAAATTCTTGATTTTCAATCTGCAGCACACAAAGTATCATCACAGCATTTTTCTTAAATTCCAAGACGTAAAATAAGAATGCTCTCATCATTCAAAATGACATGCACTGCCTGTAGGTCCTTTGAAGTTCCGATCATTCAGAATTTTGCAAACATAACCCCTAGAAGAATTTTTTCACTTTACATAAATTTTTATGTGGTGCTTGTCAATCCATCAGCCTACCAAGCATGTTTTCACACCCCCCCAACAAAAAAAAAAAAATCAGTCACATGTATATCTGTGCTTATTTCCCATAATAACCCGTTATCCTCCAACTTCACACTGCAAATAACTTGCACCAATTGATCATCTAACTGTCCTCTTCATCAGAATTCAGAAAAATATATTTCACTCACCTCAAGCAGAAACATATTCTCCTTGTAATTGGCAGCATGACCAGATGTCTCCCAAAGTTTCATGTTAAAAATATTTGGAGACTTAACCTGCCAAACTTGATAAATTTAGGTGCTCACTTTTAGACATTATATAATATAAGATCTAGACAAGCATTTATAACTTCAACCTCTTCGTAACCTCTTTTTCTGTACTCATCTTTTATAAATTGCATTAGTTTGTTGTAAACCCGAGTTCCATGTGGAAGGAAAAACCAACTTCCTGGACTGAAACACACCAAAGATGCAAAATCAGCATCAAGGAAGGCAACAATCTATAGAGATGAGCAAAATACAAGAGCCCATATCACACCTCAGTGGATGACAAAAGAATAACTCCTGCTTAATACCCAGCAACCTGTGATCATACTTCTTTGCTTCTTCCAAGAACTGCTTATACTCCTGCACAAGAAATTGAAGTTCAGAAAAGAAATGGTGGCATCTTAAACCAGATAATATAATCACATTTCCCATTTTCATATCACTGGTTTAACCTCTCCAAATCAGAGAAAACTCATAGTTTTGCTAATAGAGATTAAAGATTCTTATGGAAAATAAACTGTTTACATTGTCCGATCTGTGCCACGGAACCCTGTTACACGTTTCTTTTTACACACAATGCTGTGGCGCCTTTTCCAGTTTAATAAGACAGTAAGCAGCCTCCCTCAACAGTACACCCTGAGCTATTGACTCAAGAACAACTTCTCTATGTCTTTGAATTTTTCTTGAGACACACAAATCTAAGGCTTCAAAACAATAGTTCCCATTATGATTCGAAGTCCTTGTTGGTTTCATTGGTTTAACTAGATTAATGATAGTTTGTTTAAACCCAACATTCATAGGCAAATCTGCTGTAGCAATCACAATTTTTATTTTGCTTTTGCTTTTATGGCACACTGATAAGTGCACACCATATAATAATAAAGCAGCCTGTTTCGGTGTTTATGTGAAAAATTTAGTCAGGGTATACACAATAAAACATTTTTTCCAAGAGAAAAAAGTCAAGACAAAGATTTTTCTTTTCCCTTGTTTTTCTTTATTGGGACTTTTAACAACCAATATAGCAACCCTATGAATTAAAAATCTACCATGATATGAGTCATTATATGAGCCCATAACCCAGTTTGGACACCAAAACTGAAATCACACAAAATCATACACCATTTGAAAGCATTCAACACAACTAACTAGGAACAGCACACAGTTGAATGTTGCAAAAGTCTCTGCAATTGAAAAGTAGAAATGCAGTTCAAAGGGCAGAGAGATGAAAAAGGGACCTGCAAACGTTTTTTATCCGGATAAGAAATTCCATACACTCTTTGTAAACTTTCACGATCTCTATTGCCTCTCCAATAAGCCGATGAAGCCTGCAATTACAAATTCAAAAGTAAAGCAGATTACATTTGATAAAGCAAATTGATTGTCTATGAAATAATGATTAAAAACACATGATAAAGTATCACCTTCAAACATGCAAGAGCTTTCACAAAGGAAGTATTAGGTATATGAGGCCCACGACACAAATCTACCAACGGGCCACATCTGTATACAGTTATAGTTTTGTCTGCGGGCAGATCTTTGATTATTTCAACCTGATAATAACCAATTTTTGAAAAAAAAAGATGAGAAAGGTGGGTTTCTTTTGTTTAGGAAGGGAAAAAAACCATTAAGACATTTTTGTTTCAGATAAAACTGATACTTAAACTTGCCTTAAAATTATTGTCTGAAAACATCTCAAGTGCCTGTTCCCGCGATACTTCAATGCGCTCAAAAGGTTGTTTCTCCTGAAATGTAAGAGTTATCAAATCAGTAAGCACAACTCAACTGCACCACTAAGAACATTGAGAGCATGATGAAAAAGAGACATTGGTTAAAGTAACCATGCATCAAAAAGAATCCAACAAATTAGAAAATCATTATAAATCTTGTGTTTGTATGCATGTGATGCATTCCTAACAAATATACCAACCCAACCCATCCCCACTCGTTATAATTAGTTACATTCTATATATTTATTGCATGAATAGCAATTATCTGCATGCCCTTCCACACGTCAAATGTATCCAGCTCTCATATACAAATATTTAGAACAAGAAATGGTTATATACAGTACTCTCTATCATTACCAACTTGACATTTTAAATCATTTACCCTGTTAAGTCACTTCTTATATTAACAAAATTGCAAAACATACTAAAGATTGTCAACAAAAATAAGCAACACGTCAACCCAACCAGCCCTTGGTCATAATAATGAGCTATTTTATATTTATTTATTGCATGAAAAGGAATTATCTGCATGCCCATCCACATGTCATACACAAACAGCTCTCATGGGAAGATGTTTAGAACAAGAAAAAAGAATCAGCTATATAACACTTTTATATAAACATATTTGCAAATCATACTCAAGATTATCTACAGAAATGAGCAATATAACTCTGCTAGACCAACAACAGTAAGCCTTCCTTTATATACTAGAGAGCCAAAACAAGAACACGGCGATGCTGACTTAAAGGATGAAACAATACCGCAACAGCTTTCAACGCAGCTGCATCAATCTTCTTGAAGTGATCATCATTCAATCCCAATTCACCATAGAATGCATCATAATAGAATCCCTGCAAGAAGAACATATGAGAATTTCAAATTGAAACTTAGATAGGGCTTCAAAAAGAAATGCAGCCATGGAAGCAAAGGGCATGATGAAAATGCAACATTTTTAAGCACTTAAAGCAGGAATTGAGTTGCTAATATTTTGTTGTTGGAGAGGGGGATTTATGTAACCATCCAGATAGTTTCCATTTAAAGGATAAAAATGACAGAAAATTGTGCTGAATGAACAGGAGCTCATACATTAAATGGTCAAAGAGATGACACAGTCCTGACAGAGCACCTAAAAGAAAAAGGGCCTCTGAAGAGCAATCATCAACAGGACAATATAAGAAAAAAGTTCAGCTTCATTGAAAAAGAAACACAAATCTCTGTACCATAAAAATGGGGAATATCACAGAAATAAACTTTCAGATAATACTCGTCACACACACACACACACACACGTGTGTGTGTGTGTTGCTTACCCTGTTTGATAATTTAAACCAGGGTTAACACTAATTCTCTCCACCCCCTCCCCTTGGAATTTTGATCTGAATCATGTGATCCCGATCGTGGTACGTTAGCTTTCAGGAAAGTGAAAACTGGCAATCGCTTTCTTTATTATTAAACTTCATGATAGATTTACCAGTATTTTTGTTTAAATATAGCAGTAAACATGTGAAACATATATAACCAAATAATCAGAGTTGAAGAAATAAATTATTAGTTGTAATCTAAAAAGTTGCATATTTAGGTTGGACTTTTTAATTGTTGCCCTTAAAAAAAGGAAAGAAGATGATTTTGTAAAGCTTCATGATTGGATAAAATCAAATTTTTTTGGGGGGAAGAGATAATTTGTAAGCTATTTTCTAGAGCCAGGGATGGAAAATGTCTTTTTTGTAAGTTTTTGAGTACATGCACCAATATAAATACAATACTTCTATCTTTTGACTATACACGCATATATATGGAAGACCAGTATAAAAACAAATCACAGCCCAAAGTAGAGATCCCTCATACTGCCTTCCGGGGGATAGCAAACACAATACTGTACATCACATTCCAAGCAACATTTATTGAAACTCATATATTTTCTCTTGGAAGATTCCCAGCACACAAAACAACAATATAAAAAAAGTTTTCCTTACACTTACAACCATGAAATTCAGAATGAAAAAAATAAATAAAACCAAGACACACATTAATAGATATGAAAAATCTTTAAGGATAAAAGAAAATCCAAGAGAAACAATCTAACCTAACCAACCAGTACAAATTTTCATAACTCTTTGGTTGTTACTTAATCTAGCAGGCTGAATAACTATCAGTGGAATTAGATGTACGTTAGTGGAAAATAAAGAGACGGTTCATAAACCAGTCTTAAGAGCAACAGTATTAAATCATACTATATAGGAATACAGGTTGAAAAACAAGAAGACGGTTGCAGAGACTTAAGCATGGGAACTAAGTCTTGTAAGTTAAATCATCTTTTGTCCACATCAGATAAGACCCCTCGTCACTTTCTCATCTTAACTGACTGAACAGGCTCCAAACTTGGATAAAACGTATGTTCCCACCAAAAGCCCTTGTATCTAGGAAAAAGATGGTTTCTTATGTTCATTTCAACACGATAAACAAGTAACAGTGGTACTTGGTTCCATAAACTGCACTGCTGGTATAGTGAGACTCATTATCAGATCTCTCGACAATTTTTGTGAGTTGTGATAGGAAATGATCTCACCAATAATTATTGACAACAGGTTACAAGAGGCAGACCTGATCAAGAAGAAGTCAACCAACTTGGCAATCCCAGTAAAGTTTATTTTGATATTGCAAGAACAGACATTATGGAAATAAGTCACAATGAACCAGAAACCATAGCAAAAAGGTCAACAAATAGAGGAATATTTGAATTTCCACGTATGTAAAATATATAAATATCATACCTCTCCTCTAGTGGTACAGGGCCCAATGCAAAGCTTACAACCATACTCCATCTCAAGAGCCTGAACCTCACAATGATTAAACCCGATATTAAAACTGAAGTAAAAAGATAGTAGTACATTGCCGCTAATCAAACCAGCACGAATACCTGGCCAAGAATGTGAGCACTGGAATGCCAAAAGGTGTCGCGTCCTTCGTCACTTTCAAAATTAAAAATCTTGAGCTCACAATCATCCTCTAAAGGCCTATTCATGTCCCACAACACTCCGTTGACTTGAGAGATCAACGCGTTCCCAGCCACACTCTTCCCAATCTCCTTTGCGATATCCATAGGAGACGATTCCCATCTTTTTCCTTCCTTCACTGTCCCGTCAGGCAAAGTAATCCTAAAACCAAAACGAAAACGAATAAAAAATAGAATACAATTTTTTTTCAAGAAAATAGAGAAAAACTAGGGTTTTACTTGATGGAGTCGTGAGGGAGGGATTGGAGGCGGGAGAGTTGTTCAGATTGAATGGATTGGAAGAGCTGGATGCGTTTAGGGATTGCTATATTGAGATATTCTTCATCTCTTGCGTGAGACTTGGAGACAGCCATTGTCGTGGAAGAGGAGAAGGAGAGGAGACGGCGAGGAGGTATAGAAAGAAGGAGAGGAGAGGAGGATGAGAAACGGCGGAGAGGTGAGAGCAGCCGAGAACATATGCACATAGCACACAGAGACTGCGTGGGTTTTCCCCAAGAAAGTGGTTTTAAGGGCGTTTGGGCTATGGGTTTTCTGTACCTGGCGTCGGGATCGAAAAGTGGCCCATGAAATTACCCCCAAGGAGAGTCCCGCTCTGGCCCGTTTTCTTTATAGGCTTTCTGTTGTTGTTGGGCTTAGCCTACAAGTCCCATCAAATAGTCCTACAATAGACAAAACCCAGTCGTTAATCTACGCGTTTGGAGTTAGCTTTGTGAGGTCCTAGTTTTTTGGTTTTTCATTATCCAAAAAAATAGAGTCTGAGTCAGTGTTTTCTCATGGGGATTCTCCTGCCATCGATGAGGCAGTGTGAATGACTTGTCTTTTAAATTTGGATAATTCGGTCCTAGAGCCCGAGTCAACCTCGGCTGTGAAAGTTATTGCGTTAGGAATTCTAGAAATTGAGTGCAGAGCTATTCACTGAGTGAAAATGTTACTGGCAGTTTCTTTTTAGAGCATGATCAAGCTTACAAACACCAATAATAAAAAAAAACCCCTTGTTAGCAGATCTATGAAAACTAGCTATCAAGGACGGCTGGAGCATTTTCTTGGCCTCGCCCAGTCACGAGTCTTTGTTTCTTTAATCGATTGAAAATTGGTTTAAAAGATGAACCAAAATTTTACAGGATATCATGCAAAACATGTCAGGCAATTGCCATCACCAGCAGATAAAGTAGCAAGATTTAACGTGCTTGCCGATGCCCTAATAAATTTTAATCACGTACAGCTTGCTGCTAGTTGGGAGCACTATAATTGAAGGCACGAGTGACCTATTTTGAGTTTCAGCATACCAAACCTTAAAATTGCTAGCATACAAAGTGGTGGAGGGAAAAAAGAATGGCAAGAGGCCCTGGTGATGAATCGCACTGCAGAAGTCATCATACTAGTAATTTAACTACCAGTACATATTCTACAGCCACAAAGCATATTCTAAAGAACTATCGGTTCAAGTTTTGAAGACAGTGTATAATTAAGCTCTTCTAAAGAACTGCCGGTACATATTCTGCAGCCACAAAGCATATTCTATATTCAATATCAGCAACATAAAAATACTGATCCTGTGTCTGAAATGCCAAATCTCCTCTCCTTTCTTCTCAAAAAGAAAAAACTTCGTAAATTTCAAAATTGCCTTGACCTTAACTTTCATTTCGCATCCACTGCTTTATAACTGACAGCTTTACACATTACTCGAATCTGGCTCAATCACTGATCGTAATCCACCACGTATCATCATCTGGGAATAAAACTCAGCATGTTCCTGCAAGCCAAATTCCACATTTCAGATATTATTCATCTTAGATAGCTTAACCTGGCAACTCATTCAATCATGGTTATCTAAATCCACCACCAAGTTCAAGTAGGACAACGGTGGTAAGGTGAGCGCTAAACATTTTATCCATTGTCATGTTAAAAGCAGCCATCAATATAACATTTCCACATCATAGCTGTACCAGCCAACTCTGTTGTCTTGTTAGGAAGCAATATGTGGCTTACTATAAAAGCAACAGTAATGATATTTCTTTCAACAAAATATTTTGTTAAAAGAAAAGGATATTACGTGCTGTGTGTGTGATTGTGTATGAGTGCTAATACATGGATTAACGTCTTTTAAATCACAATGCCATAACTTGGATGGTACTTTCTCATTCCTTTGGGGGGTCATCTATGATTTTCTACAGCAGTTATCAAGTTATGGTAAGGTTTAAAGTGTGATTTGAGTAAAACGAGAAAGCATATATGCTTTGTATCATCTATGATTTTCTACAGCAGTTGTCAAGTTATGGTAAGGTTTAAAGTGTGATTTGAGTAAAACGAGAACGCATATATGCTTTGTATCTCAACTAATGCACTTGGGGCCCATCATGTAACTCAACAATTGTGCTTAGCTACAAAAGCAATCACTCTGACACCAATTGTTGACTTGCATGATATGCTGCCAAATGAAAATAGCTCTTTATTCATAGTACAATAAACAAAGGACAGCTATGACAACCTTTCGGTGTGTGCTTCTGAATGACAATGGGGCCAAAGGCAATGTTTTGCAACAATCTGCATGTTATAAAGGAGGTTATCATGCTGTTTATGCATATTTTGAAGTGAGATATTATCATGGCACCGCAATGACCTGCATTTTACAGCATGATACGATGCAGGGAGGTTTGGTTACTAAAAGAGTTTTAAACATAATTACAGTACATTAAGGTTTGATTGATTAGACAACCCTTAGTCTTACCCTGACAGTGCATATTTCTAGAATGACTATTATGCATCACCACGTAAACATTTAAGACATCATTCAAACAATTATGCAGAAGCAAGATCTTCGTATAGCTTATATGACGCAGCGGAATAATTATACCTTAACTGTGACGATAACGACCGCTACACCATTTTCGCGTGACTCGTGAAATAGTTTTCTAGCATCCTCAGGTGTGACTGATGGCACAGCTCGAGGTAATACCTTTGCAACTACACAGAAATGGACACTCACAGCAGTAAGTACAGAAGTAAAAATGTGAAATACATATTTTAACTTTTCCTATAATTTGCTCAGTTCGCAGAAAAATTGAAAGTAATCAGCAATGAACTGCCTTCTGATTTCTAGCTTGTTAACTTTCAAGAAGCTTTATATATGTTGCTTTACACTGATCAAAGTTAGCAATTTTAGAACCCGAGAGCATGAAAATTTTATGCTTCCATCTACTTAAGTTGTTCAATTGAGTATTCAAATAGCCACTCGGCACACAGTAGAGTGGGATCCATTAAATTCCGTAATGCTTGAGGCAACCAAAAGAAATCCATAAATTAGCCTTGCTATACTTCTAGAGGGTATTCAATTCATCATTATTTGGATACATAAAAGGAGAAAGACGACTTAAACTCATACCTAAGCTTTCAGAATGGCGGCTATCATCAATTAGCAAGACTCTATAACTATCTCCACTCCCAACACCTCTCTTATCCCTTAGTCGTCCGATATCCCCTCCTGTTTCGACAAAGAGGAATACAAGTAAGAAATCCAAAATCTAGCAATATAATCCACCGCAACTTTCACGGGTGCTAGCTATTAAAGGAATACTAGAAAAAACTGCTTCAGTTAAACCAAAAACGAAAAAAAGTACAAAGCAACAGTGTCAGCAAGAATGGAGAAGAAATCAAAACATTCTTATATAGACAAGAACAATAAAATTTAATGCTTCCTTTCCAATCAAACGAAGAGGGAGTAAACAACTGCTACTGGAAAATCCCGATAAAAGTGCATCATTCACAGGAGAGAGAAAAACCCGCCAAATCTTGTCAACAAATATTATCTCCTTTTATGCATTCCTTGTAATAAAACATGGGAACATAAAGAAAAGAAAAGATAGAGACCTTCGAGAACTTGAGAAGAAGGGTCGAACTGGGATTGATCAAAAGTGGGGCGTTCCAAGACCCCAGGACCTCCCTTGGTAAAGGAAGCCTTGACAGTGAGACCCGTAGACATGGTAATTGCTCTGTTTTGTGGGAAATTTGCCTTGAAGTTGCGAGTGAAAATTGAACCGTCAACGTTGTTGAACTGAACAGGCTGCTGGGTTGTAGAGGAAAACCATGTTGTTGATGCCGCTGTTAACACTGCCATTTTCCTTGTTCTGTTTGTTCTCCTATAAGGAAATCTTGTAGCTGTGCTAGAGAGTCTAAAGAAAGAAGACGAAGCAGATGGATCTGAATGGCTTTGGAGCTCTGTCTATGGCTATAATAAACCCTGGGTGGTTGTTTATCCAGCGGCTACTATGGTAGAATTGTCTTTTAGTGAGGAGATATTTGTCTGGCTGTGTATCTGTGGCTGGGCTCTTCCGCTACCGAATTATTACTCATCACTGTTGTTTGTTGTTCTTACTCTTATCATAATTATTATCTTTATTTTTTTAATTACTGCTAAAACTATTTTTTTCTTCCTCTTGTTTTAAATTTCTTATCCCTTAATCCTTTTTTTTTTTTAAATTTTAAGCAACACACCGGGCGTTGAAAAGGAGTGGCTTGGATTCAAATTTCAATTTGGGCCGCATCTCTTGTGAGAATTTCTAGAGCCTTCCTTTTGTCGGTTCTTAGAAGATTTTAGACGGATAGATTCTTGTTGGCACCGAGATGGCCATCCCTTGTGGTTACAGTAACGGAGGTATTTGTGGTGTTAAAATACTAGCAAAAGTAATTTTAAACCGTATTTTAATTTATTAGATTTTAAATTTATTTTCTAATAATTATGAGTTTGAATTATTTTAAAGAAATTAGAATTTTATATATTCTTTAATTTTAAAATTCATAAAATTAATTAAGATACACATAAGTTAATCTGAATATTCACATTAATAAAATAAAAAATACTAGCAAAATTCGAGCATTGTAGAGATTCTATCCTCCAAATAAAATTCAAGCCAGATGACGCATAAAACTGAAAGAATGTTGAGCAACAATATACATAAAGTGAATGTCAATCATGTATCAGGTGGTTTAGTGGTAAGAGTTTGGGGCTAAAGAATTTGATCTCCATATGATCTCAGGTTCGAGCTCTATGATTGCTAATATGATGAATACTGGAGGATTACATGGTCATTAACTTCAGGGCTCGTGGAATTAATCGAGGTACGCAGAAGCTCACCAAATATCATATTAATAATTTTTTTTAAAAAATAGATGTCGTACAGATATTGATGTCAAAAGGGATGTGCGTAGAAACAAAAACAGACGGGGGTTTTTACTCACGGTGCTGGTAGCGTGGAAATTGTGAATGCATAGCTAGCTCTGTGCGCCACAGGCTGAGACGAGGTTTATGGGCTACCCCTTGCAAGTCCACGAAAAGGGAAAGGGGGCCTTTTTTCCGTCATTGTGGAAAGATGGCTTTTTAATTTTCTGATTTTACTCCTTTAAAAAAAAATCATTTTCCAGCATAAAGCAAATACCGAGAATAAGTCAAAAAAATAATTTTCAGTTAACTTTTAAATAGCATCGGAAAATAGTTCAGTCCCGTTAAAAAAAAAAAGAGAATATTTCCCTTGGTTTTGTCGGTTCACATTGTTAGCCAAAACCATCATTCTCGCAATCATTGTCGTTGCTCTAGCTAGCATCATTGTTTCCATCATGACCAATCATCGTGTTGCTGCCATGGCATCACCATTGCCCACCTCTTACCAGTATCATTGCACTCCATCATCTTATTACCAGTGCAACATATCATCGTTCCACCATACCTTCCGAGCACCACCATCACCCCAACGCCACTTCTTCATCGTGATATTTTTTAAAATTAATATAATCATTAAAAAAAATTGATAGAATAACAATATTTTAAAGAAATTTAGTGAAATAACACTCTAACTTATCGCGCTACAGTTGTGATTAAATTTACACAGACTAAGCTTCTTCTTTACTTGTAATTCCAAAGAATTGAAGTACTCTCTGTTAGTGGAACTTTTTCTCTACTATCCATACCACTCATGAACAACTGCTTCCATTCCGGCTCGTCAACTAGCGTAGTTTCTTGTTCCCGAGTTTGAACATTGAGATCATCCAACGAAGAAGGTGAGTCTTTCTTAAATATTTTTTCTTCAATTTCCAGGCCAGGAATTCAAGTTC
>Ga0307510_10003102_pt1 | contig 19215 bp, 19 predicted proteins | sample 12_EM_MG_FD_207224 | JGI IMG/M metagenome (GOLD analysis project Ga0307510, IMG submission 207224) | Populus trichocarpa ectomycorrhiza microbial communities from riparian zone in the Pacific Northwest, United States - 12_EM | ecosystem: Host-associated > Plants > Roots > Unclassified | place...
AAAACCTTAAGCTTATTGGGATGACGTTGCTAGTATTCGCTTTGCATAAAACATGAGAGGAGAGGTAGTGGAAGGTCCTTTCTGGCCTGATAGCCAACCTAGTCACAAGTTGTCTGAGCATAAGTGATCAGCTACTTTTGACTTCTCATGAATTTAGTCAATCAGCCTTCAATAGAAAATATGGGGAAAGGTTTCCCAAATCCACTATATAGGACAACACATTATCTCACTCTAATTAGCCATGATTAGTACAATTGCTGGCCGCGGATGCTTGCCCTCCAAGTGGCCATAATCCTTCTACTATTGGCGTTGCCATAGAGCAAGTTTGGCAAGCTTTAAAGGCGGTGGGATTAAACAAACTGGCCTTGTTTTTGTTGTTTTAAACGGGTAATTGAGGGGGAGAATCAACTTCCGATACCAGTAAATACGATAGAGTATTTGATATTGAGAGAGGGAAGCAAGGAAAAAGCTAAGCTTGATAGAGAGGAAGTAGTGATTGTTTTGATTTGTTGAGAGGAAAGGTGTGGTTGCACATATCTAACTCAGGAAATAAAGCCCCTTTTATTCAGAAAGTTCTGTGCGCTAAGCCACCTACCATATCTCATGTGACTTCCAAACTACCCTACTAAATTGCCCTACTCCCCAACGGCACGACTTGGATGTTTGCGCACAAAGGGTGATGGAAGTGGGTGGGTGGTAGAAAAAAGATGAAATTGCGACACACTATGTTAGCATGTTGCTACTTGTTCCGATGAAAATAAAAACAATATTGTATCTTGGATAACCCTGATATCTCATCTTGTACAAGTACGAAAACATCTTGTGTGATCCTTGTACCAGTATCATACTCAACCAACCCCACCATACAGGTACCTCACTCACCCACCAGCTCATAGTACAGCATCTCACCGTGACGAAGCCATCATTGCCATTAGCCCTTGCCTCCTAATATCCCTAACCCAATATCCTGCCTTCCATATAGATGCCCTAAAGCAACTTGTTTTATAATTTCCCCCTATCCCACTCAATCACTCTACCCAATTATTCTACTACCAAGGTGAGATGGTTTGGAAACAGGAAATACTACAGGCAAATCTACACTCCTCTAAGTTCCAATTCTTGGAAATTACAGATTTACAGTTGGGCCATATAGCTCACATCTTGTGCATACAGGTACTACAGGTTCTTGAAGAGTCTGTGTGGTGGAGCAGTGGTGTAGGGGTAGAGGGGGAAGATATAGCATTGGGTTCAAGAGTGTTGATATACTCTTACATGCTGGCATAAGTTATGGGAGAGCTATGAATTTGGAGATGGGGGTGTTGGGGGCAGTCCTTCTACTGGGTTAAGTCAGGTCGAAAAGGGCCCGACCTGACCTGACCCAGCCCGACGAGAGCTAACCCTAGCTAACCCAAGCAACCCATTGGGTCTGTATGTGAACGAAATCCTTCAAATATAGATATAAAATTAGGTATGTATTAGAGCCAATTTGGCAAACCCAAACGAATATACTCAGATTATTGCTATTATAAATAGCGTATGAAACACTCAGAGAAAATGTAGAGAAATGTGAAAACCAGATGCCAGCCCAGCAATGCCATCCTTCTCTCACATTTCTTTCATAGGTCTACTGTCACAGGCATTGGGGGAATGTTGCTCCTGTTGTTGATTAGGATGGTTGCCACTGATATATCCCAAGATGACAATACAGGTACCATATAAGTCTCAGCTGTGGTGGGTGGGAAAACAAAGAACAAGAGCTCTAGCGAGCTTAAAGACGAGAATGTAAGTTGTAGCAAGCTTGGGGGTCTCGAACTCCCAGGAGTGCGATGGCCCTATATATGATGGAGCTATGGCGCTCAAGAAAAGACGCGTCATCTCCAACTAAACCTTTTCCCACCACCCTGACTTTGGCAGTAGGGGCAAGATCTTTTCCATAATTCTCTGTACTCAGACTATCATTTCCCTGATAATCACAACTCAAACGTGTTCACAACTTCAGGAATACAAGGTAAAAAACATTGGATGGATTGGCAGTATAACATGGGCTTGGCACTTCGACAGCATGACCCAGCCCAAGCAGTTCAACAGTGAGCCCAGCCCAATAAACCCAGCCCAACCTAATGAACACCCTGGGCTAACTCATTGAAGTCTGCATCTATTGGAAGGCTTGGTCGCAGGGTCAGATATCTGTATAGTGGCAGGTTGTTCTTTTAAGGGAGTAGCCATTAACCGTCTAGGCTCCTTTGTGAATATTGCAAAGAAGTTGGAGATAGTACTACGACCATGATCATTCTTACCAGTAAAACCCTCGTATGAGCTCTCCCGCACTCAGAGCGTAACACACATCAAATCACCATTATTCAGTCTTTGAAGAGAGCCCCTACCAGTGCCCTAGCTATTGTTTAGACCATCTCCTTTCCTATCTCTACTTGTGATAATAAGGCAATGCATAACTTGATCTAGTCTTCTAATGGCACAAAGCTGGGTTCTTAATAGTTGAAGCTAATATATCTGATTTTGCCCTTTGAGCACATCAGGAAAAATAATACCTTGCGTGCCATGCGTTCCGTAGATCTGAAGCACCTGACGCTGGAATGCTAATCGCGAATCAGGATGCAACGCCTGATTGACGTTGCGTCCTGAATTGGCGTTACTGAGCGCCTTTTGTCCTGACACCATCTGGACACGGACCCCTACGTCCTGTCGGTCCTGACTGCGTCTGGTGCACCACTACTCGGTCCTGACATCTCCTGATCCGGACTCTCCCGTTCTGAGGTCGCCTGATCTACGACTCTCCCATCCTAAGATTACCTGATCTACTACTCTCCCGCCCTGACAATGTCTCATCTAAGACACTTGCACCCAGAGGCTGGTTACTTCCCACCGAATGTCAGGACTTCGTGGATCTTACCACCTCTCGTCCCGAGTCTTTATGCTAATGCCTCTCTCGTCCGGATCCCACGATCCTGATCTCTCCCTTCCTGACATCTGGTCTGCTCTTCCTGATCTTACCTTCTATACATGCTTCGTCCTGATCCAATCATCACTCTATCAGACGTCGCCTTATGCCCTCTGATGCATCGTAAACTATCTCTAATGCTATCCTGGTCATACACCAAGAGGCTTTTCCTAACGTTGTTACCATGAGTTTACCATCTCCTGATCACATGTCACTAATTCTACTCTGAATCCTTGAGTTTGCTTGATGTCCCATATTAATAGTAAGCTCCTCCGGGTACCATTCCCATATGTGAGAGTGACGACGGCATCCAAATATCTATTACAGCTATGCTACATTTTCTGATTCTCCTAACTGGATGCATCATTACTCCTACATTCCCCCTGCTCCATATCGGATGGCTCGCTATGCACAGCAGCCTCCTCTTGCGACTCTAGATCTTCAATGCTGAGCCCGAGTTGTCGCAAAGTAGTAGGAGTCACAGTATTATCGCAAGTTAGTTTTACCGCCATCTCCTGTGAGCTGTGCGGGGTCTGTGGATCGGAATCGAGAAAGCTCAGGAGTCGCGTTGGGGTCTAGCCGAAATTCAAAGACAAGACTGTTTCTTGTGAATTGAATTGGTTACCCGGGGGGGCCGCCAGGGCCCCGATGTCCAGCTAACCGGGAGTTTGACTCTGAATTCGTGGAGTGGCGCATGTGGGGGCCCAACTCGAAATCAGACTTTGTACCTCTACACCGACTACGGCCCAATCGTCAGTAAACCCGTCATGGTGATCTTCCTGGACCCCATGCTTCCGCTGCATCATAGCTTTGATGGTCTCGTGAATGTTCTTGAGAATTATAGTCTGTACCCAGTCTGGGCAAGAGGCCCACATCTTGCCCTGGCAGGCAAAAAGATCTTTCGAGCTCAACGTCATGTTATTATCTGAACCTGAACGAGAGGACACCGGGTTCAGGGTCAGGCTCACCTGCTAAGGCCTCCGGCTTGAAGTCCCATATTTCAAGATGCACCCCCATTTGCTATACTCGCAGAGTATGGCACAGTATGGCACAGGTTAAGCAAACCATGATGCTATTGATATGACCAAGAAAATCAGGTTCAGAAATCCCAAACACTTTCTTGCCCTTGAAGTACTTTCACCATAATGCCTTGGGGATCTGGAGCGCAAGGAATCGATTCGTTATTTGCTGGGTAATATTCATATGCATTAGTTGTGGCCGGGCTTACTACCTAGCACACACTTACCTTATACCCCCTCAGGCAGCACATAAATCTATCCCTCTCAACGAGGTAGTCCACTCTATGCGCAAACGCCGTTTGGTCCTCTAGGAGATTCTACAAATTTCCAATTCGATCCTTTACGTGGAAAACAAACTAGGATCTTACTACAGAGTGTCTCGTACATATCTGTCACATTTAGTAAGTACCCCCAGCAGCATACGTAATGTTTAAGTATCAGCGTCCACTTACTAATTTTAAGCTTGCATCCGATGCTGCAATATTTCCTGCATCAGATATGTCATCGAGATCGTTCAGCCAAGATTGGTGGACCTCAGACATCAAAGTAGCAGGTGCTGGAATAAGATTAACAACCAGGGTGTATAGGAGAATGAGAGTCTTGGCTCGCGTTATTACGGCTGCCGCGGCTCCAATATCTATATTTTGCCATAATTTAGTACCCGGCAAGGTGTGCTCATGTCATAGCGTACTCAGATCGGCGGGAGCACTCAAGCTTCAGAGGACAGACGTAGTAGCAGTGTGGGTGGCCAGTGGCGATGAATACGGTGGTACACTGGAAGATGTCAACGTTGGTAGAGTGTACGCACTACCTTGGATTATACGTGGTGGAGCAGCCAGGGTAGGCCTGACTGGCACGGCCCCCTGCGATACGGAGGTAGTGGAAACTCGCACAGTAGAAAACCGGCTCTTTGCTTGTCGTCTTTCGGGAGTTGATGAGCAGCGACAAGTCCCTAGTGCAGTGTCGTCATCTAGAATATCATTGTCTTCTGTATCTGATTCTATGTCTGATTCAGTTTGATCAGATCTGCGCGAGTTCTGGTACTCATCGCTGCTATCATCGCTAAGAGCAACTGTCTCAATTTGTGGTGGTGCGTCAGTCTCCCCCAAATGTTCAGTATACCCCGTTGTCTGTAATGCACTCCTTCTAAGGCATTTAGTAGGTCGTGATGGCAGACGTCTTGTATTTTGTGGTGGGAAGAACTCCAACCTGACGACTATATACTGTGCGAGCTGCCTGATTCGGCCGCCAGTGTTCGTGTACTATGGGAGCTGCCCAATTCGGTCGACCCTGTTCCTGATCTGGATTCCTTATCCACGAGTATGGTATTACATCTACGCCCGTACATATTGCCTACTCATGGAGCCGGCTGGCTGAGTCATTTGCTCTAAGATTGTTTAGATATAGTGTAATACTGGACGATTGACGAAGGTTTGTTCGGAGAGGACAGGAATTAGGATGTAGAAAATTGTAATATATCCCCCGTGCTGTGAAAACTAGGAGTTCATTGTTGTTCAATGGAACACATCACGTCTTATACGCTATGTCTTGTGGGGGGAGGGGTGGATCACGTCCTATCACTTGGTATTGAAAGAATCTATTCGACTGCAAAAAGGGGTTTTCTACTTGTTCAACATTATGTTCGAACTCTGGAAGAGTTCAGGTATGATGTTCGTCTGGACTCTGGTATGAAAAGGTTCGACCAAATACAAGGTGTCGCCAATGTAGGAGACCTTGCTAATGTCACTGGAGCCTAAGCCAAAACTAGCCACAAGGAGTATCGATTAGCGACACTAATTCTGGCAAGACACCCGTCACTGTCTAAGTGGATTAGATATATCAAACCCCATCTCCGCACGTCGAATCATCCAGTCAAGCAACATCATCTCAGTTTTCATGTCATGCATCCCCTAGTGCGGTTGGCTAACGCAAGCCTAGTTATGGACAAAGGATGCGAGGCATCCCCAATCCGGAAAAAGGTATCAGAGGTTGGCATAAGGGGATGTAAGGATGAGAGAAGCTGAAGCAAGTGCGCGAAATGGTATTATTACTCGAGTCCTAACACATACTAGCTACGATTCCCAATCAGAAAATGCATGACTCTAAAAAGAAAACTAGATTTAGCATAAAGTAAGAGATTTGAGTATTTGGGGTAAAAATTAAAAAAGCATTAAACTCGAATCTAGGAAATCTCAAATTATTTTCCGCCGGGCGACGTCTTCCAGAACAGCGTCTTTCGGGGGTGGATCAAGGGTTTTCTTGGGTGTGCTCAGGACTTACAGTTGAAGATCCAAGTGCCTGGAAGTCACGGATGCTGGTGGCTCAGTCGTGGCCACATTGGGGGAGGATGGCGGCAGTTGAAAGAGAGAGGGATCAGAAATCGTTCTCTCAGGAGTCAAGACATTGTGGTTGGCGACCGCAGCAGCCACAGGTGAGACTGCTTTTTGGTTGTCATTCATAGGTCCGGCAGGTGGTGTGTCCTCAGCGCCATCATGCCCTGGAGGTCTCACAGCTACGAGCCTGAAATTTCCCATGAATTTGGTTGCCCAGAGGTTCACCTGCGAAGGTTCCTGGAGCCTTTGTAGCATCGCAGCCTCGGAAGGCCCCAGTGTACCAGAGGCTTGCACCCCTGATGCCCGCGCAAATGAATTAGATCTTGCCCGCTCCTCTATTTGCCATGGAATTTCGCTCTGGCGTCTTGAGGGGCCTGGGACTCTATCTGACTGGCCCTACATTGCCAATTAGGTATCCTGTCTTGACCTATATGCCGGTTCTATTTCAATACATGCATCGCCGTTGTCCATAATGATAACGCCAGCCCCCAAAGGCGCCAGAGCTGCTCCCTCCCGCTCAGCCTGTAGCCATTCATCATTGTCAATCCACTACTCCTTCTCCTGCATCTCCCAAGTCGCATATTCTGCACATGCCGGTCATCCCAGACCTCGCGGTGAAAAAAGCAGCGCCTCCCATTAGGAGGATCGGGGGTCTCATCTCGGTCCTGTCCATGTTCCGGACGTGACTCAAGAACCATGAGGTCCAGGGGATCGTGGCCATTGTTGGCAAGGAACTAGACACGAATGTCGTCATCACGATTCAGGAATATGAGCTAGTGTACTGGGAGAGGTTCTTCGCGGTCCTGACGTAGTCTCATAGCGCCCTGACCAGTGGCGCTGATAAGATACCGGGGGCATTTGATTTCCTCTTCGACATCTTGTGCTCTTACCAAACGGAGCACGTCCCAGATGCTTGGTGCAGCCAGGACACCCAAGGTGATTCCCCGATCTGAGTCTCTTGCACACCAGGGATGGCTGAGGAATCGATGCTGGGGAGCCAGCTCTCCCATTCGACAAGCGATATGGATTCTTACAGCCCGGGAGGAATCCAGGGAATCCCAATCGGAATGAGCTACTAGTAACACTTCTTAGTGCGGGGCTACGGGAATAACGATGGATAACACTTACTCGGAGGTTCCGCAACGTCGTCACGACCATCCTCCTCAGCCCTCTGATGTTCGTTGGACGTCTGCAGTTTCTTGGCTGAATCTTTGACTAGGATCTTCAGATGCCGGATGACTTCCCAAATGTCGTCTGCCTGCTAATGGTTTTTGATGAACTCAATACGCTCCTTGACTGGCGAAAGGCAGCAAGAAAACCATATAATTGAATCCACTTGCGGTTCTATTAGGCGACCAGCGTCCAGGGGGCAAGCTACGATATAGGCCTTTATTTACTCAGGCCATGTTGCATAGACAGAGGATGGGCGATGCCGATGTTAGAATCCCCCCCACGATTTCACATACGCAATGTCGCCATATACAGTCCTAGTTTGAATGAGATTGTCTGCATGCCAGAATCCTATTGCTGGAAAGTTTAGTTTGGATATATATAATATTACTGTGAAACCTCCTATTCCTCCCATGACTTTGCGATATTTCACCCGAAAGGGGCTATCTTGTTTCCCTTGGTTTACCGAGTGCGAAAACAATGCGGTGAGAGTGGTTCTCCCATTGGTAAGGGTGTCGATCAAAATAATCTTCACATGCGGTTAGCTAGTTTCTAACATCCTGGTTATCCTCGCCTTGAAAGAAGTAAGGTGGTTCAGCCGCATTCTTTATTGATCGAGATGGTGTAATGAGTTGTCACAAGAATTCTAATATGCCTCTCATACGGGGAGATGTATCTCTAGGAACCGATGGTCTTCGAGCGTTGCGTTCCGGACGTCTGCCTCTTCTGCCCCTGCCATTGTCTCCTCATTTATTGTCATCGTCGTCATGGTCACTAGGGTCTGGGTCTTGATCACCACCAATATTACTTGGTGGTGGTGGAGGTGGTTGAAGGTTTCCTCCACGGTCTACTTCCTTTTCTTTATCTTGCCTTGGAGTGATCACTTATCGGGATTAGGATTATTTGGAGAAATCCAAGGATTAAATTCTCCCTGATTTGAAGATCCTGGGTCACTATCACCTGCCTCCGTAGGTGGGATTGTAAAGCTGGGTTTTTCGTGATGGTCTATTCCGTCCGTCAGAGCTTGTATTGCATTTTGGAATTTTTGATTTTGTTTGTCCAGAAGTTCCTTTGCTGCTTGACGGTCTTTTTGATGCTCTTGGGCTGCATTGACCTTTTGTTGATTTAATAGTTCAGCAGCATGGTCTTCCTGGTGTCTAAGGACTCGTTGCTATTCGGTGTCCTGTTTTTTAAGTTGCTCAGCAAATTGCGCTTTTAGAGATAGTACTTCAGCTTCCAATATTTGATCTCGGACATCCGAAGATTTCGCATTTTCCCTTTGCTGAGCTTCTTGGCGGCTAAACTTTTATGCAATAGCTATTTTTAGCCGGTCCTGTTCGTCATGTGTTGCTCCTTCGAGAGTTGCTAGTACCTTTCTGGCATCCTGGAGTTCCTTGTCAACAATTAATTCGCCCTTTGCTAACCTTGTTTGTAATAACTGTAGGTTAGTGTATTGGGCCCTAGCAGCTTCCGATAAAGCATCCCAAGCTATTAAGTTTTCATCTTGACATTGGTTGATGGATGAAGAAATGTGTTGGAAGGCCAGTCCGATTTGTTGCTTAAGGAGTTCCATTTGATTTGGGGCGTTTCTTGCGCGTTGACGGGAGTTTGATCGTGATGGGTTTTTTTTCGACACTGAATTACACACTATGGGAGCGACTCATGAGGGAATGTATTACCGATTCTGGATTTGAGGTACTGGTCATAGCACGGGAGGACTGGTCGAATGAGGATGCATGAGGGGTGGAAGTATCGTCATCTTCCATGGGTTGATCGGGATCTCACATAGGTTGATCGGGATCTCACATGAGTTCCGGGTGAGGAGATTTGGGGCTCACAAGGGCCATGGTAGAGGTCAGTGATCCTTTAATTAGGAAGGGAATTTCTAACTCTCGAGTATCGTCGAGCCTTTTTACGACCCTTTGCTATAGTAGGAAAAGGGTGACAAAAGGACCCTTGTAGTGTTACCCACCAATTTTGTTCTTCAGTATCAATAAGGTTCTGAAGAATTTTTTGATTTCGTTCCACTTGTCCGATGGCTTGGGTTGAAAGAATAATAGTCTCTGGGGTAGAAGGACGAGACAGGCCAAGAGGTGGTGAAGGAGAGAAGCAAGGTAAAGTTATGCCTCCTTCTGATTCAGGTTCCCAATCATCTAAAGAACCTGAATCTTCAGTGATCGTGGGTTCAGGTGCGACAATGGCCACCTGTAGTGTATCTTCAAGGATGAAAAAAAGATAAAAGAGGATAAAGCAGACGACGATGTCTGCCAACATAGGAGCCTTAGTGACTGAAGAATAACAATATAGTGTTATGGGGTAGCTAACGCAGTAGAATTCCGGGCGAACTAGGCCGAGGATATTTGAGACAATAGATTATAGGTCAGGCAGGCTCAAGAAGAATTGTTTGATAAAGTAATAGAAGAATATCATAATAACTTAGAATATTGTTAAGGTCTCTTCTCCGTTGCTTGATGATGTTCTCAACCATCTGGGAGAGCCCTACTATTTATACTAATATTCATGCTACTTTGACTTCTCTAGTAAAGAAGTATCTTTCTAGAAATTCAGTTCGCCAGAACACTGTACGAACATTGTTTGACCCTGACTCCTGCCCAGCTTCACTCTGAGAATCTCCCAACTGCTATTTCTTCTCTGGGTGTCCCTACTGCACGAGTAGTCAGTCTTCGATCTCTTCGTCCTAATAGACTATAATGGAATATGCAGTCTAAATGCCTACATACCAATAGTATCATGAATATGGAGTGATCAAGTCCGATATTCATCTATCAATGCATAATGCGTATGCATTAGTAAGAGTAGAGAACTGATTCTCTAATCATCGTTCCAATCAGTTAGCTATATCTTGAAACGTGAACTCTTTGTGGTTCCTGAGTAGTTTCCCAGATGCCTCTGGGAAGTCCCTACTCAGGAAGCTTGGGTTCGGATATATGCTCTCCCTCATGGTGGCATTTACCTCGCGCATAATTATGCAAGCTAGTCACGCTAGGGTAATAGATGGGAACATGTCTGTAGGGTAGTGTGTGGCTGTGGCACGGATAAAGACAGTAAGGGAAAGAGAGTCGGGACCAACCTCGGAGAGGCTTTGGAGAAGGCGTTCCCTATAATGGGCCGTAGACAGCCAGTGAAGAACTGCACGGCTAAACGCCTCATCTTCATCACCGCAGTCAGGGTAGTGTTTTGGATCATGAATTCAGGACCAGGAGGGGTAGGTCTCAAGGTAACTGTTCAGAACCCTCATCCGGTGTATACGTCCTGCCATAGATTTCCTCCCTCTCACCCATGAACCGGTGAGGGGTCAGTGAGGGATGGAAGTTGTAATAGGCAGGGTGGGCCCAAGGGTTTTCCATTCTGCCAGGAGTAGCTGTCTTGTGCGACACCTGAGGGTTCTGTAGGCAGCCACCATTGTGTTGTGGGTGGTTAGCAAGCGGGCCTCTGGCAGGAGTCTGATGGTTGAAAGGGGGGCAAAGGTCATGGGCCCCATGACTGGGTAGGCCACATTGATCAGTTAATCGACAGGGAGGTGTGACCTTAGCGTACGGATGGTCGGTTGGCTACGCGAGTGGCATAACATTGGGCAGAATGCAGGTGTACAGATTCCTGTACCAGTTCAGAGCCCTATATTGCAAGAGTAAGGGGAAGGTGAGACAATTGCTAGGTGCTGCAGGGTTGATCCTGGGAGATGCACATACTAGTCTCAAAGCTCTCATTTGATATTTGTGGAAAACTATCAGTTTGAGCGGATGCAGGCAAGTTTTGACTGCGAGAATGGGAACCAGGGTGAATCTGAAGAAGTTTGAAACGCATCATTGGACCTAGTGCCAGTAGGTATCTATCTTTTTGCATAAGCCTTTACTGGGAGCCATGAGTGTAACGGGCTCTTGGCACTGGACATGAGTCCAAGGCACACAACGACAGGAAGGTCCTAAGCGATAACACTCGTTTACCGTGAGGGTTCGGAGATGACAATCTCAGGTCAAGGCTGATCGTGTAATGATAGATCAGGGTCAGGGTTCGTGGGTTCTTGGCGTGGAACTTGGATACCAGAATAGAAGACGTTATATTCTGAAGTACAAGAGTCGTGAAATAAATACCAGGTAGCGTAAAGCATCAAGGAAATAGGGGGCTTTTTTTTTTCTCTTTTTTTTTATATATCATATATTAGTTGTTAAGGTACAAGAAATCGCATGGAGCGCTAGCTATGGCGAAAACAAAACCCAAAATCGAAAACGAACTGACAAAGGAAATATCCGGAACATCTCTCTTCAGCTGGGGTCCGTACCGGTCCCAGGTCGACACACGGGCACCAAATTCAAGCAAGTATGTATGAACAAAGGAAACCCTCCTTTAACCAGCAGATAACATGAATACACATTCAATACCAACCAAAGTAAACCTAGCTATCCTCAGACGACAAAAGGTAACCAAAGGAAACAACATTAGATGAGCGGGAGGAAACAGAGCCTGCGGAGGAAGACGGTCGGGAAAACATGCCCGGGGGGAAGGCTGTGGCCATGGACCTGATGAAGCGGGTAAGCGCACCCAGAAGGGCAGGTGAGGACCAGACGGGGGCGTCGGGGCCAAGTCCAGAGACCCCCTGAAGGTGGCGGATCCTGGCAGGCCTCTTGGCCGAACAGTGGAGGATGGCGTGCTCGAAGGTTTCGGGGGCCTCGTTGCAGCTGGGGCAGGTGGGCGGGCCGTCGTCGTCCCTGGACGGGTGGGCGCGGAGGTAGCTCTTCCCAGATCTCATCTGGTGTAGGCGACCCGCGTCGAACTTGGAGAGGCGCATGAAGGGATGGGGCTTTATCGAGGGGCGGTACTCATACCTGGCAGGGTCCGGCGCAGCCTCCTCCCACTCTTTCATGAGGAGGTTCTTGCACAGGAGCTTGAGCTGGGGGTAGGTGCGGCCCAGGGGGGGCGCAGGGTAGGTTTCGCTGAGCAGGTGCTGGGAGGTGACAGGGAGGGGGGCATGGCCGTCCAGGCCGAGGAGGAAGAGAATGGAGTGGGGGAGGGCGTCCAGGGGGAGGTGGGTTCTGTTCTTGGCAGGGGGCCTCGACTGATGCCAGGGGAGGGGTAGGCGGGCGCCAGGGTTGCCGCGGCAGAGGGCCCTGTGGTCGGGGGCGTGTCGGTGTAGCGATGGAGTCTGCAGCGAGGGCAGGAGCCTAGCGGCGGCAGGGTTGATTTGAGGGGGGGAGCACACCAGCCTCAAGCAGGCCAGGCAATGTTTGTATTCGAGGAGGAGGTCCAGTGGGGGGAGGCAGGCCTCCACAGCCAGGATGTCGATCGGAGTGAACGCAAAGCAGCTCGTGGTCCACCTCTGGACCTTGTGCTAGAAGGCCGAGAGTTGTCTTGTCATGTGAACAGTCAGCTTGAAAGTGTCCGGGTCGTAGCTGAGCATTGGGAAAAGAAGTGACGATACCAAGCGATAGTACAAGAACGGGGGCAGGCCCATCCCTGAGGGGGAGAGCCTCTTGACGGCCACGAAAGCAGCTTGGGCTTTGGCCAGTCTTTTGGTGAAATGTGAGGTAGTCGAGATCGAGGTTGTGAACCAGTATCCCAGCCAGCGGACCTCGTCCTTGGGGGGAACGGTTGACCCGTCTAGGTGTATTGGGGAGCGGGAGACAGGGCCTCTGTCCCTGATGGTGCGCCAGTGGATAAGTTCCGTTTTGGGGATGGAGAAGCTAACACCAAGGCGGGCCCCTCTCGCCTTCAGTACTGCGTAGAGCCTCTGTAGCGATTAGATGTTCCGACAGTAGGACCTCGATGAGGCCGTCAGACCGAAGTCGTCGACATAGGAGAGGGTGAGACCCTGGGGGATCTCACAGTGCAGGCGGGAGACGAAGATGACCAAAAGGAGGGGGAAGTCCGGGGACCCCTGGGGGGTGCCCACCGAAACTGGGGCAAAGATCTTAGGTGACCCTGCGTAGAGGAGCCGGCATGACCTGCCGGTAAGGAAGGACCGAGTCCACGATACGAGGTAAGCATTTACGCTTTTAGCTTTGAGCATGTTGCAGAGGGTAGATGGGTTGACATTGTCGAAACCCCCTTTGATGTCCAGGAAGAGGGTGGAAACCTTCCTACCAGACATCTGGAGGGTTCTAATCTCATAGGTCAGGGTTGTAGTCGCGTCCGACGCCGACAGGCCAGCCGGCGATGCGCAGTGGTGGGTGTTGACGAGGCCAGTCACGCGGGTCACACACGAGAGTCGCGAGTTCATAATCCTTTCCAGGATCTTGGAGAAGGTTTGCAGCAGAACAATCACGTGGAAGGAGGCAGGAGAGTCGTAAGAGGGGTTACCCGGCTTGTCCAGGACAATACCGTCAGCCATCTTGAGAGCGGGGGGGTGGAAGCCCTGGGCCACCAACGGGGCGAGGAGGTTGTGGATAAGGTGGGGGGCTACCCGGTGTATTCTCTTCCACCCGGAATTGGGGGTCTTGTCGGGGCCAGGGGCCGACGATGGCGAGGACCGGGCCAATGCCCTGCCCACCTTATCAGGTGTCAGGGCCGGGCAGTCTCTAAATGGCACTAGGATGGAGTCGACGGTCCTGGCCGGTTCGCCAGGGAAGAAGTGGTTGAGGAGTGCCTTGTCGAGCTCCAATGGAGTCGTGGCCCCTGGGAGTTCTGGGAAGCGGGGGGGAGGGCGACCTACGGCAAATTTCTTCGCCGTCCAGACCATCTGCGGGGTTGGTGAGGCCAAGAAGGCAGACCCGTGGTCCCTCTTAGTTTTTTTAATGGCCTTAAAGTAGGCAGATCTGGTGGCCCTTGCCGAGGCGAGGAGGGCGGCATGGAATCTGTTACTCTTGGAGGAGCGGAGGGCGGAGTTGTAAGCCCTCCTGAGCTGTGATAGAAGCTCCGTCCACCAGGGCTTGGAGCGGAAGGTAATCCGTTTGACCGGGGTGTGTAGGGCCAGCTGGGCTGTTATCCTGTCCAGGTTCGTTGTGAACCAGACATCCAGGGACCTTGAGGTGGGGATAGGGGGGGCGGGCGAGATTGAGGCCCCCTTGAGCGAGGAGTCCAGTGCAGGCCATTCAGTAACGGCCCAGTTCAGGGTCGGAGGGGGGGCATGGAAGAGGGGGGCCTCAAAGCGGAGGAGGATCGGGATGTGATAAGACCCAGTTGAGTGGAGGGGGTCGCACCATTCCGAAAAGTATAGGGCAAGGAGAGGGCAAGCGTATGCAAGATCTAAGAATCCGGGGCGCCCAATAAGTGACATGGAGAACCGCGTGAAGACACCCGGGGTGTTCAGGAGGGAGAAGCCTAGTTCGGTAGCCCTGGCAAAGTAGGGCGTTGCGGTGGCGAGCTCATCCTCCTTGAAAGTCCTGAGAGGGTCCGCCGTCGGGTGGTGAATGTTAAGGTCCCCCAGCATGACAGTGGGGAGAGGGGTAGCGGGGAATATAATATCTGGGGGAACGGAGCGGGTATTGTTAAGACGACCCTTGGTGCTATAGGAGTTGATGATCGTAAAACCAGTGGTGGAGGGGTTGAAGAAACCGTCAGGGGTGAAGAGGTCCAGAGCCATAACATCACCCCTACCGAAAAACCGGGGCAGGAGGGAAACAGTAGACAAAGATGAACTGTACACATAAAAGGCTACACGGGGCTTGCAGCCACCAATGGTAGGGGGGGAAAACGCCAAAAACAAATTAAAAGAAGGAAGTTTGCCCCTGTAGACCGGGGGGTCTTGGAGGGCGACAATGGACGGAGGGTGCGCCAGTTGGGTAAATGACCCGAAAAGCGAGAGGAACACACCCCAGCTCCCGAGGCAGTTGTGTTGAACGAGTGTGAAGGGTTTGGGAGGGGGCGGGGAGTCCTGCTCGCCGCCCCATGTAGACTGGTTGTGCTGCATTAACGGGCTAGGCCCGATGGGGTTCTGTTATGGGAGAGAGGCTGGCAGGCTCTGCGGGAGGGGGCAAACGACTCCTTTGGACGGGCCCTACTGTGGCCGGAAGTATCGTTGAGCTTCTGGCTCTTGGAGTAGCCATCTCGAACGCTGACTGGAGGGAGCGGGTGGGTGAAGTGGGGGGTGAGAGGTCATCTTCATCGGCGGCCGTGTCCACCGTGTCGCGAGGGGGCGGCGGGAGAACAATCGTTTCGGTAGCGGCAGAACGCCTGAGAGTGGGCGGAGACGGGCAGGAGTCACAATCCCTGTGAGTCGCACTACGGGCGCCTTCGCAGTTGGCGCATCGCGGTGGTGAGGAAGAGCAACAGCCAGGAGTAGCCTTAATGTTGCGGCCTCCAGGGCAGGTAGGGTTGGGACATCGGTGCATGGCACGGGTGTGGTTGAGGGAACAGAAGGGGCAAACAGGGTCGACGGAGGGACACCTAGGGGCGACGTGTCCGAAGCCCCAGCAGTTGTTACACTGCGTGTACCTATTGGTGGAGTAAGCGCGCTCAACTGTCCTTGAGCGGGAAAAAAGGCGTATAGAGGAGCCCATCGCTGGGACGTCCCCCGGGTGGACAGAGACGATAACGGAGGTGGCAGACTTGCCCTCCCTGGACTGTGCGTCGGGGTTAAGGTATCTGGTGGCGAGGATGCGTATGTCCTTGGAGTTGAGGATTGACTCTGCGAGGCGGGGGAAGAGTTCGATAGGGTCCTCGGGGAGGAAAGCAATGGGGAGGGAGTGGATGGCGAGCTGGGCCTCGTTGGGGGCGAGGCGGAAGGTCAACCAGGGAGACTCGCCCACTGGGAAATATTTGTTGAGCTCAGAAGAGAGAGCGTCAAAGTAGGGTGCGCAGGCGGCGGCGGGGGTGGCAGGGTCGGTGACGAGGAGGGTGACAGACCCACGATCGTTGACCTTGGTCGTGACCGCAAGGGCGAGGATACAGTTCGCTTCCCTAAGGACGCGAGCAGCTATGTCAGGGAAAGTGGCAGCGATCAGAGACGCTTGTTGGTGCTCGGAGGGGGAGGAACGGGAAGCGTAGAACCTTCTTTCAGCCATGGGGAGCGACTTCGGTGGCTGGGTAGCAGGTACACTGTTGCTAGCTGACGCGACTTGGGCGGCCGTGAGGGAGCTCCTATTCTTCTTGCCTTTGGGAGCGCCAGCAGAGGCGGTCTTGGCATACGATTGCTGTGGTTTGAGGCAGTCGGGGGCGAGGTGCACTGCGATGAAGGTGGTGGGGTCCGGGTACTTCCCCTCTCGGAACGCGCTTGCTTCCCATGAATCAGGGAATTTGTCCGCATAGGCACGGGGGTCCCCGTAAAAGGATCGGGTGCCCACATCATATCTGGGTATGTCCGGGTCGAAGGAGGATGAGGAGCCCTTGTTGGGGGGGGGAGCCCGTACTTTGGGCCTGGGAAGAGATAGCGCGGGTGCACAAGGCGGAGAAATAGGAGGCCGAGTGGGGGCAGGGGCCTGTCGTGTGGTTGCACCAGTCGGGGGAACTTGAGGCCAAGTGGGGGCAGGCGCTTGGGGAGAGGGCGCAGTCACCCTATGTGACAGGTCACGTATGGCTGCATTGATGGGTTCGAGGGTGCCCTGGAGACCTAGCCAGGTGGGGAGGGTTGTGACAATGGATTGGAGGGTGCCCAATTGGGTTGTTATTGTGTCCAGCTGACGCGTCATGGACCCGAGAGCGTTGAGGGCGGAGCAGGAAAGGGGCACGAGAATTGTCTCGCTGTCTGACAGGCCAGAGAGCTGGTGATCATCGAGGATAGGGAGTTGAGTCGAAGTAAAGTTAAGCCTCTGGCGGGTTTCGCGAACGAAATCGCCTATGTAAAGGTGGGACTCATTGAGTTCAGGAGAAGAAGACTGCGCCGAGGGAGCTCAAGACGGGTTCCCCGACGAGGGGAGGGGGGGGAGGTCATCCATCGTGACCCTGGAGGATCTGGGACGCGAGGCCTGAATGGCAGGTGCAGTTAGGGGGTGAGGGGGGATCGTGCACTGAACGACGTGGAGTTGTAATTTCAATGACTGGAGGTGGAGGGGGTGTGAAGCATGCAAGGAAATAGGGGGCTTTCTTTTTCTTCTTTTTTCTTTCTTTTTTTTTTTTATATCATATATTCGTTGTTAAGGTACAAAAAATCGCATGGGGCGCTAGCTATGGGGAAAACAAAACCCAAAATCCAAGACGTACTGAGAAAGGAAAAATCCGGCACCAAAACTCTTCAACTGGGGTCCGTACCGGTCCCAGGCCCACATACGGGCACTAAATTTAAACAAGTACATCAAAGGAAACCCTCCTTCAACCAGCAGGCAGCATAAAAAACAAAAAACGTAAACCTAGCTGTCCTGTGACGACATAAAGTAACCAAAGAAAACTACATTAGACAAGCGGGAAGAAATAGAACCAGCGGAGGAAGATGGGCGGGAAAACATGCACGGGGGAAAGGCTGTGGCCGTAGACCTAATGAAGCGGGTAAGTGCGCCCAAGAGGGCAGCGGAAGACCAAACGGGGGCGTCAGGGTCAGGCTCGGAGACCCCCTGAAGGTGGCGGGTCCTGGCAGGCCTTTTGGCTGAACAGTGGAGGATGCCATGCTCGAAGGACTCAGGGGCCTCGCCGCAACTGGGGCAGGTGGTCGGGCCATTATCGTCCCAAGACTGGTGGGCGGGGAGGTAGCTCTTACCAGATCTCATCTGGTGTATGCGACCCGCGTCGAACTTGGAGAGGCCCATGAAAGGATAGGGCTTTTGTGAGGGGCGGTACGCGTATCTGGGGAGGTCCAGCACCACCGCCTCCCATTCTTCCAGGAGACGGTTCCTGCAGAGGAGTTTTAGCTGGGGGTAGGCGCGGCCCGGGGGGGGCGCGGGGTAGGATTCGTCGAGCAGGTGCTGGGAGGTGACGGGGACGGAGGCGTGGCCATCCGGGCCAAGGAGGAAAAGCATCGAAGGAGGGAGGGCGTCCAGTGGGAGGTGGGTCCTGTTCTTGGTGAGGGGCCATGGCTGACACCAGGGGAGGGGCAGGCGGGCACCAGGGTTCCCGTGGCAGAGGACCCTATGATCGGGGGTGTGCCGTTGCAGCGACGGCATCTGCAGTGAGGGTGGGAGCCTAGTGGTGGCGGCGTTGATTTCAGAGGGGGAGCACATTATCCTTAAGCAGGCCAGGCAGCACTTGTATGCGAGGAGGAGGTCGAGTGGGGAGAGGCATGCCTCCACAGTGAGGAGTTCTACCGGAGTGCACGCAAAGCAGTTCGTGGTCCATCTCTGGACCTTGGGCCAGAAGGCCGCGAACTTCCTTGTCATGTGGGCAGTGGGCTTGAAGGTGTCCGTGCTGTAGCTGAGGATGGGGAACAGGAGTGACGCTGCCAATCGATGGTACAAGAACGGAGGCAGGCCCGTCCCCGGGGGGGAGAGCCTCTTGACGGCCACGAAAGCCGCTAGGGCCTTGGGTAGACCTTTGGTGAAGTGAGAGGTGGTCGAGATCGAGAGGGTAAACCAGTACCCCAACCACCGGACCTCGTCCTTAGGGGGAAAGATAGCCCTGTCCAGGTGGATCGGGGAGCGGGAAATAGGACCTCTGTCCCTAATGGTGCGCCAGTAGATAAGTTCCGTTTCGCGGATGGAAAAGCTGACACCCAAGCGGGCCCCTCTGGCCTTCAGCACTGCATACTGCCTCTGTAGTTGTTACGGGGTAGTTAACACGGTAGGATTCCGAGCTAACTAGGCCAAGGATATTCGAGACAACGGATTAATAGTCAGGAAGGCTCGTTGGTAATTGTTTGATAAAGGTAAATTAATAAAGTATAGTCAAATATCAAAGAGTTAGAATATAACTCGCT
>Ga0307510_10003103_pt1 | contig 19214 bp, 26 predicted proteins | sample 12_EM_MG_FD_207224 | JGI IMG/M metagenome (GOLD analysis project Ga0307510, IMG submission 207224) | Populus trichocarpa ectomycorrhiza microbial communities from riparian zone in the Pacific Northwest, United States - 12_EM | ecosystem: Host-associated > Plants > Roots > Unclassified | place...
CGTTCGGAAAGACCGAGTAGGTCTGGACCAGCTTCTTCGGGAACTTGTCGTTCAGCCTCTCGAGCAGGAACGAGCCCAGTCCTGAGCCTGTCCCGCCTGCGATCGAGTGCATCAACATAAAGCCCTATGGGGGGAAAAAAACAAGTACGTGGACACCGCGACCATCATCATCAAGACGAGGTGCGGTGTCGGGCAAGGTTGAATTGAGTTGTTTGGCTCCCTTTTCGCGGCGCTTTGATGAAAGAGGGAGGGAAAGAAGGGGTCACACACCTCGAGCGAGTCACTACCCTCGGCTTCTCGATCCACCATCTCCATGATGTCCTCGTACAGTTTCTCGCCAGCCGAGTATCCTTGTGCCCAATTGTTTCCCGCACCACCACCATCCTGGGACATGAAGATGTTCTCAGGGTTGTACAAGTTTGCGAACGGTGATGTCAAGATGTTGTTGATGACCTGCAGGGCATGCACACATTTCAGAGTTTCATGTCACTGACCATTCCGATATATCGAAGCAAAAACGCACCCGTGGCTCGAGGTCAACCAGGATTGCGCGAGGGATGTAATGCTCATCGTCCGCCTGATAAAAAAACACGTCCTTACGGTCGCCACCCTCTGTCGCCCAGTCCTCGAGGATGCCCTCTTTGTTTATACCGTGTTCGGCGCAGAGCCGCTGCCAGAATACGGAACCCACTGTAACCCATAGACGGAACGTGTAAGTATCGTAAAGCCGAGTTGCTATTACGCATACTTTGGTTGCCACATTGGCCGATTTGTACGGTCACGATTTCGCGAGGCATAGTGTTGATGACGAGACGCGTTCACGCGTAGATCATATGACATGCGACTCGACTCGCACGACTCGCACACGCCGTACCATAAATGTCCAACGCTTCACAACAGGTTACAATTGCGGGAAAATACGTAGTTCAAGATGCCAGTCGGCCTTAAGCCGTGTGATAATGATAATATGCAGGGTGAGCGGCCTTGAGCCTGCAAGAACTGAATGTGCTGATTGTATGAAGGTCTACTCGTAGATATCGAGATCCCAGTAATGCCAAAAACAAAAAAAAAAGTTGCGTCAGAGAGCATGGTTGTGAAATGGGGATAAAAAGCAGGGAAAGAGAGTTAAGTACGATGTGAGAGCACGGTGTTGTTAAACACTTGGCCATTTGGAGATGGAAACTAGGGCAGGCAGCCTGGGGGTTTGGTGTTAGGTGGTTAAATGTTACTGAACACGTGTGATAACCCACCATATCAGAAAAACCACTAAGCCATAATCCTGGAAAACATGTTTTGGGAAGGTGGCTGCACGCATAGAACCATGTACTAAGATTCACGATAGGAGAAAGAGGAACAAGAAAAAATGTGTTGATCATGATGGGACTTCGTCCGCGCAATGCAGCGTTAGCTGGTACTGTTCACCGCTTGACGTTGGCATTTCTACGCGTTGGTAGTTTCCTCACTGGGCGTGCACCGGGTGGTGCTACTGTCTTCGGAGATTGAGTGCCCATGGTGAACATGGTACTTTCGCTATTGCCCGTCGCTGGGGTCTGGGGTGTGGATGCTCCAAACGGTCCCGTCGGCGTCTGCGGCGCGCCTCCCCCAAAGTTAAACGTGAAATCCTGTTGTACAGCAGGCGACGTAGGTTGTGCAGCCCCCGAACCAAACCCGAACGGATTTGGCGAGGGTTGTTGCGGTGGTGCACTGGTGGGCCCTGCGAATGGGAACGGCGTGGATGGCGCTGGTGCCAATTGCTGTGAGCCAAATGCAGGACTGGCAGGTGCAGACCCAAATGCCCCACCACTTGCAGGAGAGCTAAACGCGAACGGAGTGGTGGTAGCCGATTGCTGGGGCTGCGTTTGTCCAAAAGCGAACCCTGTGGAAGACGGGCGCTGCGGTTCGGGTGGTGCCTGTCCGAACGTAAAACTCGTTGAGTGTTGGATTGGCTCCGGTGCCTTGAAGGAGAACCCGGAAGACGTTGCGTCAGCTGTTTTAGGTCCCGGTTGGCTGAACGTAAATCCGGTGGAGAGTGAAGGCTTGCTATCAGTCGTGGATTGGCTGAATGTAAACCCGCTAGATGGGGCATTCTCCGCAGGCTTTGATGCGGTGAATGAGAGTCCTCCACTTGAACTCTCGGGCGCCTTTGTATTCGTACCAAAGGCAAACCCTCCGCTCGTACCTTGGCTTGAGGACTGATTCTGCTGTGCAAATGTAAAGCCGCTCCCAGGATTTCCTCCGAATGGGGAAGGTGATGGTGATCCAAAACCGGAACCTGCTACGTTGGTGCCAAAAGAAAAGCCAGGTTTGGAAGTACCGGGCATTTGCAGTTGTGGGAGTGACTGGGGCTTGGCACTTCCACCATTGACTTCCATTCCGCCTCCACGTGTAGGGCTCTCTTCCATACGCATACCATCATCCGCGGGTGGTGGTGTTACGGTACGAGCTGGCGTTGGGGTACCGAACGAGAATGTCGGCTTCGATGCACCCGAGGAAGTAGGGGGAGGTGTACCAAACGAAAAGGTTCCAGTACTAGCTGCAGGTTTAGTTTCGGATTGTGAGGCAGGGGAACCAAACAAAAGCCCTGTGGGCGCATTGGCAGGAGATGTGGAGGAACCAAACGTGAATATACTTTTAGCCGGGGTTGAAGGTGCAGCGGTTGCCGTTTGTTTGACCGGCTGATCAAAGGAAAACGGAGTAGATGATCCGGCGGGTTCGGATGGCCCCGTCGGAAGCGCAGTGCCTGAAGCAGATGTCGATGTCAACGAGGGACTCTGCGCAAGCGAAAAGCCAGGCTTCAAGGGCTCAATACTCTCTGCGGGGGCTAACGTTGCTACTTTCGGAAACGAGAAGGGGGTCGTTGTAGACTTTGTATTAGACTCTGGTGCCGATACTGACGTCCCAAATCCGGGAAACGATGCGGTTGTGCCGCCGAACAGAGGCTTGGGGAGAGCTACACCGGCATTATCTTTCGCCGGCAGCTGCGGCGCAGCCGAAGGCGTGAGACTAAATGGAAGTGAGCTACTGGTGGTCGATTGCTTAGTCGTCGACGTCGACGTCAGCTGTATCGACGGGGTTGAATCAAATTTGAACAGAGTTGGCGGAAGTGGTTTCTCAGTTTCCAGACTTGCACCCTGCGTAGAGGCAGGGGGCGCTGCATCGGTTGCAGGGTAGGGTGCTGTAGAAGTACCCGATGGCTGTGGGGCTTCCCCTGTTTCGGGCTTGCTGACTGGTACAGGTTCATCTGCAACCTGAGAGACAGGCTCGGGTTCAGGTTTGGATGAAGTGGTGGAGATAGTCTGAGGCGGAGTTATGCCAGTGCGTGCAAAAATTTGGGAATTGGAGAAAAAGTTTGGGACAGTTGGTTCCGATGCCGGCTCGTCCGTCTTAGGTCCCTCTGGGGTAGGTGGGACAAATGCAATCGTGGGCAGTTGCGGGACAGGCGTATTCGTCTGTGGCTCTGGGATGGTGATTTTCGGTATCGTGGGCTTAGAGAACGTGAAGGGAAGAGCGCTGATGGGCGGTTCATCGCGACCAGAGGGCATATCCTCAGCCCGAGGTATCGATGTAACGGCTGACGGCTATCGACAAATGATTAGGTATCTGCCATTGAAATGGACCAGAGACACGCACAGGAGCAAAACTGAATCCATTCGGAGGTCCAAACTTCGGAAGATTCGAACTGATACTGATACTATCCTTCTCATTTGGTGGCTCATCGGGTATGACGGCCAGGTCATCTGCACCGTCCTGTTCATCGTCTTCATACGCTGCCGTGAAGCGATTTCTCGTGCGCGTCGGGCCAACCGTACGTGCACGATTAGGGCGAAGGTGAGCAGATTTCCGACCAATCAAACCGAAAGTAGGAATGGATGACGGAGGTGGTGGTGCGGAGACCTTGCGTGCAAAAGTAGCAGGGGAGCGAACGGGTTCGGCTATCTTGCTCGTGTGCTTGGTGAGCTCAGGTTCACGGTCAGTATCATCGGCCATGGCCTGTGCGTCTGGGTCATCCACTGATTTTGCTTCTACTACCTCTTGTTTCCGCCGGGCCAACAACTTCTTGAGACCACCCTCACCAGCATACGGTTTACTATTCTTATTCTTCGATGGGGTATCCTTGTCCTTTTCTTTGGACGATTTGATATACTTGCTCGCATGGCCAAGGCGAGGTTTGTCATCGCGCTGATCACGTTTCATGAGGACAAGGGCACGAGCCTTTTTGCGTGCTTGAAAGAGTTCTGGAAGTGCAACATCGACGTTGCCTGACCCAAGATGGGTGGGGACGAGGGGAGTACGGTATCTCTCAAGCTGCTGGAGCGCAAGCTCTGCGGCATTGGTGGGTTGTAGACCTGAAACAGATGTGAAACAATGAGTGAGAGAACAAATATCGGGCGCTTACCGTCTGCGGCTTCGTAACGAAGGACAAGGGTAGAATGGGATCGATTATGGGAAAGACTCTGCTGATGAAGCGATAAGGAGGAGAAACAAACAGCCAGGAGAGGAGGATAGATACCGGTTTCTGAGTATCGACAAGAGAACCCAGAGTAAGATTTGAGCCATCCTTGGTGCGCCTCTGGTCTTGTGTCACAGGTGGCGGTTTCACGAAAATTGGATTTTCGATAAGAGCAGTAAGTGGCGGGGGTTCCGACGGATTACGTTCACGTCTCTGTGGGTTTGGACCATAGGGTGGAGCACCGGGCTGGGGGGTGAGCGCGGATCGCATGCGGAAGGGTGGGTTGATGGGCTGTGCAGAGGAATTTGGAGACGATTCCATGGAAACATCGCGCGAAATGGGGGGAGGAAGGTAAGAAGGTTCTTGGATGGCGGTGCGACGAGCCGTCGGGGGATCCATGGACATGGTACGGGCAACAGGAGCGGCTTGGGTGCGCGGGGGCTGCTGGAACGAAAGGGGAGAGTGTCGAGAGGTATCCGGGCGAGGAATGGGGATGGTGTTGCTGGAAGGAGCGTAGGGCCGTGCGGGCTTAGAAGCATGAGTGCGAGTGTGAGTCGACGGTCGAAGTGAAGGAGAGGGAGGGTCGAGGTATGGAATGGGGGCTGGAGGGACAGAGAGCATGTCGACACGGTCTGGTGAATCGAGACGGATGCGTTTAACCCTGTATGATGAAGGAGCGTCTTTCTGATCCCCTTCACTGTCGTATGGATTAGAGGGACTGTGGATGAGCTTGCGCTTTCCAGGGGTATCCTCGGTTTCGAAAGAGTCATCCGTAGGGTTAGCAAACCATGAAAGGGGAGTTGTGACGAGGGATTTAAGAGAGGAAAACATGGAAATGGAGCGAGAAGGGGGAGGTCTTCTTGTGTGGTGGGAAGGTTTTTTGCGACGAAGGCTGGGGAGACGAGCCGACGACGATGGGGACGAGACCGCTCGTGTTGCGAGCGACGGGGACGAGGTCAACATGTTGTCCGGGCCAGTCTGCCGGGGTCCACACTTATTTTCCTTTTTCTCTTTGTTTGGCTTTCTTTCCTTTGAGCGCTGCGCGCCTTGACGTCACCTGGTAAACTGTACCCCTCCTCATGCGCATACATTCGCTCACTCGTTTTTGTTCTCAAGCCGTCGCATTTTCATCTTCAAGCAGGAAAAATAAAGCGTGGCTTTTCATCGACTCGGTCTTTCCCGTAAAACTCGCTGCTTGGGAGTCGGTCACACCTTTACCCTGCTTCGCCCGCCCCAATACTCACTCTTATTATCCGTCCCAGTTTTCGATTTTATTACGGCCAACTCCGCCAAGAACATCTTCTGAACTCACTCTCGGAGTTGCTGTCAGGAGTGCACACTCATGGATTCAAACCCATCTCTATCGAGCCTCATGTAAAGGACGGAGGCGTATTCGTACTCTTCGAATACACCCTCTCTGAGTCAGAGGACATCCTTTCGAACATTCAGTCGGATCTTAGAAATTACGTCCAATCTCAAGGCGGCGTCCCCTCATCTGCAGGTCTTCGCAGGGGTACTATCTGGGTCGTGCAAGGACAACCGTGGCGAGAGGTACAACTTGTCCTTCCGTTTCAACACGGTTCAATCATTTAATGGTAATTTAGGACATGAACAGATTTGCATCTCCTCTCCTTCGCGTCACCTTCGATGGCACGGACCCGCAAGAAGAGACCTTGTATCATACCTTTAGAGTATCTACTCTATCTCTACCTGCAATCGCATTTCACTCATTTCCTCATCAGCCATTCGGTCGCATCATTGACATCTCAGCTCCAACCCCCATTCCCGGCACATCCTACCGTGCCTCCACCGTCACCTTTTCTAACCTTCGTTCCGCTATTGTTGCTCGCAATGTTGTACACGGTCTCCACATTGACAAAACACGCCTTCATACCGCCTTTCTTCCTCCAGTACAGGCCCATGTCATCCGCGACTGGTCTGCTAAACATCCCCGAATCGTCTTTCCGGTTATCGTTTTCGTCTTGGGCACCTTGACATATGCTGTCAGTCGCATCCCTCTACGTGTATCCTCGCCACCGACGTTTGTCAGATTTTTGATCCAGTACGCGCACTTATGGTCGAGGGAAAGATCCTTGACTGGTTCGACTACAGAGGTACTTTTTCGTTTAAATGTTCCCATGTCCAACTTTATCTTGTCTGCAGAATCTCGCTTGTATCAATGGCTCCGTAGAAACACAATTGACAGATTAAATTTCAAGCATGCAGATGCCCTCGATGTAGATGCAGAAGCGGCTTGGCAGGAGCGCCAGGACGTCGAAACTGCTCTCAAAAATCACCTTGATGACATGCCCAGTATGTCTTTCATAATATTGAATGTCGATTTTCCGTGTCAATCCACGCCCACAGCGAACATCACGTTTCTCTACGGACCACAGGGTAGCGGCAAGTCAAAAATGTTGTCACGCATACTCCAGGACAAGAAGCGGTACAATTAATGCATTTCCCCTGAGATAGCCACGGTGGTGACGCTTGCCTGTGATTAGCCCAGTGCTTAGCATCGACTGCGCAGAGCTTCAACGCACCAGCTCGGACACGCGTCTTGTAGATGCTCTGTCAAGACAGACTGGTTACTGGCCTGTCTTCACTTTCCTTACATCAATGAACAACCTCATTGACCTCGCAAGTGTTGGCGTCATTGGCCAAAAGGGTATGGATATCTAGTAATGGGATTGACGCTCGTATTGACCTGACCTTTATAACCCTAAAAGCTGGCTTGAGCTCTTCCCTACCAGATCAGGTCAAACAGATCCTTGAAGTTGTCGGAACCGCACTCCGCTCAGTTTCCTCTAATCGCCGTAAACAAGTACTTCGTAGTCACAAGCATGCCACCCAGATGGAGGAAGAGAAGCGAACTGCAGAGGAGATTCGGGAGCGCCTCCGCCGCGGTGTCTGGCATGACCCACGCATGGGCGCGATTGTGGGGGGCGGTGCCATTGCAGAACTGGGTGTTGGAGACGAACGCTTCAGGGTGCACGACGAGGACCTTGTAACCCATGGATACGAGACCGACGTGCCAACTCCTCCGACTTCAAAACGGGAGGGGAGTGGTACACCAGATCTCCACACAGTAAGCACACTACCTATCATGGTTCTGCAGAACTACACCACGGGCGGCAAAGAAGACGTTATGGATGTCTTTGCAAAATGGGCAGCTACTCTGGTGGAAGGACAAGTGCGTACCTCGTGTCATCCGTGAATGACAGTTAACATTAAAAATTTATGCTTGAAGACCGCTCATGTCGTCGTCGTAAGCCATAATCGGGAGAATTCGAAACCTTTTGCGAAAGGCACGCACATTCTCCACCTATGGATCTCTTTGAATGCTGAGCCGTTGCTCATAAAGCTCTACCCTCAAAGTCACTAAACATGGTTGCCCTTCGTGACGCAGATCACGAGAGTACATTGCAACTTGTCAAGGCGAGACTCCATGACGCGGGCGTTGATGTTCAATTCTCACCCTCTGAGACGGAGAAAATTCAATACTTGGGTGGCAGGGCGAGCGACCTTGCCAGTGTATGTCTCTACCTCACTCACGTTACTTTTGCGGTCCAACACGTCACGTTTACAGCTCATACACAAAATGCGCGCAGGGCAGAAACCTTTGGAGGCAGTTGAGGACATTATCCGACAAGGTGCCTCCGAGTTGCGCAAGCGCGCGTTTGGCGAAGACATGGATGACGTGCGCAGCCTCTCATGGACCAGAGAACAGGCATGGGCGGTCCTCCGGGCACTCGCAAGCAGGGATACTGTACCTTACTATGAGACGTTGATGAACGCGCCATTCAAGGGTGACGAAACTCCCTTGCGAAGTCTGGAGCGAGCAGAGTTGATTATCGTGGAGGCACAAGATGGTCGACCTTCGACCATCCGCCCTGGACGGCCGATCTATAGCCACGTTTTCCGACGGCTCGTGAACGGTATGTGCACTCCCCGATCACCGCCATTCCCTATCGCATAAGCTTATGTTTCTTATTTAGACCCGGTTTTTCAGGCGACTCAGGACCTTGCCTTTAATGCGAAGCTTATTGAGAGTGCTGAGGCGACCGTGCGCGCATGCGAGCAGGAATTGCAGGTGTTGCGAACGATTGGGTTGGACTCGAGGCGCTGGTGGAGCGGCGCAACCGCGACAGGAATACGGACCAGGTATTTGTTGGAGAGGATGGGAAATGCGCAGGCAACGTTGCAAAAGCTGGAGAAACAGAATGGAGAGCTAAAGAAGGTACTTGCACAGGGCCAGTAGTTGACTCTAGGCTATTATGTAGTTACAGTGCTGCTGTCGTCATGCTCTGTGCTCTGTCATTACCACACCACCACACCTCATCATATACACCCCGGATTCAAACGTCGAACTTTTCAAATGGATGGCGCAGGTCATCTGCTGTCCCTCAAGGTGATGCGAGTTTCTGTGCGTGTCTGCCCACCCATCAAAACTCCGTTTTTTTGTGATGTTAGTCCCAAGTAGCGACCAGCGTTGGCGAGCGCATGGGTGCCCTTTTATTCTAACTCGCCCTCCTTCTCGGCCCACTCTACTGCCTCGGTACTCTCCCTACAAGGTAGCAACCCTCTCCCAGGTCATCCCAAGACGCTTCGCGATCTGACGAATGCATCTACCCTCCTGACGCTCCCATCCTCATTCGGGGCCATCCAACTCGGCGAGACATTTTCCGGCGCGCTCGCGGTGAACAATGAGTCGGCAGCAATGGTCGATGGCGTCAGCCTGCGCATTGAGATGCAAACCGCGACGAGCAAGGTGCTCCTCGCTGAGATCGGGGGACCGACGTTGAGTCTCGTGGGCGGCGACACGCTCGAGGCCACGGTCCACCATGAGATCAAGGAACTCGGCCAGCACGTATTGGCCTGCACTGTCTCGTACCAGCTCCCACCTGGCGCGCGGAGACCTGCAACCTCGGCAACAACCACCGGTGGCACTGGCGTGGATACAGGGGACGACAGTGGGCTGCAAACCTTCCGCAAGTTTTACAAATTTGCTGTACGTCGCCTTGACGTTCTTTAAACCCTCTATCCCCCTTTCCTCTCCTTGACCAACCATATGTACGCGCGCAATGACCGTTCGCTAACGAGAGTGACTTTGAATTTTCTCTTTGTATAGGTGACCAATCCATTATCGGTCAAGACCAAGGTCCATGTGCCTCGTTCGCCTTCTGCGTTGCTATCTGCCGAAGAACGCACAAAGGTCTTCCTCGAGGTCCACATCCAGAACCTCACGTCTGAGCCTATGTGGTTCGAACGCATGATTTTCGAGCCAGCCCCAGGATGGCGCATCCAGGATGCAAACCTGCTCCCCGATAGTCAAGAGAGCCTTTTCTCCGGAGCAATGGCCATGATACAGCCACAAGATACGAGACAGTATGTTTACATCCTCAACGAGACCAACCCGTCGAACATCCCTGTGCAACATGCGCCCGGGACCATCCTCCCTCTGGGAAGGCTCGACATCTCCTGGCGATCATCATTTGGCGAACCGGGGAGACTTCTAACCTCCGTGAGTCAGACTGGCCGTCTTTCTCTCCCCTCTCTGAGCTCAAGGACAGATGTTAACCCGTCGAATACCTCTTCCGCAAAACCAAGCACCCGTCCGTCCACCACAACAGCAGCAGCCTCACCAACCTGCGTCTGCCCTCCCACTTCACCTCCAGCGGTCACCAACCGTGTCCGGTCATTCCTCCCAACCGCCCTCACGCTCAAGTACGCCACCGCTCGGCCCGACGCCTTATCGTCCTTCCTCACCCTTCCGCAACCGCCCTTCGTCTGTCCCACCTCGTCCACACAGCCCCGTAACGTCACATACCATCGCCAGCGCGTCAGTGGTGGTGGATCCGATTGACGTGGATCTCGTCGTGCGTACCATTCCACGTAGCGAGCTCCACGTCAACAAACCGTTCTCCGTCGTGTGCACCCTCGGCGTGTCCGCGTCCGTGCGCGAAGGCCAACAACGCACGCTGACCCTCGCCGTGCAACACGTCCAGCCGCCCACGGGACCTACATCTGGGAAAATGGCGCCGCCCGTACCAAGCAATGCGACGGCGACGAGGGGGACGGCGACGGCGACGGCAACCAACTCTCGCCTCGCGTCCGCAGTAGCCACGGCCATAGCATCGTCCATCGCGCCTCGATCGTCGCCAACGCTCCTTGACGGACCGCTGGTCGGATCGCCGCGCATGACGCAGCTCGGAGAGCACGAGGAAGACCATCACGATCGCGCATTGTCCTTAGCCTCACTGCATCGCATCCCGCCGCCCGAACCGATGTCCGGAGACGAGACGCGCTACGAAAGGCTACGTGGGGCGACGCGCTTCCTCGGCGCATCGACGGTGCTCGTCCCACCCATAGTCCTCGCGCGTACGGCGGCCAGCGCCGATGCTCCCCAATCATCATCTATCAGTGGTGGTGGGGGCGACGACGCACTCCCGAGAAAAGAAGAGCAATTCTGGGACTTTGAGCTCGAGTATACCCCACTCAAGATCGGGTTTGTGCTGGTGGGTGGGTTGCGCGTGTTGCTTTTGGACGACCAAGTGCACAGCACGGAAGACGCGCATCTTCCAGAAAGGCGAATCCTTTCTCCCGTGGTGCTGAAGGAGTGGGACGTGGTTGGCGAGATATGGGTCAAGTCATGAGAACCGATATTAGATGCTCAGACTCGATTGTCCTTCAGGTATATCGGTAAAGTCGTGACGAATATTATATGCATTTCATGCTTCGCAGAATTATTACATGTATCCCCCTCTGATTGCCTTCCCCATCTGCACACTCTTCGACAAGCCGGACAGAGATCATACAGACTGCCATGGATGACTGACGAGCCGCTGCACGGAAAGTAACGCCTGATACCGCACTTCCTGACTACTATGTGACATGAGCTCCATGGCGCGAGTTTTCCCACCGAGGTCCGTGACAATCCTAGGTTTCAAGAGAAAGGAAGAGATGATGAGCGAGATGTAACACGCAGAGGGTCCATGTGTGGAGTTTAAAAACCTACTTTTTCCCGCGTTCGTGATACTTTACATATTGCCCAAGGTCGTGCGCGGCGACCGCAAGCACGAGAGTATCCTGCGACGATCGCAAAAGTTCTATGAGTTGCCTAGCAACAGAAATCTGTTGTTTGTTTTTTCATCAAGACTCCAGCCGGAAGAACGAACTTTAAGTAAAAGTGGTCCTTCTCGTTCAGTTTCGTCACGTTCTCCCTCCAGAAGAAGTCCGAGGCATGGGCTGGCGTCCAAGAAAGGTGTCCAGAAGAGAGCTCGGAGGCATATTCATCCCACGTTCTGTCTCATTTCACAGACTGGTTAGTCGCCGTCGCCGACGTGCGTATCATGGGGAGAGACGGGACGTACGTCAGGCTCTCGAACCTTGCTTCGAGTTCGTCTCTGAGGAACTGCACGTCCTCTACGATATCCTCGTCCGACCATTTACGCGTCGCGAGGTTCTTCACGAACGGAAGGAGTTGAGCGACCAACATCGCTGGCAGATTGGCGGAAGGCGCCTTCGTGACGAGGTTCTAAATCATCCTCGAAGAGATGAGTACGAAGTGGTGACGAGACAGCGCAGGGTAATGCGAAATTGCTCACGCGGAGCGTCGCTATGTTAACGCGCACGACCTTCTCCTTGGCAGCCGCTTGCGCTACGCTGATGAAGAGAGGAATGACGTCGTACTTCCTGCACAAATTATGAGTGACGCGATGTCCGGAAGAGTTATTGTGGGCCACAAATTACTTGTTGATCTGCTCCGCGATCTCCGTCTCGAACGTCAATAACCAGAAGCAGAAGCCAACTTGATAATTCATTTGAGGGCTATTGTTCGCCTTGAGAATATCCACCAATCTAAAGCAAAAAGTTAAAAGACTCTTCCACCACGACAGACCCATGAGGTTTCGAACCCGTTCAAGATACCAGGGATCGCCCAGACGGCTTGCCGAACTTCGTGTCGGGGCAGAATGGCTTCGAGGCACTGTACCGCCACGTCTCGCCTATTTTGAGACGTCCCTTGCACGCACCCAGATAGGAAATTTAAGAGGGGTTGTAGTTGCCACTGCTGAAGGGGTGCTTTCTCTGTGCTGAAGGATGAGGGACGGCATAAATCTCTGCACTGAGCATGGGGGAAGTGACCAGATGAACCTTAGGAGAACGGTCAAAATTTGTGACGCCTTTAGCTGTACGAATTCGTCCTGTGTGTCGAGTATCCTGGGTGGGACGTGTCACAGGTGAAGACGCTCCAACGTTCGTGTGTGCACATACCGCAAGAGAGGACCAAACGGTAGATCGGGCTCAGATGTAGATGCCCTCGTAAACAGGATGATGCGCTCTTCGTGGTCTGCACAAGATAATTTGAGAAAAGACTACGCAAAACCCCATGTGCGACGGGGACGTACCAATGAGCGCATCCGCGATGAGGACGAGGATGGACTGCAGAGTGTCCACCCGTTGGAGTTTCTTAAGCAGTCCGAGATAAAGCGACGCATATGTCTGGCCATCAGATAGCAGGAGGGACTCTGTCTTTGCTTTAGGTTGTCTGTCTACTTTCTTGATGAGCGCGAGCTCCTCAAGGGTGATATGTCCTGCGCGTTGATATCCCTAATCAAGCTATTTGTATGAGGTGAGAGACAAGTGAAGACAACACGACGCACTTCCCAAGGCACCTGCTTAACACGTATCTTCGCCGTATTCTCTTCTAGGTATGAATTCGAGACGAGATTCAGTGTCATGGTGGATGTGAATGCCTGCTCTGCAACCAAAGCCAATCGTAGCCGCCGCCTGGCGCGTGCTATCCATTTCGGGTGGACCCATCCCCATCCCATCCCGCGTTCCGTCTTTCCGCCGCCATGGCATCCCTGCTCAGAACGGGCAGACCCATCTTTCGTCGTGGCCTCGCAACAGCAACAGACACAGCAGCAGCAGCAGCAGCAGCAGCGACAACCCCAACCCCTCCACCACCACCTTTACCTCCTCCTCTCAAAACCACCCCACGCCCGAGCCTCCGCACCGCCGTCATCCTCAACCGTTCCCCCCTCCTCACGCGCACACCGACATCCTTCGAACGCGCCTACTACGCCCACCAATCCCGCGTCCAGCGCGCGCTGCACAACCCCTTCCCGCACGAGTTCTACTTCAAGCCGGGCTCCCTCCTCGAGTCCAAGTTCAACCTCGAGGAGCGCAAGCGCGACCGGAGGGCGTTCGGCCCCGGCTTTGGCGCGGACCACCCGCGCGCGCCCGGCTTTGGCGTGACCGCGCAGGACCTGAAGAAGTTCGGGCGCGATGAGGGCGGGACGGCTGCGCCTCGCGTGCACGCGAGCGACGTGAACGGCGACGTGAAGAGTTTGGACAGGAAGGGCCAGCGGAATCTATACCTCCTTATCAAGCAAAAGACGGACGAGGCTGCTGCTGTGTGGAGGTTTCCTGAGATTGCGGTTGCGGACAACGAGCTGCTGCACGAGGTAAGAAAGTCTCTAACGTTTCTCTGGCAGTCTCCAACCATCTCTTCTTTAGTCCGCAGCTCGTGATTTGAAGGAGCTATGCGGCGAGGTCATGGACACATGGATTGTCAGTCGTAAACCTATTGGTCTGTATGAGGACCATCCTCCAATCCCACCCATCGACCCAGCTGCAACCTCTAAAGTACGTCTCAATTCACCTTCACCACTCATAAGCAGCTCATGCGGTTTTTGGAAGACCTGTGTGTTTTTCTTCAAAGCACACATTATGGCTGGTCAAGTCCGACCAGGGGAATCTGTCACCGACTTTGCCTGGCTCACCAAAAAGGAGATCTCAAAACGCGTAGATCAGCAGTATTGGGATGGTATTAAGGACATGTTGTCCGACTTTTAGATCGCTATCGTCAATAATAAGCAACTCCTAATGCGTAGCAAATGTTATTTGCACAAGCACAAGCTTTTAGCCCAGATGTGGCATGCATGTCACCGGGGGGACGAAATTGCTCGTCTCATTTCTGGTCTCTTTTGTGCGTCATCAAAGCGCCGTACGATGACTTCGCACTTGGTCGACTTGCAAATGTGCTTCGACTGTCCTTTGATCGCATCCGAGAACAAAGTTAGACCAGCGGCACGCTCGACGGCGTCAACTGACGGACGGGATATCAAGTCAGACACAAATTCACTATTACAAACACTGGTGTGGACATACTGGGAACGACGAAGCTCTCCAACGACGTCTCATCCGGGATGACAGCATTTGGAAGCACAAATGCTCCAGCAGAGATTTCTGGAACGTGAGGGGTCGAAGGCGATGCCGGCCGTGATGTAAGGACGACCTTGGCAAAATGCGTCGGAACGGCGACATTCGGCGGGTTGCCGATCACTTCATATGACTTTTAATATGTGTGTGGAGAGACGGTGGATGAGCAAACAAAGGTTAACCCTCCCAGGAAGAGGAAGACGTCGGATATGAGTCCACTCACGACTCTCCATTTCCCGTCCGTCTCCTTGCGAGGGAGATACAACGGGATAGTGAACACATAAACATCGGCGAACGAACTCGTCAACCGGCGACACCAATTTTCGAGGTAGGCCCAATCTACGAAGGCGGGTGGGGGGGGGGGATCAATCAGCATGCACGCGCCGGTTAAACTCGAAGAACTAAAAAAAGCTCGCGAACGAACAGTGGCGATTGAAACCTACACCCACTTGCGGGGCGATGTTAGAGAGCAGGAACGTCTCATTCATGGCATCCTACGGGGGCGCCACAAAGTCAGAACGCGCATGATCAGAGAAAAGGGGCCCTCGACATCACCTGCGACCGTTTCGCATCCGCAGCCGGCACCCTACACGTCCCAAAAGAAAAGAAAAGAAAAGAAAAAAGGTTTCTCAGAAAAACAACGACAATTGTGACGAGGACGAGGACGTGGACGTGGGGAACGTACATGTGTCCACGATCGTAACCGCTGCGGAAGTAATCCTGCAGCTTTGCGCGGAACGGCGCCGGCAGAGACTCGTCCTCTTGGAACGTCGAATTTCCGCGATCTCCACCAGTTTCGCTCGTCCCCGCAGCCTTGTCCTCGAGGCGAGATTTCCCGAGAGAAGCGAGTGTCAAATGTTCTGCCGTCTTGTCTTCCTTTCGTCAGGAGGAGAGAGAGAGGATTATTCAACACATATACTCTACTGACCCAAGCGGGATGCCGCATGCGACGATCATACGCCGCCACATACGCTTGGCGCACAAGTTGGTCGGAAATGGGGCCTGCGCAACAACGAATCCTCGATGGTAAGAGTGTGTGTGTGTAAATTCGGAGCCGTGGCGGGCGCACCAGGGTTTCCGTATTTAAGAACGGGACCAACTGCAGTCGCTGCTCCAGCAGAGAAGCGGGGATCGCCAGCGACACCAACCTCTACAACGGGCGCTTTCAAGCCTGCGTTGGCTGCCTCTCTTTTCTTGGAGGCATTCAATGTAGCTACAGCGCCTCCACCTACAACTGCGCCAAGGGCAAAGAAGGCGGCTCGGACGAGGGACGAGGCAGGCATGGGTCCAAGAGAGACAGAAGAATATATGCGGGGCGCTTATCCGGCGGAGGGACATCTCTATTCGACACATTACCCGACACATTACCCAAAAACGCAGGGACCGGGTAAGTCACAACTACCAATGCATGTAAAAAGACAAGTATTTTATATATCAACACGGTCAGGAGAGGGAAGGGTTAAAGAGATCACGTCTTCTTGCGCAGCAGGAAAATGGGGGAGAGCCAGTAAGAAGAAAGAGCCAAGTCTGGAGACTTAATGAGTTACACAAAATGATTTGGAAGTTTAAACAAGAGAGCAGTGTGAAATTTCGATTCAAGGATAACTGAAATGTCAGACAAGTAAGGACCCTTGCAACAAGGCTGATGATGGTACGCCGTTGTCGGACATGCCTACAAATAGCAGCTCTTAAAATTTGACCGTCATCCTGCGTTACATCTCACATCTCCAGCGGCTCGTGAGTGCGAGTATCCAGACTGCGAACTGCTGCGCTCTCACTAGCCACAGCACGTTCCCGACGACTGGCGAAACCACTGATACCAGGGCCACGCGGCTGTCGTACGACGCCGCTAGTCGGACTTTCGAGTCGATCGCCGTTGCTATGACTGCCAAGGTTCGCGGGCAAGGTCGGGACCGGTGGCACCGACGTCATCAGGCTATCAAACGGGCTGGAAGCTCCGAAGAGTGAGCCAAAGCCCCCTAAGCGGCGAGAAGGAGAAGCAATCGTTGCGTAGCCTTCACGGATGTTACCATTCGAAGAGCGCGTAGTTAGTCGGGGAGCGTGTGTGCTGCGGAGAGCGCCCATATCGGGCATAGATTTCTTCACGCGCAAAGTTGGAGGGATGCCGCCAGATGTGGGTGAAGTTGGCGAGAGATATGCGGAAGGCATGCGCTGCAAGCCAGGGTGATGGTTACCTTGTTGTCTCTGGTGGGTCGGGTGCAGGCGTCAGCCCAATCCGGTGAAGGGATACTTACTGCGAACGAACCTTTTCTGGGTCGATACGCGTGACAACTGCATGACGCTCATCACCTTCACCGATGGAATAGTGATATACACCAAGCTTCTGGGCAACCAGATGCACGATTCGTCGTTGCTTTGGAGAGAGCGTCCTGGAAAACGCAAGCTCGTCTCGCATGTGATCATCTTTGAAAAGTAAAATACGCGAGTAGATCTCCAACGTAGATGGGTCATTGAGGTCCAGCTCATTTGAAGAAGAGCTGCCCTTAAGAGAAGGACTAGGTGTGACGGGCAGCGTGGGCGGAGGCGTTTCGACGGCATATGTATGTGTGGACGACAGAGGTGGCGCCGAGGGTGGGGAATACTGTTGGGTAGATTGGTAATTCGTGCCCGAGTACGAACGTTGAGGAGTGAAGGGAGATGTAATGACGGGAAAATCATCGAAATGCGGTTGAGGCGTGAGTTGCTGCTGTTCCTTCTCGAGCTGCATGGAACGCATGCGCCGAATAGCTTTCTCCCGCTCGATTCGTTCCTTCTCTCCGGCCTGCAGTACCTTTTTATACTCAACGCGTAATTTGCGACCCTGTACATCAAACCCGTTCAGGGCGGCGACGACGGCATCTGCATCGGAGGCCTGCCGAAAATTGGCAAAGGCGAGACCCCTGAAAGAGCCGGACTGATCTAGGTGGTAATTGAATGCATACGGAGTTGGAATGGACAGGGAAGCCTGTTCAAGGTTATTAAGGGGGAAAAGGGTGAATCGTGGGCGAGGACGCACAATGATGTCCAGAAGGGTCTCGCGTTTGACATTAAAGGGGATGTTTTTGATGACAATAGCCGTGGGTATAATCTCGTCTTCCGCGCCCAGATTGGGAGGGGGAAGATTTGGGGGCGCGTTGATGTGTGGGAGAGGCGGAGAACCTCCACCGGAAGAAAGATCAGAATTATTAGGAGAAGACAGGGAGCGATTGTCAGGGTAAGTAGTAGCACCGCCATCGAGCCATTGCTATAGGAAGGGTGCATATGGGGATAATTGATATTAGAAAAAAATAGCGATCAAGGTGAGAAAAAAAAGAGAACGTACGGAAGGGAGGCCAGCACGAGAAGTCTTGGTTTTGAGAGGAGACTGGTTCATGCTCAGAGGATGGAAGGGCGACGACTGACTGGGAGGAACAGGAGGAGAAGTAGCGAAGTGGTACTGAGGTCTGACGTTGCCGGTGCCGGTGCCGTCGTAGTCGTAAGTATCGTGCAGACGTTGAGAAGAGAGTGACAGCGAAGAGATATCCGGAGTAGGAGAAGAGCTAGTCATTACGGTTGAAGGGGGACGGGGACAAGGATGGATGATTGATTGACGATTGTTGGTTGAAATATCCGGGACCAAAAAGACAGAAGAAGAAATGGAAAGAAAATAGGATGCGAAAAAAGGCGTACAAATGGGGCGTGTACAGGCGTGTCCAACTTGTCAATCAATCAATCGAGCGAGGCAGAGTGCAAAAGAAAGTAATCCGTCCCTTGTTCGTTCACTCTTGTCTGTCCATACACGGCACCACCCGTTCGACCACGAGGCACTCAATTCTTTTTACTATAGGTACAACATCGTTACCCTGTCCCCGCGGCCTTGGGAGGCGTTACCAACTCCCCAAAACGTACACCAGCCCTTCCAACTGTACACCAAGGTGACGGTGACTTTGGACGTCCTTCTACCCTCCATCCCGTCTCTCTCTCTCTGTTAGAATGAACCCGTTCGCGGGGCACTGGTCTCTGGCCAACCATCTTTTGCGGGTAAAAGATAGGTCTCGGTATCGATGGCATCGTGAACTTGGACGTGCCACGAGGGGGCAGTGGACCTTGAACAAGATGGAGAGGCGTCGGAGGCGGTCGACGGGGCATGGATTGCAAGTAGTAAAAGGTCCTGGGCGTTCTGATGTCCGCTGTCCGACTGTTGAGCGATGTACGCCAAGCTGAACAAGAGTGCGACAAACCGAAAAAAAAGAGATGCTTGAGCAATTCCGAAATTCTTAAAAAATCGGGTCAACCGATGGCAAGGGATCAACCCAAGATTGAAAGTGAAAAAGGAGAGAGAGAGGGATGAGCAGAGCAGAAACGAGTTTGAGAGCAACGTGATGACAAAGCAAAAGACCGATCATACAACAGCATACCACATCCACATCCCCGGGGTATATAGTATCTACTCTAAGCCTTCGACTCGTCACTGACCGGTCGGTGATGTTTCTGAAGTTGCGCTTTGAACACTGAATCCATATATCAAGCACAGTCCAACCACCAGAAAAAGTTACTA
>Ga0307510_10003104_pt1 | contig 19214 bp, 17 predicted proteins | sample 12_EM_MG_FD_207224 | JGI IMG/M metagenome (GOLD analysis project Ga0307510, IMG submission 207224) | Populus trichocarpa ectomycorrhiza microbial communities from riparian zone in the Pacific Northwest, United States - 12_EM | ecosystem: Host-associated > Plants > Roots > Unclassified | place...
AAGAGCACTGACACACTGATGGCGAGCAGGCGCGGCGGTCGTACGAGCAGCCAGATTGCGCCGATTGCCAACAGAACGCTCGACCAGACTGCCAATTGAATGGAGCCTTCGAAGCGAAGGGCGGGAACGAGAACGAAGCCTCCCAACAATGCGCCGAGGATGGCCCCCAATGTATTCCAGGCATAGACGCGAGCGGCCGCGGGCGCTGCGTCCTCGGCTCGCTTCGCCAGGATCCGAACCGCCAATGGGAAGGCTGCACCACTGAAAAAGGCGATGGGGACTGCGCCGAGGGCACTCGCCGGGCGTGGCCCAATGAAGTAGTAGGCCGCAGCCGCGGCCACTGCGCACCCAACTTCGGTTACCACGAATGCCACGATGCTGGTGCGTCTGTCGCGCGCGAATGCCGAGCCGACAGCTGCTCCGAGAGCAAGACCGCCCAGAGCGCCTGCCAGCATGAGCCCAAAAGCTTGCAGACTGCTTCCCAACACCTGGCTCAACAGACGCGTCCAGAGAACCTCGTGAAACAGCGCTACCGCTCCGGACAACAGCATCAACGGCAGAATCCAGGTTGGAGCAGGTGGGCGGCTGAACGACGCGCGGCTGGCGGCTGCCCAGGCGGCAGCGAAGCCTGTCCGGCGGCGCGTTGTTGTTTGAGATACGGTCAGCGCCAGGGCGGCTACGATGACGTTGAGTATCGCCGCAGACCAGAGGGTTCTCGTGAGTCCCACGGTGGGCAGAATCCAGCCCGTGGTTGCCAAGGCACCCGCAACTGCTCCGAAAGTGTTGGAGGCAAACAATAGGCCAACGCGGCGTCCGGTTTGACGATCGCTCTGGACGATGTGTCTCGTCAGCAGCGGCAGCGTGGCTCCCATACAAATGGTCGGCACCGCTAATGCGACAAACGCACACCCGGCGTAGACAAACGAGATGCCGGCTAGCTGATTCGAGCCCGGCAGCTCAGGTTGGTGGCCCGCCCATGTGCGCTGCAGCCAGTCGCTGCCTGCAATCACGGCGGGTACCAGTACGGCCGCGCTCGCACCGATGATCAGCTCGAGCACAGCGTAGACCCGCACCGGACGGTCAATGAGCGGGAGGAAGCGTTGTATGAGCCACGCGCCCAAACCGAGACCGGCCATGTAAGCCGCAAGGACGAGCGTAACAGCGACTTCAGTCGTGCCGAATACCAACGCAAACTGGCGCGCCCACCCAATCTGATAGACGATGCCGGCGAAGCCACTCAACAAAAAGCACACCGGCAGCACGACCAGAGCCCAGGCGCTGGTGACTGTGGCGTTGGTTCGTAAGAGCGAGGTACTCACTCGATGCCCAATTCAGCCAAACCGTCAGGCGTCATCACGATCACCACTGACTTCGGACACCAGGGGCCGTTCGTCGGGGTCATGAAGGGGGTCATCCTCACGCGGTTTCCGGAAGCCAAAATCATCGATCTCACCCACGAGATCGTGGTCCATTGGCCTGCCGAGGCGGGCTTCTGGCTGGCGAGGGCGTTCGGGTACTTCCCGCCGGGGACTGTCCATGTCGCTGTCGTCGATCCCGGCGTCGGGACTTCACGGGAGATTGTCGCCGTCTCGGCGCAGGACCACGTCTTCCTCGCCCCGGACAACGGACTGCTGGCTCCGGTGGTCGCCCGGCATCCGGGCGCGGAAGTGATCCGCCTGGAAGGACAACGACTGGCCCGATTTGGCTTGCACCGACCCAGCGCAACCTTCCACGGGCGGGACATTTTTGCTCCCATTGCCGCTGAAATCGCCGCGGGTCGGTGCACTCCGGCCGATCTCGGCCCCCCCGCCGGGCCGATCGTCCCGGCCTGGGTTGACGAGCCCACGGTGGAATCAGGCGCGGTCACGGGGGTCGTCATCACGATCGATCACTTCGGCAACCTCATCAGTAATATCGATGGCACCCTGGTCGGCCGCTTCCGCCAGCCCCTGGTACAGGCAGGAAACCACACGTTCCCGTTGCTGCGCACCTATGGAGATGCACAGCCTGGAGACTACCTGGCCCTGGTGAATTCCTTTGGTGTGCTCGAAATTGCCCGGGCCGAACAAAGTGCCGCCGAGGGCTTGGGCTTGAGCCGCGGAGCCCCCATAGTCGTCCGCGAAGGGACTCGTCGCAATTAGAGTTGCGCAAGAGCCCCAATCCGTTATAGTGCCCAGCCTTGCGGCGCTTGCATGCGTCGCGCTAGTCATTGATAAACTTACAAATTTAGCCACCGAGCAATGTCGGAACGAGACAACGAGAGCTTCGATCTCGACGATGAATTCCTGAGCGGTCCCACGGAAGACGGCACGGACTACGACCGGCTGCTGGACAGGGTCGATAAGCGGGTGCGCAACCAGGGCAAGAAGGGCAAGGCTGCCTGGAGCAAACTCGAGGAAGTGCTCGCGGATAAAAAGCTCGAAAAGGATCTGCTGGACTTCGACGACGACGAGCTGTAGTCGCAGATCCGAGGCCCGACCCAACGCAAGTCAACATTACGAGGCGACGGCTTCGGCGAGGGCCGCCGTGGCGTGCGCCGCGAGGTAAGAGTCCGTGACGCGCACGCCTTCAGCGTGGATTGTTCTCAAGTTCGGCGGCACGAGCGTTTCATCGCTCGCCAACTGGCGCAACATTGCCAAAGTAACCCGCGATCGCCTCGATTCCGGCGCGCGCGTGTTGATTGTCCACTCCGCCGTCACCGGCATTACCGACCGTCTCGAGAAGCTGCTCGATGCGGCGCTCGCGCAAAAGCATGAATCTGAGATGCGTGCCATCGAAGAGCGCCATGCGAGCCTGGCCCAGGAGCTGGGAATTGCGCTCGGTCCCGAAGTAGAGCGCTACCTGGTGGAGCTGCGGCATATTGCCGCCGGTGTTGCGTTGGTGGGTGAGGTCAGCGACCGCACTCGCGCTCGCGTAATGTCGACCGGTGAGCTGATGGCAACGGAGCTCGGGTCACGCTTTTTGCGCAGCCAGGGCCTGCAGGTTGACTGGGCTGATGCCCGCGCCATGTTGAAGGCCGAAGAGCGGCGCGGGGCCAACATGAAGTCCAGCATCCTGTCGGCGACCTGTGATTTCAGACCCGACGGCGAGCTCGAAGCGCGGTTGGATTCGATGGCGCCCGTGGTCATCACACAAGGATTCATTGCCAGCGACGACGACGGCAATACCGTGTTGCTGGGGCGGGGTGGCTCGGACACTTCGAGCGCGTATTTTGCGGCCAAAGTGCGTGCACAGCGCCTGGAGATCTGGACCGACGTGCCCGGCATGTTCAGCGCGAATCCGCGCTCGACCCCGACGGCGCGTCTCCTGCGCAACCTGCATTACGATGAGGCGCAGGAAATTGCGACCAGCGGCGCGAAGGTGCTGCATCCGCGGTGCATTCTGCCGGCCCGGCAGTACCGCATTCCGCTACATGTGTATGCCACTCAGGCGCCTGACCTTCTCGGTACTGTCCTGAGTGCCGAAGGCGGCGACGGCGGGGCGCAGGTCAAGGCGGTGTGCACGAAGAAGGGCATCACCCTGGTCTCACTGGAAAGCCCCGGCATGTGGCACGAGGTGGGTTTCCTCGCGGATGCCTTCCAGATTTTCAAGACGCACGGAATGTCGGTCGACCTCGTCTCGACTTCCGAAACCAACGTGACCGTGTCACTCGATCCTGCCGCCAACTCATTGGACAACACGCTGCTCAGCGCGCTCGTGACAGACCTGTCGCGGCTGTGTCGTGTGCAGGTGATCGGCCCTTGCGCATCCGTGAGCCTGGTGGGGCGCAATATCCGCGCGATCCTGCACCAGTTGGGCGATGCCTTCGAGTTCTTTGAAGAGCAGAAGATCTACCTGGTCAGCCAGGCAGCCAACGATCTGAATTTCACGTTCGTGGTCGACGAGAACCAGGGCGACCGGCTCGTCGAGCAGTTGCACGAGCTGCTGATCCGCCCGGTGCCGGGCGACCCGGTGCTCGGACCGACCTGGGAGCAGATTTTCCTGAAGCCCAAGGACCCTGGCGCTCGTACGATACCGTGGTGGCGCCAGAAGCGTACCCAGGTGCTGCAAGCCCTCGGCGATCGGGGTTCAGCGTTCGTTTACGACCTCGAGAGTATCAAGACGGCTGCACGCTCGTTGCGTGCTATGAAGTCGTTGGGCCGTGTCCACTACTCGATGAAGGCCAACTCGAGCCCCGAGGTGCTGAAGACCATCCACGCTGAAGGAGTGGACTTCGAATGCGTTTCGCGCGGCGAAGTCGAACGCGCACTGCAACTCTTCCCGGGCCTGGATCCGGCGCGGATTCTCTTTACACCCAACTTTGCGCCGCGCGATGAGTATGCGTGGGCGTTCGAGCGCGGCGTACGGGTTACGGTCGACAATCTCTATGCACTGACGGCCTGGCCCGAATTGTTCCGCAATCGTGAGATCTTCGCCCGCATCGATACCGGTGTGGGGCGCGGCCATCACCACCATGTTCGTACGGCCGGCGCGCACTCGAAGTTCGGTGTGCCCGTGGCCGAGCTCAAACAATTCCTGCGCCATTCGCAGGATCTCAGCGTTCGCATCGTGGGCCTGCAGGCCCACGTCGGCAGCGGCATTTTCGATGTCACGAACTGGGAGCACCAGGCGCGCCAATTGGCCGACATCGCCCAACACTTCACGGATGTAAAGGTCATTGATGTTGGGGGTGGCCTGGGCGTTCCAGAGCGCAGTGATCAACCCGGCGTCGACTTGCAGAAGCTGGACACTTTGTTGCTGGCCGTTCGTGCCGAGCATCCGAATCTGGAATTCTGGATGGAGCCAGGGCGATACCTGGTCGCGGCGGCGGGTGTGCTGCTGGCTCGCGTGACGCAGTTGAAGTCCAAAGGCGAGGTTCGCTACGTCGGCGTCGCCACTGGCATGAACTCTTTGATTCGTCCAGCGCTGTACGGCGCCTTCCACGAGATCGTGAACTTCACTCGTGCGGACGAGCACCCGACTGAGTTGGTCAATGTCGTAGGTCCGATCTGCGAGAGCGCGGATGTGCTCGGGCACGACCGGCTGCTCGCGCCCTCGAAAGAAGGTGACGTACTTCTGATTGCCAACGCAGGGGCATATGGATTTGCCATGAGCTCGCACTACAATCTTCGTGACCCGGCGGTGGAGCTGTACCTCTGAAGCGCGGCAAGTTTCGAAGGATCTTCTGGCGGACCGTGCTCGGTGCGGTCGCCATCGTGGTGTTGGCGGCAGTCGGGTACTACATCTATATAGATAGGGACGTCACGCATCAGTTCGAGGGGCGGCGCTGGACAGTGCCGGCCCAGATTTATGCGGCTCCCCAGGAGCTCTATGCGGGTCTGCCGCTGTTGCAGGCCGACATGGAGCACGAGCTGCAGCGCCTCCAGTACCGGCGCGTCGATCGCCTCGAGCACCCCGGCACCTATCGTGAGCATGGCAATCGCATCGACGTGGCGTTGCGGCCCGCAAACTTTGCAGATGAAGCCCGTCCCGCTTCCATCCTGAGCATCAACCTGAACGCGGAAGGGCTCGAGTCCCTTCACGACAGCGCGGGCAAGGACGTTGCGATTTTCCGCCTCGAGCCGGAGCTCATCGGCAGCATTTTCCCCAGTCACGGTGAAGATCGCATCATCGTGACACCGCAGCAGGTGCCGGCGCTCCTGCCGGCCGCGCTGGCGGCGGTCGAAGACCGCAACTTCTACAGACATCACGGTGTCGATCCTGTCGGGATCCTGCGTGCAATGTGGACCAACGTACGCGCCGGCCAGATTGAGCAGGGCGGCAGCACGCTTACGCAACAGCTCGTCAAAAATTACTTCCTCGACTCCCGTCGCACGGCGGTCAGGAAGATCCGCGAAATGATCATGGCCGTGGCCCTCGAAGCCCATTTCAGCAAGGCCGATCTCATGAATGCCTACATCAATGAGATCTTCCTGGGGCAGGATGGCGACCGCGCCATTCATGGTTTCGGCCTGGCCAGCCAGTTCTACTTCGGCAAGTCGCTGTCGGAGTTGGATCTGTCGGAAGTGGCTCTGCTGGTATCGATTGTTCGCGGGCCCTCTTACTACGATCCGCGGCGCCATCCGGACCGTGCGCGCATACGGCGCGATCTCGTGCTTCGGCTCATGGTGGAGCGCGGTGTCATCAAGCAGACGGATGCGCAGGCTGCGATGCACAAGCCTCTGGGTGTGACCGCGAAACCCGGCGGGACCTACTATCCGGCGTACCTGGATTTCGTGCGGCGGACGCTGCGCCGCGACTATCGCAATGAGGACCTGACCCGGGAAGGCCTGAGGATCTACACGAGCCTCGAGCCACGGGCCCAGGACCAGGCCGAGCGGGCTCTCGAGCGCGAGTTGGAACGGTTGGATCACGCGCACAAATATCCCGACGCCAAGCTCGAGGGCGCCGTCGTCGTAACGTCGTCGCAGAGCGGCGATGTTATTGCCATCGTCGGCAGCCGCAATGTGGGTTATGACGGTTTCAACCGGGCATTGGATGCCCGACGCCAGATCGGTTCGCTGGTGAAGCCATTCATTTATCTCACGGCCCTGGAAACCGGACGTTACAACGCGTCGACCGTCGTACAGGACACCCCGGTCAGCATCAAGTTGGTGAATGGCAAATACTGGGAACCCGAGAACTTCAATAAAACGGCCAACGGGCCCGTCCCGGTGGTGCGCGCCCTGGCGGAGTCGTTGAATCTGGCTACCATCAATGTCGGCATGGATGTTGGATTGCCGAAGGTTGCGGAGACGCTGCAGCGCTTCGGGCTGCCGCGCGCGCCCGCGATCGTCCCCTCGATGTTGCTCGGCACCGTCGATGCCACGCCTATCGAAGTTGCACAGATGTACAACGGACTTGCGAACGGCGGATTCCGGACATCCCTGCGTGCCGTGCACGCGGTCATCAGTGAGGACGGCAAGAAGATCCGGGCATTTCCACTCGATGTCACTTCAGTCGCAACACCCGAGAACATCTATCAGGTCGACCGGATGATGGAGCAGGTCATGGCGCGCGGCACCGGCAAGCCGGCGAAGTCCGTGCTGCCTGCGAACCTCGTCGTCGCCGGCAAATCCGGCACGTCCTCCGAATACCGCGACAACTGGTTCGCCGGATTCTCCGGCTCGAATGTGGTCGTGGTGTGGGTGGGCTACGACGAAAACATGCCCACTGGTTTCACCGGGGCCTCCGGCGCGCTGCCCGTATGGGCGCGTCTCATGGCCGGGCTCGGCACCTCGTCATGGAATGCTCCGCTGCCGGAGTCGCTCGCGGAAACCTGGATCGACTTTCCGACGGGACTGCAGGTCGAGTCCGGTTGCGCTTCGAATGACTCGACCCCGATTGCTGTTCCTGTCGGTACGCAGATTCCCCTCGCGCCCCAATGCGCTGCTGTGAATAACGGGAGCAATACTGGAATCGGGGAAATCGTCAAGCGCGCAGGAGAATGGTTGCGCGATCTCGTTCATTGATCCGATCACCGACATAGAGCCGACCACCGGCGTGTTCCTTGCATTCGGCTTGCGGCTCGGATTACATAGCGAGTCATGCGGCCGTTGGGTGACGCAGAGGACACGATTCTGATTCGAACAACACTGTTGGTTGCCGCGATGGTCATGCTGCTCACAGCGTGCCCGTCCTTGCGCGCACCGCCGCCCGATTTCCCAGAGTCTCCCACCGCGCAACCCGCGACGCCCAACGCGCCCGGCACTGCGCAACCGGCGCCCTCTACGCCGAACGCGCCACCAGCCCCTGGCGAAGCGCCTCCGCGTCCGGCCCCAAAGCAATACCGTCTCGGCCCGGCCTCGTCAGCGCTGGTCGCCCAATCGCATAAGCAAATGATGGGCGGCGACTTCGGTCTCGCCGCCGCGACGATCGAGCGCGCGATGCGCATCGAGCCGGACAATCCACTGCTGTGGATTGAGCTCGGCCGCGTTCGTTACACCGCTGGTGACTACAGTCAGGCGGACGCGATGGGCCACAAGGCGTTGGCGCTCGCCTCGGGTGATGTGCAGGCGCAAGCTTCTGCGTGGCGGCTAATCGCGGACTCGCTGCGCTCTCGTCGCCGCAACGAAGAGGCTGCCGCGGCGGATCAGAAGGCGAACGCACTGTCGCCACGATAGGGCGCATCGCTCGGTCGGCTGCATCCCACGCGACTGCATCACTTGCGCGGCTGCATCACCCGCTACGCCGCGACAGGGTAGTAGCGCTTGAAGTCCGCGTCTTCTACGAGATCGTGATGCGGGTTGAATGACCCGATCTGCGCAATCACTACCTGTATCCCGCAGCGTCGTGCGACTTTCAGTGCTGGAATGAGATCGGTGTCATTGGTTACGACAATGATTCGGTCGACGTAGCGGTTGAGTGCCAGCGTCGCAACGTCGATGCCAATGCGCATGTCGACACCCTTTTGTTCGAATCGCAACTCATAGTCATTCGATAGGGGTGGTCGCAGTTGCCCTGAGCGCAATTGGCGCAGATACGCATCGGAGAGCTTCCAACCGCGTGGCTGTGCTTTCCCACAGCGAAGAGCTACCAGATCCATTTGTCCGAGCTCGTCGAGGAAGGCAGCTCTCGACTTCGCAACTTCAGTGTGCGCGAACGCGATATCTCGCTTTGTCACCGGATGACGTTGGATGCCGGTATAGGGACGAGAGTCGTAGTAGAAGATCCGCCAGATCTCTTCTGTTCCGAAGTCAGCTAATCTCAGTGCGTGCTCATATGTCTCAACTGCGGAAGGTCTGCGCGCCAGTTTCAGATCGTGGCGCAGCGCAATTGAGAAGAATTCGCCGTCAATTAGAATTGCTGTCTTTTTCATGGTCGAAGCTTGTGAGAAACCCACCACGTCAAGATTTGCTTGGGTGGTGGGGGTATGTGCCCATCTGCGGGGCATTGGCCGGCGGGAGGAATGTTAGGTCGCAGCAATCCCCAAAGTCAACAATTATTTGTTGACTTTCCCACTCAACCGTGTGTTGTAAAGCGTATGTTGCCGCGTGCGAATCGCAACGGCGAATTAGCCGTTGCAAATCGCCGCATGTTATCTACGGCTTGGTAGCGTGCCGCGATTGCAACTCAGCGACGACGCTTTGGAATGACAACCCGCGGCTTCTGAGAAGCACGAGCAAGTGGAAAACAAGGTCGGCGGACTCCGAGACAACTTTGTCGTCAGTCTCCGCAACCGCTGCCAGCGCCACTTCCAGACCTTCTTCACCCACTTTCTGTGCAATCCGCTTGGGGCCTTCAGCGAAGAGCCGGGCTGTGTAGCTGCCTTGTGGGCTCTGTGCGATTCGTTTCTCGATGACACTTTCGAGGTTGGACAGGAATGCCAGTCGCTCGCCCTGGGTAATGGATTCGTCACCGAAGCAGGTCGCGGTGCCTTCGTGACAGACAGGCCCAAGTGGCCGCGCGGTAACCAGCAACGCGTCCCGATCGCAGTCCGTACGGATCTCGTCGAGCTCGAGGAAGTGACCGGACGTCTCGCCTTTCTCCCACAGGCGCTGCTTGCTGCGACTGAAGAAAACAACGTGTCGGCGCGACATTGTCTCGCGTAAGGCCTGACGGTTCATGTAACCCACCATCAGCACCGCGCCGGTGTCGGCGTGCTGAACCACGGCGGGCAACAGGCCGCCGTCGGACTTCGTGAAGTCGAGGGTGTCGATGTCGGCAAGGCGGAGCGGGGTGCCGGCGTTCATGAGCGCGCTCCGTTTGTGGGCGCCGCACCGCCGACTGCGTCAGCCGGGCGCACCTCAATTCCCGCCGCCCGCAACTCCCGCTTCAACTCAGAAATAACAATCGCCCCACTGTGAAACACGCTCGCGGCCAGCGCAGCGTCCACGTGTGCGTCTGCGAACACATCGCGAAAATGCTCAACAGAGCCCGCGCCACCCGACGCCACCAGAGGCACGCGGCAAATATCGCGTACCTTCTGCAACTGCTCGATGTCATACCCCTTACGCACGCCATCACTCCCCATGCAGTTGAGCACAATCTCGCCCGCACCCCGATCCTGCACTTCTCGCACCCACTCCAGCACGTCGCGTCCGGATTCCTGGGCACGCTTGGCGTCGCCGCTGTTCTGATATGCGCGGTAGCCTGCCGTGGTGAATTGACTGTCGATTCCAACCACCACGCACTGCGCCCCGAAGCGCGCGCTGAGCGCGTCGATCAAAGGCGGGTTCGCCAACGCCGGTGAATTGACGGAGACCTTCTCGGCGCCCGCGTTCAGGATTTCCTCGGCATCCTGGACAGAGCGGATTCCGCCCGCGACGCAGAAGGGGATATCGAGCACGCGCGCAACGCGATTCACCCACTCGCGATCCACGGACCGACCTTGCGGGCTCGCCGTGATGTCGTAGAAAACGAGTTCGTCCGCGCCCTCATCGCGATAGCGCGCAGCCAACTCCATGATGTCGCCCACGACCTTGAGGTCGCGGAAGCGGACGCCTTTTACGACCTGGCCGTCGCGGACATCGAGGCAAGGGATGATGCGTCTTGCAAGAATGGTCGCAGCTCCTGGGAGGTAATTCGCTCTTCGAGTAAGGCTTTGCCGCTCACGGCGCCTGCAACGCCTGTTTTAGCTAGTGCCGCTAAGTCGGATGCATCGCGTACACCACCGGACGCCTGCCACTGCAGGTACGGGAACCGCGTTGCGGCCTCTCGATATAAGTCAACGTTAGGTCCCGTCAATGCACCATCGCGCGCTATGTCAGTACATAGAACGTGTTTGAGGCGATCGGCAGGAAAGCGCGCGATGGCGTCCCATAAGCTCAGCGCCGTACTTTCGGTCCAACCCCGCGTGCGTACTCGAGGCACACCGCCATCGTCGAGCTTGATGTCGAACGCGAGACAGACCCGGTCCGGGCCATAACGAACTAGCCACTCGTTGACCTCTTCGGGACGCTCGACGGCTGTGCTACCGATGACAACGCGACTGACGCCTTGGTGTAGCAAGTCGTCGATCGTGGCCGAAGTCCGTATGCCGCCACCAACCTGGAGTCGCACGGCCTGTTGGGAGGCGAGGGCGACGATGATCGACCGGTTGGAGAGCGCTCCATCCTTCGCGCCATCGAGATCGACCACGTGCAACCATGTCGCACCGAGGTCGCGATACCGCAACAGCAGCTCATGAGGCTGATACTCGTAGCGTGTCTCAGCGTCGAAGTCGCCTTGGAAAAGCCTGACGATGCGGCCCTTGCGGAGGTCAATTGCGGGGATCAGAAGCATGGGTTGTCGACCTCAGGCCAGTCTCAGAAAGTTGGCGAGTACCCGGGCGCCGACCTGGGCGGATCGTTCCGGGTGGAACTGGGTTCCCCAGAAGTTTCCGCGCCGGACGATGGCCGATAGGGTCGTTCCGTAGTCCGCGCTGGCCAACGTCACATCCGAAACCGGTGCGGCGAAGCTGTGCACGAAATATACGTAGTCATTTGGCTCGATTCCCTCCAGCAATGGATCATCGCGTACCAATGCAAGCTGATTCCAACCCATGTGTGGGACGGGTCGGCCATCCTTCGGCTGAAGACGCCGTACGGACGTAGGAAGGATTCCGAGACACTCGGTGTCGCCTTCCTCCGAACGCTCAAACAGTAGCTGCATGCCGAGGCAGATTCCGAGCACAGGCTGGGTCAACGTTGGCAGCAAGTCCGCCACGTGATTCCCACGTAACCGCGTCATTGCGTCGCCTGCGGATCCAACGCCCGGGAGGATGACCCGAGGCGCAGAACGGATTGCAGTAGCGTCAGCAGACACCTCGGTTTTGGCGCCAAGACGCTCAAAGGCGAACTGCAGGGAGGCGAGATTCGCGCCGCCGCTGTCGATGATGACGGCGTCCACTACAACACGCCCTTGGTCGTCGGAAGCTCGTTACTTTCGCGTCGAAACGCCTGACGCAAAGCTCGTCCAACGCCTTTGAAAGACGCCTCTATCATGTGATGGGTGTTCTCGCCCGTGACGCTCACGTGCACGGCTGCTCCGAGCGTCTCAGCCAACGAATGAAAGAAGTGCGGCACGAGCTCAGTGGGCAATCCGCCGACCTGCTCGCGCCCGAACCGGCCTTCGAACACGGCATAGGCGCGTCCGGAAAGGTCGATGGCGACCTTCGCTTCAGCCTCATCCATGGGCAACAGGAAGCCGTAACGTGCGATGCCGACCTTGTTACCGAGTGCCCGACGCAACGCCTCGCCGAGAGCCAGCGCACAGTCCTCAACCGTATGATGTTCGTCGATCTGCAAGTCGCCCTTGCAAGCCAATTCGAGCGCAAAGCCGCCATGCTTGGCCAATTGCTCCAACATGTGATCAAAAAAACCGATCCCCGTGGCGACCTTGATAGGAGAGGTCGCATCCAGTCCCACGCGGACATTGATTTCAGTCTCCTTGGTACGGCGATCAACCACGGCACTACGCGCAGTCAGCGCAGCGACGATTCCCGGCCAGTTTTCCGCATCGCTACCGTCTCGCAGTACACGCAAACCCCGGATGCCGAGGTTGCGGGCCAGCTCCAGGTCGGTTTCGCGATCGCCAATCACTGCACTGCTGGCGAGGTCGATGTCCGCATCGCGCAGATATTCGCGCACCAGTCCGGTTTTTGGCTTGCGACAATCGCAGCCGTCGGCAGGAAAATGCGGGCAGATGAAGATGGCGTCGAAGCTGATTCCTTGCGACTCGAACGCGGCCAGAACGAACTGGTGGGATTCTTCAAAGGCCGGGCGGGGAAACGACGCGGTGCCCAGGCCATCCTGGTTGGTGATCATCGCCAGCCGGAAGCCACGCCGTTTCAATTCCGCCAGCGCAGCGAACACTCCGGGCATGAAGCGGATTTTGCCCAGCGAGTCAACCTGGTGATCGGGCGGCTCTTCGATCAGCGTGCCGTCCCGATCGACGAACAGAACCGGCGAGCTCATCGGAGCGCCTCCAGAAGTCGATTGTTCTGCTCGGGAGATCCGATCGTAATTCGCAGGCAATGGCCCAGGCCGGGGTAACCCCGCGCATCCCGTATGAGCAGGCGGGCACCGCGCGAGCGTGCGAGTGCGAGCGGCACGTCGGCAAACTCGACCAACACGAAGTTGGATGCACTCGGCCAGACACGGGTGACATTGGGTAACTTTGCGAAGGCTGACAGCATCCTGTCCCGTTCGGAAACAATGGTTGCGAGCCGGGTGTTCGAAATGGCCAACTGGGCTGGGTCGAGAACGTTCAGCACAGCTTCCATCGAGAGCTGGGCGATCGCGTAGGGTGGGATCACCTTGCGCAGCAAGGCGATGACCTCGGGATCGGCTATCAGAGTGCCGCAGCGGGCACCTGCCAGCGCGTAGGCTTTGGACAGTGTGCGCAGAACGGCGAGTTGCGGAAATTCGGCGATTCTGCGCGCCAGGCTTTGGGCGCTGGAAAATTCAATATAGGCCTCATCGACCACAACAATCGCTCTGCCTTCCAGGTTGCGTGTCAGGTTGACGATGGTGTCTTCACTCAGCAGGTTGCCCGTGGGGTTGTTGGGTGAGCAGAGGAAGACCAGTTTGACATCGGGAGAGCATTTCTCCAGCACCGCCTGCGCGTCGAGCGCGAAGCCGGCCTCCGCCTGCAAAGGAACCGTTATGACATTTGCGCCCTGGATCCGGGCAGACACCGAGTACATTCCGAATGTGGGTGGGCAAATGATGACGCTGTCCTGACCAGCCCGGCAAAATCCGCGAACCAGCAGGTCAATGGCTTCATCGCTGCCGCGACCCACGAGAACCGAGTTGGGAGCAACACCGTAGAGTGCAGCAAGGCGCTCAACGAGCGCACGCGGTTGCGGCTCCGGATATCGGTTCAACCCGGCCGACGACGGATCAGCAAGAGATCGCCACGGAAGCTCGTTGGCGTGCAGTCGTTCCAGCTCCGGCTCCCACACAGCGTGCTCGTACGCTTTCAACGCGACGATGTCAGGCCGTGCCAATTGCGTGACCCAGGTCACGACGGCGCACCCGCTCTGTTGAGCACGTCCAGTCGGCGACTGACGGCGTTGGCGTGGGCATCGAGTCCCTCCAACATTGCCAACTCGACAGCAACCGGTCCCAAACCGCGCAAGCCGCTCGGTGACAGCTCCTGAACCGTGATGCCCTTGACGAAATCCAGTACCGACAGTCCGCTATACGCGCGTGCATAGCCATAGGTCGGCAGTACATGGTTCGTGCCAGAGCAGTAGTCGCCCATCGGCTCGGGTGACCAGGCTCCGAGGAAAACCGAGCCCGCATTTTGGATCCGAGGCAGCCACTGTCGCGGCTCGTCAACCTCGAGAATCAAATGCTCCGCTGCATACAGATTGGCAACGTCGATCGCCGCCGCAACGTCCCGCACTACGATGCAACGACTTGCCGCCAGAGACTCCCGCAAAATCGCCCGCCGGGACAACGACTCTGCTTGTCTGTCGACCTCGGCACTGACTGCTTCCGCCAACTGACGTGACGGGGTGACCAGGATTGCCTGGGCCTGGGTGTCGTGTTCGGCCTGGGCCAACAGGTCGGACGCAACAAACTCCGCACTGGCTTGGGCATCCGCCACGACCATCACCTCGGAAGGCCCTGCCGGCAGATCGCAGGCGGCACCCGCCGGGTCACCGGCGACCAGTTGCTTCGCAGCCGTCACGTACGCGTTGCCGGGTCCGAAAATCTTGTCGGCCTTGGGAATCGTTTCCGTGCCGTAGGCGAGCGCCGCGATGGCTTGCGCGCCGCCGACTTTGAATACAGTGTCGATGCAGCAAAGTTGGGCTGCGACGAGCACTGCTGGGTTCGCGTTTCCGTTGCGGGCTGGTGGCGTGCAGAGGATGCGGTTGGGGCAGCCGGCGATCCGCGCAGGGACTGCCAACATGACAACGGCGGAGGGCAGGGGTGCCGACCCGGCCGGCACATACAAGCCCACTGTTGAGATGGGTCGAACTATCCGTTCGCAACGCACTCCAGGAGTTGTTTCCACGGAGAGCGGCTGCGGAAGCTGTCCCGAGTGAAAATACTGAACGTTGGCGATCGCCGTTTCCAGCGCTGCGTGCTGTTTTGAAGTGAGAGCCTGCCGTGCCTGCGAGAATTCCGCCGCGGACACTGCGAGACCGTCGAGTCGGACGGAATCGAATCGCTCGGTGTATGAATAGAGAGCTGCATCACCGTTGCGGCGAACCGTACTGACAACTTCAGCCGCGACTGCAGCAATGTCCGCCCGCGAGTCCTGTGTGGGCCGCGCCAACGCCGCGCCGCGATCAGCCGCAGAGAGTTTGTCCCAGTCCAGGATCCGTATCATGCCAACATCTTCTCGACGGGCAAAACGAGCAGCGCGCTCGCGCCGGCTTTCTTCAAGCTCTCGAGTGTCTCCCAGAACACATTCTCGCGACACACCGCGTGCACGGCGACCTTATCGTCTGAGCCTTCCAGGGGGATGATAGTGGGTGATTCACTTCCCGGCAGCAGACGGCGGATCTCGGGCAGTGCCGATCGCGGCGCATGCAACATGATGTACTTGCTTTCCTTGACCTGCTGCACACCATCGATTCGCATCATCAGCCGCTCGACCCATTCATCCTTCTCCGGTGGCAGAGTCAACGGCGTTCGAATGATGACCGCATGACTTTCCATTACGGTCTCTACCTCGCGCAGGTGGTTCGCCTGCAGGGTGGAGCCCGTTGAAACCAGGTCACAAATCAGGTCCGCGCGACCCAATCGAGGCGCAATCTCCACCGCACCGGACAGTGTCACGATGTCCGCTGGAATATCGCGGTCGCGAAGATACTTCTGCAGCAGGAATGGATAGGTCGTCGCAATGCGCTTGCCACGCAGAGAGCCCGATCCTTCGTACGACACGCCTTCGGGAACGGCGAGCGAGAGACGGCAGCGGCCGAAATCGAGCGTGCGGATCTGTTGGAAGCGGGCGGCCTGTCCGCGTTCACGCAGCTCCAGGCGTTTCTCTTCCAGTACGTTGAGGCCGACGAGGCCGAGGTCGCAGACATCTTCCTGCACCAGATCGGGGATGTCGTCGTCACGGACGAACAGCACGTCCAGGGGCATGTTCTCGCCATAACCCATGAGCTGATCTTTGCCGCGCGACAGTTTCAGGCCGCAGCGGACCAGGATGTCGAGGGAGGGATCGGTGAGGCGGCCCGACTTCTGGACTGCCAGCTTGAGACGTAATTCATCCATGGCGCGATGCCCCTTTAGTCAATCGTTTCGCGGCTACTTCGTACCCGCCGTTGCCGCTGGCCAGAAACCGGGCCACGCGGCCGATCGTGGTTACGCTGACCCCGGTCAGGCGATGGATTTCCCGATAGGGAAGCTCGCGCTGCAGGTGTTCGACCACGCTCCACCGGTCCGCCATGGCCTGGATCTCGGCGGGCGTGCACAAATCGCGCAGGAAAGCGCGGCATTCCTCGGGCGATTGCAGCGCTGCAAGGGCCGTGTAGAGGTTGCGCTCGGCGAGCGCTTCCTGGCGGGGGGTGACGTTGCGGTGGCTTTTCATGGTGTCCCAATGTACTAGCGCGCTATCACATTAGCACATTGGGACGCGCAAGGACAGGGTACCCCGCGGGCGGGTACCCTCAACGGCTAGTGGGTCTTACCCGAATACCGCTGCGCCGGCCGCGCCAGTGACAGATTGGGGCGCAGCACCTTTCTGGCCGCCAGAAACGCATCCCAATTCCCAATGTCCGGCAGCGACAGAATGGTCACCAGCTCACCCTGGTCCAGCCCCGCAAGCGCTGCATCAACCGCGGACTCCACGGGCATCACAATCTCCTGGGGCAGTTGCTCCACCGGGCGTCCAGCGCGTGCCCAGATCTCCGTAGCGACCGCACCGGGTAACACCGCCTGGATCTGCACGCCCTTGCCGGAGAGTTCGATCTGGAGCGCCTGGGTGAAACTCAACTCATACGCCTTCGAAGCGTTATAGACGCCATTCAACATGTCCGGTGCCAGCGCGACCGCCGATGAAATGTTGATGAGTGTTCCGCGTCCACGCTGGGTAAATGCTTTGGCGGCAGCGATGGCGAGGCGCGTGAACGCCATGACATTCACTTCGAGCATCTGATCCAGCTTGTCGGCGTCCGATTCCACCAGCGGTGTGAGAACCGCCTGGCCGGCGTTGTTGAGAAACAAGCTGATCGAGGTGTCCGTGAGCAGCCGTTGCTCGATTGCTCGAACATCGGCGCGGTTGGTCAGATCGCCCGCCAGCGTACTGACCTTCCGGCCGGTTCCGCGCAGCCTGGCTGCGAGGGTCTCCAGTCTGTGCGGATCCCGACCCGCCAAAAGCAGGTCGTAGCCGCGGCGGGCGAGGCGGTCAGCGTAGACTGAGCCGATGCCGGAAGAGCCGCCGGTGATGAGGGCAGTGCCCTGGTGCGTTGGACTGTTCATGATGGTCTCCCTTGGGGTGCTTGACTGGGACCAGTGTGGGCGCCTACGGTATGTCCTGAATGACGTATTACCCGCGTTTCAGGACATCAGGGGATTAACATAATGAAGCGTCTGGGTCTCGTGGTCTTCCCGGGCTTCCAGATCCTCGACCTGGCCGCCGCCAGCGTTTTCGAGGTCGCCAATGTGCTCGCGAGCCGACAAACGTATGACGTCGCGCTGTATTCGGAAGCCGGCGGTCATGTTGCCTCGTCGTCCGGCATCGAGGTTGAGACGCAACAACTCAGCGATCCCGCGTTCGATACGTTGATTGTCACTGGAGATATGGCTGTTGCAACTCCCTCGGAGGGGTTGGTCAGGTTGGTATCCGAAGCCGCGGGCGCTTCGCGGCGCATCGCCAGTATTTGTACCGGCGCATTTATTCTGGCTGCCGGCGGACTGTTGAACGGTCGCCGCGCGACTACGCACTGGGCAAGTGCTCGAACGCTGCAGCGCCGGTTTCCGGCCGTCAAAGTCGAGGAAGACCGCATTTTCATCACCGATGGAAACGTCTGGACTTCTGCGGGCATGACAGCGTGTATCGACCTGTCGCTGGCGTTGGTGGAGGCGGACCTTGGCTTCGAGGTCTCCAAGGCCGTCGCGCAGAAAATGGTGGTGTATCACCGGAGAACCGGCGGGCAGTCGCAGTTCTCGGCGATGCTGGAGCTGGAATCGAAATCGGATCGGATTCAGCTCGCGCTGGATTACGCCAAGCGGAATTTGCGCAAGTCGTTGTCGGTGGGGGAGTTGGCCGAAGTGGCCAACCTCAGCTCCCGGCAATTCAGTCGCACCTTCCGGGCCGAGACGGGGCAATCACCCGCGAAGGCCATCGAGAGTCTGCGCGTCGAGGCAGCCAAGTCGCTGGTTGAGGAAAGCCGGCATGCCATCGACGTAGTCGCCCGGGAGACTGGCTTCGCCGACCCCGAGCGCATGCGGCGGGCGTTTATCCGCAAGTTCGGGCATCCGCCGCAGACGTTTCGGCGGGTTGCCCATAAGACGGCGGTCGGGCCGACCGGGGCAGTACCGAGCACCGCCGACGCCCCGCCGGCGGGGGAGGCGGCAGCTTAAATCGCGTGAACCCCGTTCCAGCGCACCCCCTGCGCCTTGACGCATCCGTAAGCCCCACAATACACTTCGCTTACTCATCGAGACCGACCGAGGGATAAGGCCCTTAGACGTCGGGGCAACCGCCAGGCTTAACCACCCTGGAAAGGTGCCAACTCCTGCAGCTCCACCGCTGACCGAAAGGTCGTCGGGAAGGGCGACAGATGAGCGGTTTACGTAGCTTTGATTGCCGTCCTGGCAGTCGGGTAGGACGTAGACAACCCGCCGTAACAGGTGGGCGCTCCGCAGGAGGCCGGTGAGACCGTGCCAAGGTTTGCGGAGCTTTTGATGAACGCCTCACTGGAATCTTTGCCTCTCACGCAGCGACACAGCGTGTCTTCTGCCGTCGTGCCCGCGGCAAGTCCTCTCGTCGCGCTCGCCACAGACATTACTGTTCGCGAAGGCATCCTCGAAGTCCCCGGCGAGATTCAGCTCTATCACGGCGGCAAGCTCTCCAACATCCGGATTGCGTGGCGTCTCGTGGGCCCTGCGACCGCGCCGGTGGTATGCGCGATGGGCGGCATCTCGGGAGGCCGTCATGTTTGTTTGGCCGCGGACCCTCGCCAGGAGTGGTGGTCGCAGATCGCCGGTCCGGACCGACCGCTCGACGTCAACCAATACAGAATTCTCAGCTTCGATTACCTGGGCGGCAGTGGCGAGACCACCGGCCCGGAGTCCGGCACAACATTTCCCAGTGTTTCCAGCTACGACCAGGCCGGCGTTCTGCTGCGG
>Ga0307510_10003106_pt1 | contig 19213 bp, 10 predicted proteins | sample 12_EM_MG_FD_207224 | JGI IMG/M metagenome (GOLD analysis project Ga0307510, IMG submission 207224) | Populus trichocarpa ectomycorrhiza microbial communities from riparian zone in the Pacific Northwest, United States - 12_EM | ecosystem: Host-associated > Plants > Roots > Unclassified | place...
CACGACGGGTCAGTTCCTGGTTGGTCTCGATAATAGTGGATTCGTAGTTGACCATGGCGTCGTAGTTGCCCTGGACTCCGCTATCCCCCGCGGTTTGGCCCTGAAGAAAGAGGTCTTTAAGCCAGCCGGAACTTCCGGAACTGCGATTGATACCACTGAGGAGCTCCCTGATCTCTTTCTGCAGCTCTGGCTTGTGGAGGTCATCTTTAGTGATATATTCCGGGTTGCCAAGCAGAGCATACAGAAAGCCAAAGTAGGCGCTGGCACCGGAGTTGGACTGGGAGGCAGAGGTCATCATAAATCGAAGCTGCCTGCTGCGGATGGCAGCAAGAATGTCCGCAACCTTGACAGGGTGGCCGCCGGTAAAACCAAGCTTTTCCGCAAGGCTCTTTTTTATGCCAAATACTACCGGGCTGGTCAGGATAGACCGTGCATATTTCACCCGATGATTGTTGTCTCCGAGCGTGATCCATAAACCGCTGGCAGGCCATACAGCATCCGCGACAGCACTATCTGCCTGCAGGTCAAGCATGATGTCGACGGAGCCTTTGTAGGAAAAATTGATGTCAAAGCCTTCCTTTTCGGCAAATTCTTTTATCATCGGTTCGAGTGGCTCGTTCTCAGAGCCGGAAAGGAGGGTGAAGGTTTTGTTACTGCCATGGCAGGAAGCCAGGACAAGGGCTAACAGAGGGATAATCAGGAGTCGCATATCCCAAACAAGATACGGCAGGTTGTGGTCGAATACTAATATGCAGGCGCCGGCAGAAAAAGTTTACAATTTCTTAATATTAAGACAGACGCCGCAGCCGTGTAGACCCACGCCGGCAGCGTCCTGCCGCTGAAGCGGACTAGTCAGGAAGCACATTTCCCGGAGATGTTGCCAGATGAGGATTGCGCCAGAGAACAAGGCGCCAGGCAAGTTCGGCTGAGGCCAGCATGACAAGGGCAAGGACAACAGGGACCGCCATTTTTTCGGAAGACCAGATGGCGCCTGATAGAGCTATAACATACACGCCTACCGGAAGCATCACCATCAGCAGAAGTCCGGTATTATTGAGGGGTATCCGGAAAGGCCGGGGACGTAATGGTTCCTTTCGGCGAAAGGTCAGCAGGGTAACGAATTCCAGGGTAAGACCGGCTCCATAAAGTATGATGTCCATGACGACGAGCTCAGAGAAGGTAAACAGGATGAGAATGCTGACGATAGCAGAGGAAGCAATGATAGATATATAAGGTGTGTTGAAACGACGATGCTGGGCACAGAGCCATGAAGGCAACAGTTGGTCGTCGGCCATGACCTTGGGGACGCGGGATACGGATAAAAGTACAGCAGAATAAAGACCCAGCGCACTGGCCATCCCACCAGCGGCTATAAGGATGCCCAGCCAGTGACCACCGATGATCTCACCTACCAGGGGGAAGTCCCCCTCCTCAAAGTTTTTGGTGTCAATGCCGGACTGATGCACAGCCAGCGTGGCAAGAATATATATGGACACGACCAGAAAGAAGGCCATACAGACCGAGGTAAAATACGATCGGACTGGCCGGGCTACCTCGCCGGCATAGGTTGTAGCGTTGTCCCAACCGATGAAATTCCACATCACGGTGTAAAGTCCCATGCTGAGCGTGGAAAAATGCGGATCCCGGATGACAGGTGTCGGCATGGATAGTGGGGCATGATGGACAAAGAGTAGTCCGACAGTCAATAAAAAAGGAGTCATCACCAGGATACTAAGCACAATAGATACTTTCCCTACCGGAACGATACCTACTATGTTAAGCAGCGCGGATGCCCAGATGATGGCCAGACAGACGGGTACTTTATAAAAAGCCACCGCAGGAAAAAAGAAGGCGGCATAGGTGACGAAAAGTACAGGATAGATGGCCAGGTCGCAGAAAGTATAAAGCCAGGTCCACCACCCCTCAAAAAAAGCCCAGCGGATACCAAGGGCATTTTTTACCCATTGGTAATACCCCCCTGTGACCGGCATAAGGCTATTGAGCTCAAGAACGGTGAGGATCGTAGGGACATCCCACAGCAGGGGGGTGATCAGCAGCAGCAGGAGTGCGCCATGGGTCCCAACATACGAAAACAGCGGCTCGAGGCCATAGGGGCCGCCGGAGACGGTGAGGAAAATGACAGCAGCGAGCTGCAATGGACGGAGTTTACCCGGGGTACGTACCCGGCGACCTGCGTCCGATGGGTCTGGCATTGGGTGCATGGGCATAAAAATAGCATATATTGGAATATGCCTAACCTCAAAAAATACCCCTTTTACCTGCGGAGCACGGTGATCCTGTTCGGTCTGGTACTATGTTCTTACGCGCTTGCCAATCTCCGCGGCATACTGATCCCCTTTTCTTTTGCCCTGTTCCTGGCCATTTTACTGAATCCTCTGGTAGACCTGCTCGAAAAATGGAAGGTACCAAAGGTCGCAGCTATCCTGCTGGCGCTGGTAGTCGCTATTGTGACGATCGCAGGTGTCTGGTATTTTCTGGCAACCCAGATGATGCATTTTACCGATCAACTGCCGGCACTGGAGAAAAAGACCGACCAACTGATGTCACAGGTACAACATGACCTCTCTTCCAGGATACCACTGGAAAAGCAAAATCAATACATCAGTGAGGCAAAAGCAGGTATCAAACCGCTGGTGGGACAGCTGCTGGGATCTGTGTTCGGAACGCTGACCACCGTTTTCCTGTTGCCCGTTTATACGTTTCTGATGATCTATTACAAAACCCTGATGTTAAACTTCCTTTATGAGATCTTTGCAGAAGAAAACGCCCGGGAGGTAAGTACAGTGCTAAAGCAGGTGAAGGGGGCAATACAGAGTTATATGTATGGCCTGCTTATCGAAGGGCTGATCGTGGCGGCCCTCAATACAGTGGCGTTGATGATCCTGGGCGTTCAATATGCTATCCTGCTGGGGATCCTGGGGGCCATCCTGAATGTGCTGCCATTTATCGGCGGTGTCATCGCTATCGCATTGCCGGTGATAGTAGCAACGATCACCAAGGATGGGTTCAATACACAGATCGGGATCATCATCAGCTATATTATTATCCAGTTTGCGGATAACCATTTTCTCATCCCTTACATAGTCTCTGCAAAGGTGAAGATCAATGCGCTGATCTCAATTGTCGTAGTGTTGCTGGGTGGCGCGGTGTGGGGCTTGTCAGGAATGTTTTTGTCGATCCCGTTTATCGGAGTACTGAAAATCATTTTTGACAGGATCCCGGAGATGAAGCCATGGGGAAGACTGCTGGGGGATGAAGTGCCGGTACGCAAACCCGGACGCCCGAGAGTAAAAGTACATGCGGATTAGACAATATAGTGGGGGACAAAACGGCTGAGGTTGTCAGTGACGAGATTCCTGGATTCACGAATGCCCATCCCGGCAGGCTCCTGTCCGATGATCCAGCTGCCAAGAACCGGGTAGTTGCCGTCAAAATCAGGGAGAGGATACAGCTGCTGATAGATATACCCTTCTTTTCCATAGTCACCGCCAGTCTCCTGAAGCAGGGTATTGCCACGGATAAGCTGGATGTTGGCGCCTTCCCGGGAGAGAATAGGTTTCCTGACATAGTCTGTAAGCCGCCCATTGTCAAAATAGGCCGGCAGCAGATAAGGACAGTCAGGATACAGTTCCCAGAGGACCGGCAGGATAGCTTTATTGGAAAGGATCATTTTCCAGGCGGGTTCGATCCAAAGCGTTTTGTTCTTATCCTTCAGAATATTACCTCCGAATTCTTCCCCTACCATCCATTCCCATGGATACAGCTTAAAGATGTTGCGAATGGGCTGATCCTCCATATCCATAAAGACCTCTCCGGCTGGATCCCAGCCGATGTCATCTATAAACAGTAAACGCGTATCCAATCCACCCTGGATAGCACAGTCACGCATATATTCGGTATTCGTAAGATCTTCCAGCGACTGTTTTACACAGGAGAAATAAAGAGGACTGGGATAGAGATAATTTTTCAGATACCGCCAGTAAGCAATAAGCTTGTCATGTATACTGTTGAACTGGTCTTTATTTTTGTCAAGATCCTGCAACCAGAACCATTGCACAATGCCCGCTTCATACAGACTTGTAGGCGTGTCTGCATTAAATTCAAGCAACTTTAATACGCCGTCCCGGTACGCAAAGTCGAATCGGCCATAGATGGCAGGATGATCTTCCATCCAGGTTTTCTCAATATACGGGATATAGGCTTCAGGAATAGAAAACCGGCTATAGAGCTTATTATCCATAACATGCTGAACAGCCCCCAGGCAAAGATCCCAGAGTTCGGCCGAGGCCTTTTCGATGTACAGGATCTCATCCATGTTAAATTCATAACAGGCACTCTCGTCCCAGTAGGGTACGTTCGTCGAGTGAAAGCCAAAGCCTAGTTTTTCTACCGCTTCCTGCCACTGGTTACGGGGTTGAATCGCGATCCTTTTCATGTTGCTGTATGATATGTTATGAAGATACGGAATAGCCAGAGCCAAAACCGCCACGGACAATTCCCATCTTGCCAGTGTTGCCGCCTATGTTACCGCGTTCGCTGATAGCACTGGAATAATAACCCGCACGACGATAGACTCCATTATAATAGCTGCCGTAAGGCCGAAAGGCATAGAACCAAAGGGCGGCATGGCCATAGTTGTAGGTCCGTGTATACGGAGCAGTGGAGTCACTGCGCACATAGACTCTGTTCCCGCTTTGCCAATCGTTGGATGGGTGATGGCAGGAAGCCAGAGCGGCGGTGATAAGTATGAGTTGTATGTGTTTTGTCTTTTTCACTTTACAGTAATGAATATCTGATAATCTTTTTTTACGCTGACACCTTTTGTGTCTCCATCCGAATTTTCCGCATCAGTATTGAGCATTCCCAGGGCAGGCACCGTATCCCTGTGCTCTACCGTCGAATATTCCTTAAAATTGACCCATACTTTATGCCGGGTAAGTACGACGTCATGCGTACTGTCTACATGTTCTACGGAAACAGCCGTTTCGATGGACCCGGCTTTGTCGACCGTTTCGGTCGTATCTTCATTCTTACTGTTACAGGCGACGGCAAGGAGAAGGATAGATACGGACCAGATTTTCGTTGTCATGTGTCTGTTGGTTAGAAGATGTAAAGATAATTAGCGGCGGGGATGCCGGAAATGAAATAGGGAATACCGGATACTGGCTCAGACAAATGGGAAAGTACGGATGATGAATGGCATTACGGACAGGTAATGTATCGAAAACGAACAGGAGGATCCACATTTAACCTCACATTTTATTGAATATCAAGCCGATACGATTTTGACCTGATTTTTGTTCCTTTACCCGATAAACTCTCCTGGATGCTTTCAACATATTTTCTGGTGGCGCTGCGCGCATTGCGGCGGAATAAAGCTTTCTCTTTTTTGAATGTGCTGGGGCTGGCAGTGGGTGTCGCGGCAAGTCTGCTGATCTTCCTGGTGATCCGGCTTGAATCCAGCTACGATGGATATCATGCGAAAAAAGATCGTATCTACCGCGTAGTGACGACGATGGTCAACCGTAGTAATGGAGAGGTTACCGGCCACAGGGGGAGTGTTCCCCTGGGTTTGGATGACGTAATACGACCGGATATACCCGGTCTGGAGAAGACAGTGGCTATCATAAAGTCAGGTGATGCCGCACAGATTTATATCAGGAATAAAGACGCTGTCGACGAAAGGAAGTTTCTGCAAAAAAATCTCTACTTCGTGCAGCCGGAGGCTTTCGATGTTTTTGATTTCAGCTGGCTCGACGGAAATGCGGCGGGACTAAAGGATCCTAATACAGTGGTTCTTGCTGAAAATGTCGCCAACCGGTTTTTTGGTAGCTGGCATAATGCGGTTGGCAAGACTATCCAGTTGTGGTCCTTCCATATCCCGTTAAAGGTATGCGGCGTGTTCAGGGATCTGCCGGAAAATACCGATCTGCCGTTGCAGGTAGTCCCGTCTATAGCTACCTTCAAGGCCCTCTATCCCGATTTTTATACCTGGACCGGGAGATGGCATTTCAGCATGGGCGGTTCAGCCGTTTTTGTGTTGGTGGGACATAGCCAGGACGCAGCAGGGGATCAGCGAGGGCTGGCAGGAATTGAGCAAGGGCTGGCGGGGATAGTAAAAAAATATTATGGCGAAGAACAAGGGGCTTATCCGACAAGGACAAATTTGTCACTGCAGCCTTTGGAGAAAATGCATCTTGACGAGCGATTCGATACTTTTAAGGATGATGCGCTGAATAAAAAGACGCTTTGGTCACTGGGAGCGATCGGTGTTTTCCTGCTGCTGGTAGCCTGTATCAATTTTATCAATCTCTCGACCGCCCAGTCCGTCAACCGGGCCAAAGAGATCGGCGTGCGCAAGGTTTTGGGCAGCAACCGGTTTCAGCTACTGCGGCAATTCCTGGCAGAAACGGCATTGATCACTCTGATAGCGCTGGTCCTGGGTTGTATACTGGCACAGCTGGCGCTGCCTTTATTACAGGGGATCATGCAAAAGGATATCCGGGCAAACTGGTTCCACTCTCCTACCATTCTTGTGTTTCTGCTGTTGATGGGTCTGGGCATCGTGCTGCTGGCGGGTTTCTATCCGGCCATCGTCTTGTCCGGTTTCAATGCGATAGATGCTATAAAGAGTAAGATCAGCACGCGAACGATAGGCGGCATCTCCCTGCGCAGAGGCCTGGTGGTACTGCAATTTGTCATAGCCCAGCTGCTTATCACCGGAACGATCGTAGTCGTCCGGCAAATGCATTATTTCCGTAGCCGGCCGCTGGGTTTTGAAAAGGCCGCGGTTGCGATGATCGACCTGCCAAGCGACAGTACGGACAAGCTGCGGTATGACCATCTTTCAACAGTGCTTAGCCGGGTACCCGGGGTAGAATCTGCCAGTCTTTGCAAAGATGCGCCGGCCAGCGGCTTCAGGCATGAAGAGGAATGGTATTTTGATAATAGTCCGGTCAAAAAAGATTTTAAGGTAACGGCACAGTTTGCGGATGGAGATTATTTAAAGACTTTTAATATAGGGCTTGTTGCCGGCAGAGCAGCCGATACGGGCCGTCATGAAATGCTGGTCAACGAGACGCTGGTGCACAAGCTGGGTCTCCGTTCGCCGGGGGATATCCTTGGAAAGACGATCGCAATTAACGATACCTCATGGCGTTTCGAGGTGGTCGGTGTTATAAAGGATTACAATAGCCGATCGCTGCGTGAAGCCATTTCGCCAATGGTGGTGGCACCCGAACGAAATAATTATAACCTGATAGCAGTGCGTCTGGCACCAGGAAAGATAAAGGAGACGATTGCACAGGTTCAGCAGGCTTTTATGGGTGTCTATCCCAATTATTTGTTTGATTGCACCTGGCTTGATCAGCGGGTCGCACAGTTTTACCAGGCGGAAGAGGTGACGGCGCAGCTGGTAAAGGTATTTGCTTCTCTGGCCATATTTATTTCCTGCCTGGGCTTATATGGCCTGGTGGCGTTCATGGCCGTACAGAAGACCCGCGAGGTGGGCATTCGAAAGGTGCTGGGGGCTCCGGTCTGGAGTATTCTGTATCTGTTCTCAAAGGAGTTCACCATCTTGCCCGGGATTGCGTTCCTGATCGCAGCGCCAGTAGGCTATTACTTTATGCAACATTGGCTCCAGGGTTTCTATTTTCATATTTCACTGGGATGGGAAATGTTCGCGATGACACTTGGAATATCACTCGCAGTAGCATGGGGGACAGTTGCGTATAAGGCAATACGGGCGGCATTGGTAAACCCGGTGAAAAGCCTGCGGACAGAGTGAATCACCCTCCCCGGAGGGGCGGCCACGCCACCGAAGTGACGCAGCCGTTTGATGCTTAGTAACCAGGATTTTGCTTTAAGTTATTATTCTTATCGATCTCAGGTTGGGGGATCGGGAACACAGTACGATAGTCGCCATTGGGTTTATGCGAAAGCCAGGATTTGGAGGTGAAGATGCCAAAACGGATCATGTCGGCACGACGTCTCCCTTCCATAGCAAACTCCCAGCCCAGCTCGTCAAGAAAACGACCGTACTGGATATCAGCACCGCCATCAGCGGGTCCCTGCAGGACATCATTTATAGCTACCCCATACTGATAAACACTTCCTTTTTGCAAATCGGCGCCCACGACTACAGCCTTGGCGGGATTGCTCAAAAAGCTTCGTTGCCGGACCTGTGTCACGATAGCTGCCGCATCGTCGGCATGGCCTGTACGCAACAGAGCTTCAGCTTTCATCATGAGGACATCTGCATAACGGAAGAAGGGACAGTCATTGCTTAGATCGAATAATGCCCCCATCCTGAATTCATATTTACCGAGGCGGAATCCATCTATCTCCTGGGACGAATCAATACCAGGGAGGCTGTTAATAAATTCCAGCTTATGGCCTGAAGTCGACAGAGGCGGGTATTCGCAGCCGAGCTGCTGGCCGGTGTTGGCATCATACTGCGGTCCCTGGATCCAGTTGGTCTTGAGACGGTTGTCATCGGGATCGAAGGTCTTAATGAACTGAGGAATGGCACAGATACCACCCCAGGGAGAAGCCTGTAGGTTATAGGAATGCTGGGATATTGGCTGGAGGGTCTTTTCCACCAGGTTAAAGCCGGTGGCATATTTTTCATCAAAAGGAATAGAAAAGACGATCTCCTGGGAATTCTCATTATCTGTTTTGAAAACATCCTCCTGGTTTGCTTCGAGAATATATTTACCGGAACCGATAATAGAGTCGCAGGCCATGCGGCAGCTGTCCCATTGCGGAGTGCCTGTGTAAACGCCCGCGTTGAGATACATCTTTGCAAGCAGGGTAAAGGCCGACCACTTGTTCATCCTTCCATAGGTGGATTTATCCGCATTACTGCTGAGCAGGGGCATAGTACTGTGGAGTTCGCTAATGACAAAGTTATAGACTTCCTTGCGGCTATTTTGGGAAGGCAAGGCGCCGCCGTTGACATCATAACTTGTTACAATAGGTACATTCCCGAAATTATCGCAGAGGACATAATAATAGATCGCCCTTACGGCCCTTAACTCTGCCAGTATCTCATCTTTACCGGAAGTCACCGGTATCTTGCCGGCGGTGATCTGGTAGATAACTCGGTTGCAGTTGTTGATGCCGGTGTAACAATCGTCCCAAACGGTCTCTGTATGAGGCTGGAGGGAATTAAAGGTATGCAGATGCATGGTCTTGTACACACCCCCGTCTACCCAGCCATTAGGCCGGGCGGGTATTACGAGCTCGTCGGCACAGATCTCTTCAAGATCATAAAGTGCATCCCAGCCCATTTCGAGGTCGCGAAGAGTAGCATAGGCCGGCCCGACCAGCGAAGCCAGATCGCCCTCCGTAGGAACAAAAGAATCAGAATCAATTGTGGAATATACTTTATTGTCCACTTTGGTGCAGCCGAAGCAGAGGAGACCTGCCAGCAGGGTATATGTTGAAAGTTTTTGTAGCATATGAGCTTTTTTTGCTGGTTAAAAGGTGAGATTTACGCCAATAGTATAAGTCCGGGTAGTAGGATATTTGTCCCTGCTGTCATCCCCATAGGACAAAGACTGAGTAGGATCCTGAACCACTTCCGGATCGAGCCCCTTGTATTTGGTAATGGTGAAGGTATTGAGGGTAGAAGCATAGACCCTTGCTGCCTTGATGACCTTGTTGTGCAGATCGAAATTATATCCCAGCGTAACATTGTCAATCTTCCAGTAGTTGCCATTCTCGATATAATAGCTGGTATATTCCAGCACGTCGTTGAGGACCGCCTTCCCAAACACTTTATTGTATGCTGACTTGAGGCTATTATACTGTGTAACGGTAGGGTCTTCATAGTACATACGCTGGAAGTTGAGGATCTGGAAGCCAAAGGCCCCACGCATAGTAACAGAGAGACTCAGGTTTTTGTAACGAAACGTATTGTTCCAACCCGCATAGTATTTCGGGATACCGTTGCCAAGTACCTGTTTGTTATTGGCATCTTTGGCCAGGGTAGTCTTACCGTCATTAGTAGCATAGACCCACTTGCCATCGCTGGTGATGTCGACCACCTTATATCCATAAAAATTGCCGATCGGCTTTCCAACCTGGATACGGTGCGTAGAAGTTTGGATAGGCTCTCCGGTGTAACCCGCGTCGAAGTAGTCGACTGTCGTTTGATAGAGACTATTGGACAGGGAGACCAGCCGGTTCTCATTGTGCGAGCCATAGATGCTGGAATTCCACTGAAAGTTCTTGAATGTGACGGGTATAAGGTTCAACATCACTTCCCAGCCTTTATTTTGCATCTCGCCGACATTGGCCCAGATGGTATTATATAGGTAAGGTGGGGTGGGCACATTATACTGGTAGAGCATATCTTTCGTCCTGCGGTTGTAGTAGTCGAAAGTACCGCTGATACGATTGTTGAGAATAGCGAAGTCCAGACCGATGTTGACTTCCTGCTTTTTCTCCCATTTCAGATCGGGATTGGCATTGGCGGAGGGCAGCAGTTCCGGCACCCAGACGCCGTTGACAAGGGTATAACCGGAATAGGCCAATTGAGGCAGGGCCAGGTATCCATCGGATGGCGCCGTACCGGTGATGCCATATCCGGCCCGGAGTTTCAGATCATTGAACAGGGTCTGGTCTTTCATAAAATTCTCCTTGGTGATGCGCCAGCCTCCGGATACAGAAGGGAAATTCCCATATTTGTGATTGGCACCGAACTTGGAAGAGCCTTCATGACGAATGCTGGCTACCAGGAGGTATTTATCCTGGTAATTATAGTTAAGGCGTCCAAAGAAACCAACAAGATTGGAATAGGCCTTGTCGGAGTGTTGAACCGCAATGCCCTCTTTCAGGGCATTACCAAGGCCAATGTTATCCCAGCTAAAGACATCCGTGGGAAAATCCCAGTTTTGCATCCATGTGTTTTCGGAGACATCGTCCTGGTAGCTATAGCCCCCCAGCACAGTAAAGGAATGGTCTCCAAATTTTTTGTTGTATTCAGCGGTAAGCTCGAGAAGATTGTCGGTAGAAGTAGCGGTGCCATAGGAAGCGTAACCATTCCTACCATCACGGGTAGTAGAGATGTTCTTTTTTGTTTCGGCATACCCTCGGGTCTGATAATATTTTGTCGTAGCAGCCAGTCCCTTGAAACGTAGTCCTGAGATAGGTTCGAACAACAGCGATCCGCTGTAACGGGTATTGATGGAATTGTTTTCACCATGGCTTTCCTTGAGCATCGTTACCGGGTTCTGGTAAACGTAGATACTTCTTTCCTGCCAGTTGCCGGCGGAGTCCTTGACCTGGTCGGTCGGGTTACGAATAACAGCCTGCCGATAAGTTTGGGTGCTAAAGCCCGTTCCATCTCCGGTCGTATAATACGTATTATTGGCACTGACAATGTCGGCCATCGCCTTAAGCTTACCGTCGAACATACTATGGTTGATGTTGAGATGACCGGTGAATGTCTTATTATCGGAGTTCAGAAAGATCCCTTCCAGGCCGCGATAGTTGACATCCGCTACATAATTCGTTTTGGAATTGCCGCCTCTGAGGCTGAGATTATGGATCTGGGAATAAGGCGTGCGGGTAACCTCTTTTAGCCAATCCGTATTATAACCATAGTCGATACGATTTGATCCCTGTGCAGCCAGCCGCTTGTAATCCGCGGCGGTCAGCAGGTCCAGCTTTTTTATAATGTGCTGTGTACTAAGGCTGCCGCTGTATTCGATAGTAGGCTCCGAATTGGGGGACGCTTTTTTCGTGGTAATAAGAATGACCCCATTGGTACCACGGGTGCCATAGATGGCGGCTGCGGACCCATCTTTCAATACGTCGATGGCTTCGATATCTTCCGGCGCCACCGTGTTAAGATTGCCCGGAATACCATCGATAAGGATCAACGGCTGGGCGCTGGATGCCAATGTAGTAATACCACGAAGCATAATGACAGAATTGCCAGTAGGATCGCCGCTGGGGACACTGACGGATACCCCCGCTACTTTACCTTGTATAAGCTGCCCGGCGTCGATAACGCTGCCTTTCACAAATTCACTTGCTTTTACACTGGCGACAGCGCTGGTGATGTCAGCCTTTTTCTGTGTACCATACCCGACGACAACAACCTCATTGAGATTGCTGGCAGCAGGTTTGAGGTCAATGGTGATCGTGGTTTTACCCGCAATGGTAAGTTCCTGCGATTCATACCCGACGATGGAAATGAGGATCGCGCTTTCATTCTCAGGTAGGTCGAGAGCGAATTTCCCGTTGACGTCTGTGACCGTGGCAGCCTTGCTGCTTCTGGCTTTAATAGTAACACCCTGGATTGGCTGCTGGGACTGAAAGTCCCGGATAATCCCTTGAATATGTACCGGTGGAGAAGCAGGAGCTGCTTCTGCAAGAAGGAGTCCGGTAAAGGACAGTAATAGACATAGGAGTCTTTTCATAAACGTTAAGTTTTATGGTTATGCTTAGAGAATGCTATAGGGAATAACATATCCGTTCAGCCAGTTAACCAGACTTAACCTTGGCTGAGCAATCGTATCTATCGTTAAGACTAAATTAATGTCAAATTAACAATTATTCAATGCGGATATTAACCGCTTATGTGCAGGAATTAACTTTAGAGGGGACCTGGTTCGAAAAAGAATGGGATTACTGCAGGCCGCGTTCGTAGTGCAGCGCAGGGATCTCGACGTCGCGGAAACCTTTTTTGAGGAGACGTGCCTGGAAGGCTTGCTGCACGTCATATTCCCCGTGAACGATGAAGAGGGCCCTGACTTTTTGGGGATCCTGGCAGGAGAGGAATTGAAACAGATCATCAACGTCTCCATGTGCGCTCATGCTGCGAATGCTGCCTATTTCTGCGTGAACTTCGTGGAGAATGCCGAAGATATGGACCTCTTTGACGCCGGCCATCAGTCGGCCACCTAAAGAATGGGGTTCACAATATCCTACCATTAAGATAGTATTCCGGCTGTTTTCGATGCTGTTGCTGATATGGTGTTTGACCCTGCCTGCATCAGCCATGCCACTGGCGGAGATTATGACACAGGGCTTGTCGCGATAGTTTAGAAGCTTCGATTCTTCAACGCTCTTGATATATTTGAGACCTTTGAAGGAAAAAGGATCACTGTCCTTCTCGAGTATTTTCTGAATCGTCTTGTTGAAATATTGCGGATAGCTCTTCACAATTTCTGTAGCGGCTACACTGAGAGGGCTGTCTACATAATAGTCGAGGTCCGGGAGACGATGTTCTTCCTCCAGCTGATTGAGGGCGAAGAGTATCTCCTGTGTACGGCCGACGCTAAACGCGGGAATGATAAGCTTACCTTTTTTCTGGACACAGGTTTTGTCGATCCATTGCAGCAGCATATCCGGCGTAGTATCTGCCGGATCATGCAGACTGTTGCCATAAGTTGATTCTATTAGTATATAGTCGGCCTGGGGGAATACTTCGGGGGAACGAAGGATAACATCCCTGTATCTGCCTACATCACCACTAAAGGTGAGATGGGTTTCTTTTCCGTCTTCCTTTATTTTAAGATGTACCGCAGCACTACCGATGATATGACCGGCATCCGTATACATGACCTGTACGTTTTCATCGATGGTAAACCATGTCCCATATTCTATCGTAACAAAAAGGTCAAGAGCGCGTTGCGCATCCTCTTCATTATACAGAGGCTGCAAATAAGGCAGGCCTTCGGCTTTGCGCCTCTTATTGGCATATTTTACTTCATCCTGCTGGATGCCGGCGGAGTCTTCAAGCAGAACGTTGGTCAATTCTTTTGTGGCAGGGGTACAGAAGATCTTTCCATTAAAACCGTCTTTCACCAGCTTGGGGATCAGGCCACTGTGATCGATATGGGCATGAGAAAGGATCAGGTAATTGACCTCTGCAGGTGTAAAACCCCAATTTCGATTGAGCACATCCGTTTGGGCACCCATCCCCTGGAACATGCCACAGTCCAATAAGTACTTTCTACCATTATTTAATGTAAGGAGGTGTTTAGAGCCTGTAACAACCCGAGCCGCGCCGTGGAAAGCTATTTTCATATTTTTTTGATTAAATGTAGCAAAAAACCCGATACAATGAAGGCTGCAAACACTTAGGAGTACCCTTCATAAAGCATTCAGTTCTTTTCTAATGACATCCTGGTATATTCAAAAAACAGTACTTTGGCTGCCCAACCCCAAAAAACTAAACCAATACATATGAATCCTTCTTTACGCAGAAAAAGGTATACAGTCTTCTATATTATACCTTTCCTCTTTTTATCCTCGCTGTTCGGCGAGCAGGTGTGCGCCTCTCCTCATATTTCACCCGGCAGGCCAGTGCCCACAAGGATCGACAATCGTTTGTATTTTACACCAGCCTGCCCGATAGTCGCGCAAACCTTTAATAATGCTGCCGACGTCAACGGAGCCACTTCGGATCCCAGTTCTACCGGATGGTACCTGGATGCCTCCAAAGTACCAAATGCGACCTATTTTTCTGTAAAGTCCCATCGCCTTAAAGCTCAAACTTTAGGCGGAGAAGGGGTATGGTATTCGCAGGTATTCTCCATAGCCGGATATACAGATGTACAAATAGACGCTAAAGTCTCCAACGAAGGGACGAAGAGCTCATCGGAATATGTCAAGATCTACCATAAATTGGATGGAGGCCCTGAAATATTGGACACCGCCATGTATGGAGATATGGGCACACCCCTGGTCACATCAAAGAAGATGACAGGCAATACCGTTCAGATCGTGATCCGCATCTATGATACGACGCAAGGAAATTCGGAGTATTATATCGAGCAATACGATGTCTTTAAAGAAGTCGGCCCCTGTACAGTCACGACCATACCTGTCACCATTAATCCCACCAACTCCGGTATCCTTACCTGTCTAAATCCTTCTCTTACGCTTACGGCAAGCACTACGGCAACGGGTTCCACTACTTACAGTTGGAGCGGACCCAATAATTTTACTTCTACTGTAGCTAATCCAGTGATTTCTACCGCAGGCACTTATACAGTAATAGCCACTAATACTGCCGGGACAGGTACAGCCAGCTATACTGTTACTGCCAATAACAGCGCGCCGGACCTTACGGCAACGGGAGCAGCCTTGGGTTGCGCTACTAGCGCAACCATCAGCGCCAGTAGTTCCGTATCAGGTGCAACGTACAGTTGGACGGGCCCAAATGGTTTCACCAGCACCTCGCAGAACCCTACGGTGAGTGCGGCAGGCACCTACACCGTTACGGTAAGAAACCCCACCACCGGGTGTACGGCTTCTCAGTCGGTATCCGTGACCGCAGGGGCCGCGGCACCCACCGTCTTCTGGCTGGAAGATTTTACGCTCCCCAATGGCACTACCTCCGATACCGGAGCTACCCCCTGGACTTCGGCAACTACCGGTGTCGGTACCTACTCCGTACAGAATAATGAATTCAAAACTTCCTTCAGCGGTCAGGCAGAAGGCGTATGGACCTCTGGCGTGATCGACATCTCGCAGAAGAGCAATACAACGTTCTCCGTCGACCTGAGGAGCGAAACGGCTTCCAGCAGCGATTTTTTTGAAACAGCGGACTATATACGCGTCTATTATACATTAGACGGGGCAGCACCGGTACTTGTATACGAAGATCTGGCCGGGATCGGGTCCACCACTACCGGAACGGCTTCTGTTACCATTTCCTCTGCGGCGCTGAATGGCAGCCACCTTCAGATCATCATCAAGACAAATAATTCAGATCCGACCGAACGATATTATTTCGATAATGTAAAAATCACCGGTACCCCAAGCGTTAACGCCCTCGCAACTGCCGGCTCGATACTTACCTGTACGAACACATCCGTATCGCTGACCGGTTCGTCTACGACCACAGGCGCTACCTATAGCTGGACAGGGCCCGGCAATTTCACTTCTACCGCACAAAATCCAACAGTAACTGTATCTGGTATTTATACCCTGACAGTGACGGCGGGAGGATGTACTGCCTCTGATACGGCCCTGGTATCGCGGGACACGGCAGCACCAGCGGCTCTGACGACGACTGCGGTCCCCGTCTCTGCACAGCTGACCTGTACCAACAGCAGCGTGACATTTACTGCCGGCTCTTCTACCCCCGGTGTCAGCTACACCTGGATCGGCCCTAACGGAGCGCTACCCTCATCCTCCGTTGCCACAGTATCATCCATAGGTACCTATACTTTAACGGCTACAAATCCCGTCAATGGTTGTACGGCATCGGCCAGCTCCACTGTAACGCAGAATATTACTGCGCCGGGAGGTGTTACAACTACGGCTGATCCTACTACCGCCCAGATCACCTGCATCCATCCCACTGTCCTGCTGACCAGCAGTTCCACCACAGCTGGAGTAACCTTTAGCTGGAGCGGTACGGACTTTACTGCCACAGGAGCGAGCGCAACGGTCAATGCCCCGGGCGTATACACCGTAACGGTCACCGACCCTACCAATGGCTGCGTGACTACTCTGCCCGGAACGGTCACCAAAAATACCAGTGTCCCGGTGGGACTTTCCGCCAGTCCCAGCGACATCATCAGTTGTTTTACCCCCGTCATCGATCTGCAAGGTTCCTCTACTACTCCCGGCGCCACGTTCAGTTGGGCAGGCCCCGGTGGCTATACGGCCTCCACTGCTACTGCGGAAACAGACAGACCCGGCAGCTATACCTTAACCGTCACCAATCCTGCCAATGGCTGCACGGCATCGACCGGCACCAGCGTGACAGCGGATACTGTGACACCTAAGGGCGTGACGGCTTCCAACAACGGTCCTTTGAACTGTATCAATACCAGCGTTACGCTGACCGGCGGCTTTTCCACCGCTACCGGTGATTATCTCTGGGTGACGCCCGGCAATACTTTTATTTCCGGCGCAAACACCGTGGTAACCACCCCGGGGGTCTATACATTTGTAGTGACCGATGACGACAATGGCTGTGCCTCCCAGACAACGACTACCGTTGTGCAAAATACTACCGGCTGCAGTAGTGGAGCAGCCCTAAGTCCAGGTAGCGCATCTTCCGTCGGCAGGCAATTACAGGATGCTACAACGGACGCGCTAACAGGGTTTAGCTATAAAGCCTATCCCAATCCTTTTACAACAACAACCTTCATAGAGTTTACGGCGCCGGTGTCCTCGCTCGTAACCGTAGACATCTGTAACAGTTATGGATACAGGGAGAAATTGTTGTTCAATAAGACAGTGATTGCGGGCCAGGTATACAGACTGGAACTGGGTGCAGGAGGGTTGCCTTCGGGAGCTCACTTCTGTGTTATCCGGAACAACGGTAAAACATATACTTCCAAGCTAATATTGATAAAATAAAAAATCACGCGATAAAACCATCCCGTTGATCGGGATGGTTTTTCATTTGAGACAGCCTTGTCTTCATAACACCGTAAACCTAACCAATACATATGATCACCCATTCACACCGAAAGAGGTATAACTGGCATGTTATATTTCTTCTTTTGCTATCCGTACTTTTTGGATATCGTCTTCAGGCTACACCTGCCTGTCCGATTGTGACGCATTCAATACCGGTCACTACCAGCGCCACAAATTCAGGTGTCCTTACCTGCAACAATCCATCCACGACATTGTCGGCGACTACCACTGCAACGGGTACTACTACCTATAGCTGGACGGGCCCCAACGGCTTTACTTCCAGCTCGCAAAACCCGGTCGTTTCCACCGCAGGTACCTATACCGTGCTAGCTACCAATGCTACGGGGTCAGGAACGGCGACCTATATCGTTACGGCCAACAACAGCGCTCCGGATGTTAAGGCGACAGGGGCTGCCCTGGCCTGTGCCCCCAATGTCATCATCCATGCCACTTCGTCTGTGCCGGGTGCAACGTATAGCTGGACAGGCCCCAATGGTTTTACTTCCGCTTCGCAAAACCCCACGGTGAGTACGGCGGGTACTTATACTGTTACGGTAAAGAATCCGGCTAACGGATGTACTGCGTCCCAATCGGCAACGGTGTCCGCCGGCACGGCAACCGCTGCAGTCTATTGGCTGGAGGATTTTACGTTGCCCAACGGAACCACATCTGATGCCGGAGCAACCCCCTGGACCTCGGCGACTAGCGGCACCGGCACGTATTCTGTGCAGAATAATGAATTCAAAACCTCTTTCAGCGGGCAGGCAGAAGGCGTGTGGACTTCGGGTGTTATCAATATTTCGGGGAAGAACAATACCGTTCTCTCCGTCGACCTGAAAAGTGAAACGGCCTCCTCCAGCGACTTTTTTGAAAATGCGGATTATATACGCGTCTTTTATAAACTTAACGGTGGCGCCGAAACGCTTGTCTATGAAGACCTGGCTGGCATCGGCAACACGACTACCGGGACGGCTTCCACAACCATTTCCTCCGCAGCGTTGAATGGCAGTACGCTGCAAATTATCATCAAGACTAATAATTCAGATCCGACGGAGCGCTATTACTTTGATAATGTCAAACTCACCGGAACCGGCGCAAGTACGAATATCAGTGCTTCCGTGACCGGGACAGTAACCTGTAACAGTACGGCTCAGCTGTTTGCAACCACCACCAGCACAGCCACGGCGTATTCCTGGACGGGACCTAATGGATATACTTCCGCTTTGCAGAACCCCATTGTAAGCGCAGGGGGACAATATGTTGTTACAGCGACCTTATCCGGCAGCTGTTCCGTCTCGGCACCTGCGATAGTGATTGAGAACAAAACTCCGCCGGACATTACGGCAACGGGAGGAGTTCTGGCCTGTCTTTCCGGCGTAACCCTTAATGTTAATTCTTCGGTATCCGGCGCCACCTATAAATGGACAGGACCTAACGGCTTCACCTGCACGGCTAAGGATCCTGTAGTCAGTACTTTGGGCTCCTATACCGCCACGGTCACCAGCCCTGCCAACGGGTGTACAGCATCACAATCCGTACAGGTGAGTTCCGGCGCTGCAGCATTCTGGCTGGAAGATTTTACACTCGCCAACGGAACTACATCTGACGCCGGGGCTACTGCCTGGTCCGTACAGAGCGCGCCTTCATCCAGCTTGTTCTCCGTACAGAACAATGAGTTCAGGATAAGCAACTCCGGACTTGTAGGCAGCACCAGCGAGAGCGTATGGGCTTCCGGAGTCATCAATATTTCCGGCAAGACCAATGTCAGGATATCAGCCGCTATAAGGGACGC
>Ga0307510_10003107_pt1 | contig 19211 bp, 15 predicted proteins | sample 12_EM_MG_FD_207224 | JGI IMG/M metagenome (GOLD analysis project Ga0307510, IMG submission 207224) | Populus trichocarpa ectomycorrhiza microbial communities from riparian zone in the Pacific Northwest, United States - 12_EM | ecosystem: Host-associated > Plants > Roots > Unclassified | place...
ATTTTTGTTCTTTGTTTTTTTTAATTAATCTATTTAATTATCATATTTTTATGACACGACTTTATAGCCAGACCCACATCCAGTATTCTTGGGTCCGGTGTTACAGCCAGACTTACTTAAACTTGGGTCCGGTGTTACAGCCAGACTCACTTAAACTTGGGTAATGCAAGTTTAATTTTATTATTAATATTATAAATATTACTCTTAGGTCAGACGTTGTAGCCAAACCCAAGATTCTTGGGTATAACTTTGCAGAAAAACCCAATATTTTTAAATTTTTATTTTTTTAATATTTTTTATGAAAAAAAAATGACCCGCGGCATCGCGCGGGTATAAAGCTAGTAACATTACAAAAAACGTAAAAATAGTCTTCCTTTGAGCTTTAGGGTTTCTTTTATTACAGTTCTAATCTTTTGTGGTTTTCATAACTTTTCAAATGATTTCATGATTTTTCTTCATTTTCAATACAAACAATATTAAAAAATAACAAATTTTATATTTTATATTTTTAAATATAATGATGTATGCGATATCATTTAAATGTTAACTAAAAGTAGAAGTTTGATCTTATCAAACTACTGTAAGAGGGTTCTATTGAATCAAAATTTAAAATTTTAGGGATTGACAAGCTTTTTTATTAATGAATTAAATGAAAAATTGAGAAAAGGAAAGTTAAATAAAAAAGCTAGAAATTCAAAGTCTATATCTCTCCCCCTCTCTGCTTAAAATTCAAGCAGTCTTTCGCGCATATATAAATATAAATTATCCTCTCTCTCTCTCTCTCTCTCTCTCTCTCTAAACTGTTCGCTCACTACAACGAACATAAAACCCTTCCACTTTCTCTCTCTTTTTTCCCTCTCTAGAAACACCGCCTTCCCGTTTAGTCTCTCTCTTAGGGTTTGCTGGTCGAAGTAGCAGTGGTGGAAGCAGCGAGGGTTTTTGTGCGGGTTTGAAATCCAGTAATAATGGCTTCTTTGGTTATGGCGGCAGAGAAATTTAGGGATTTAAGTCAGGCGATTGATGTTCCTTTACTGGATGCTACTGTAGCTGCCTTCTATGGCACTGGATCCAAAGAAGAGGTCAGGTTTTCTTTATTCCATTTCAAATGCGAAGGCCTATATAACAATTCAACTCTTCTTCAATCCTAGGTTTAGGGTTTAGTAAGAGTGTTTCTACTTAGCTAGTCAGCAATGGACTTTATATATTTTTTTAGCGTTTAAAGCTCTCTTAAGAGGGATTTTGCTATTTATGTTGTATTTGGTACTGCAAAGTGTGAAAATAAACGGACGAAGGAACGGGCGAGCGACCTGCTTAATTATTATTGAATGGAAGTGTATTATATTTTGTTTCAAAGATGGGTTTATTTCCATTTTGAATTTGAAATGCGGTAATAATGATTATTATTGTTGCTCAAATTGTCTATTGCACCGGGGGTTGGTGTTTCTCATTTTTTACTAGACGTCTTCGAATTTGGTTCCTGTTTTTGGTTGTTTTGGTTTTGCTTGCAGAGCTAAATTTCTCCCCTCTCTATTGTCTACAGAGGGTAGCTGCTGACCGTATTTTGCAGGACTTGCAAAACAATCCAGATATGTGGCTCCAAGTGGTGCACATTCTACAAAATACAAAGAACCTCAACACCAAGTTCTTTGCCTTGCAGGTTAGTTGTTATATGATGCATTGAAATTTTGTTTTTTTATTTATTGCTTAGGAGGATATTCTTTTTGTAAATTATGAAGCAAGTCATCATGGCTTCAACTTTGTTGTCTGTTGTTACAGATATTTAAGTCATAATTTGGCATCTAGCTGTAGGCATTACTTGTGAAAGCTCTAGAACACTTTTATATATATTTGTTTAAATCTAGCTGAGACTGTTGCATTCATCTGTTGTGACTAAGCTAGTATTATGGTAGTTGGTGCTTGATGACTTGTTTTCTTTTTATCAGTTTTTGAGATGTTGTAGTAAAGAGCCTAACAGAACTTAGCTCTAATTCTCACTTGTGCAGTACAACCAATCTTTTATCTACCATTGTAGTGATAGAAAATGATGTTTCCAATTTGTATGAAAGAGGCATGTGTGTTTCAATGTGTAGAAGAGAGTCATGTGCCAACTTGAGCTTTTGACCTGAATCCTGTTTTCATTTCTACCATTCCTGCAAAGAAATTGCGCATTGCTTGATTGTTATACATGCTTATAGGAATTGAATAGAAGGTTAATTTAGCCATTTGGATGATGCTGAAAAAGATCTTTCAGAAACATCATGGGGCATAAAGACATCTGCTTTGGTCAAATTACCTCCTCAAGAACTTTCAAGATGGTCTCTCTCTTGTCACTGGTATGATACTCCTGGATATATGCCCAGGTGCTAGTACTATAGATGCACCAAGATCCTGCAAGGACATAGGAGGGCAGCCTCACATACCCTATCAGTGGTTGGATGGACTATGCAGAGTGTAGACACGATAAAATGTTTGTGGATGAGTCTGTATGCCTTCTCAGGGTCGGAATTATGGATGCTCATCCATTGCTTACACATCTAATGATCTACTAAAATAGATATTGTTTGAGGTACGGCTAGAAGCAATGGAAATAAACATAAGAATACCCTTTTCTTTTGGCTTTAGCCTAGGGGATTATTTTCTTGGTTGTGTTAATAAAAGGAACAACCTAATGACTGATGTCTACAAAACATACAGGAAGCTTATAGACCTCAAAGGTGATGTCTGGCATATGTATAGGAAGCCCATTACTCTCAAGGGAAAAGGCACAAATTGATGATGTTTAAAAGGCTCAAGACTGATATTAAATAATGTTTTTTCTTCATCTGCAATAGAAATTAGGGAGAATATATGTCCTTTTGCTTTGACTCTTCTTCTGTATTTTTTCTAAAATAAGTCCATAGCTACCCTTTTCACATGAAAGGGGAGTTCTGTAATTTATGCAATGTAATGCATACATTATGGAGTATTAATTTATTCATTTATTTTTGTTTACTCATATCTTTGAGGTGATGATTTTACAAGAGATTACTGTGTTTTTTCTGTAAGTCTTGTCCAAGATGTGGATTGATGCATTTACTTTTGTGGTATTGGCAATTAACTAGATGATGATTTAGTGCTTTGGAGAACCAAGTGACTGAGCAGCTGTTTTTGGATGTTTTACATTTTTATGTAGGTCCTAGAGGGCGTTATAAAGTATAGATGGAATGCATTGCCTGTTGAACAACGAGATGGAATGAAAAATTACATTTCTGAAGTCATTGTACAGGTATTTACTTCTCAAAGCTGTAGTTTTGGGAATGATTGAGCTTCACTATGTTCTTTCATAACTTGAACTTCTTGTTACCTGTTATTGATAATTTTACCATTTTTTTTCTCTTAAATAGCTTTCAAGTAATGAGGCCTCTTTTCGGATGGAAAGGCTATATGTAAACAAGCTCAATGTTACTTTGGTTCAGGTATGATTAAAACTAAGAATCCATTGATGGTTAGTTTTGGTGATTTTTTGGATATCCTATCTCGTGCCATGCACTATATTATAGCAATTGGAGACACTTATTTGGGATTGCTTTTTATTTATAACTAGTCACTCTAGTGTGGTTTTTCAAGTTTTCATTTAATTCAAGAAATCTTTAATTCTCAGTTATTATTCGGATTAAAATTTTAAGTTTTCTATTTATATTTTTAGCGTTAATTAATGTAAGTTTTGGTTTGGTTTATTTGAACACATTTTATTACCTTATTATAACATGAATAATTTCTGTACTGATAGTTAATGCTAGTTTTGGTTTGTTTTATTCAAACACATGTTATTACCTTATTATAACATGAATAATTTCTGTAACTGATCATATATAGATACTCAAGCATGAGTGGCCTGCTAGATGGCGAAGCTTTATCCCTGATCTTGTTGCTGCAGCAAAAACTAGTGAAACTATTTGTGAGAATTGCATGGTTATATTGAAAGTAAGTCTCTCTCTCTCTCTCTCTCTCTCTCTCTGTACATAAACACATATTTGGATGATACTTTGTTTTGCAATATGTAGCTAATATAAGCTATTGCAGCTTCTTAGTGAAGAAGTTTTTGATTTCTCACGAGGAGAGATGACTCAACAGAAGATCAAAGAGCTTAAACAATCATTAAACAGGTAATTGCTTTGGGCTTTCACTTCTCTAGGTGCTGTAGTGCCATCTATTTCCTTGTGGAGGTTTGAAGTTACAGGATAGTCACACATAAAAACTAGTTGTTTTTGCATGGCTTGTTTTTCAATTTGGATCATCATTTATAAGTTTCTGAAATCCCTCACTTCACAGAACCAAAATCCATGGTGTTTCAAAATGGAAACCATTGTAAAAAAAAATTATAAATAACAATGTCGATCATTCTATGAGACATTATTTCTTTTATGTGAAAAACACTTTAATTAACCATGCATATGATTTGTGTGATATAATGCCAAAGACCGTATAATTGAAATTTTCTACTAAAACAACTCCAACTAAGCACCTTTCTTATGTTTCTTGATCATAATTCCAAGAAAATAAAATACAATGAACACTTTAATATTCTATATGTTTATCCAAATGGAGCTCGTTCTTGTTCACATGTCAGCCCTAAACATAAAGCTCCCCCAAAGCTACTCTATATGTGTTTATTGTGTTTTTGTGTCTGTGCACACGAAGGCAGTTAATATTGGCAGCAGGAGCTGCTGAAATCTACAGGAATTCTAGTTGTTTGATTTTTTTGAGTTTAGTTTCTAACTTAAGTTGGAAATGGTGGGAGTCATCTTGACCTAGTGATAAACACTGAGACAAATATCACTTGTTTTTCATTCGAGTATTTCTTGAAATGCTTTGTTTTCTTGCTCGATTCTTGACAGTTAGCTTATTGGTAAATGGTGTGCCACTATAACTTTGTAATGATTGTTTAGAGTGTGCTGCTTCCCTAGTCTTGGTGTGTGTATTGCTTGGACTTCACTGACAACTTATGTTATATGAAACTGCAGCAATTCTTCTTGACCTCTTCTCTGTTATCATACTGTCCCTTTTTTTGTTATGTATTTGTGCAATTTATTTCACTAAGAGTTGTGTTTGGTTGTTTACAGCGAGTTTCAACTCATCCATGAGCTATGCTTGTATGTCTTGTCAGCTTCCCAAAGAACCGAGCTTATTCGAGCAACATTGTCCACCTTGCATGCTTTTCTTTCTTGGATTCCTTTGGGTTATATTTTTGAATCTCCCTTGGTATGTAATATTGTATGTAAAATCTTCATCAATAGCTTTCAGACAGAAAATTTCATGAAAAGAATAGTTATTACAGAAACAATTGGATTTATAGGTGTCAACTTGCATTAGTTATTCTTGTTCTCATGGTATGTACTTACATCACATGTTGTCTTCCTGCTATGCTTTACAGCTTGAAACACTTCTGAAATTTTTTCCAATGCCATCTTATCGGAACCTTACCCTTCAGTGTTTGACAGAGGTATTGCTGTTAACATTTCAAAAGAAGAATGTTTTCTCTTGGACTGTTAAGTGTTGATTGGTTTATTGTCTGAAATTTTCAGGTTGCGGCTCTTAATTTTGGGGATTTCTATAACATACAGTATGTTAAGATGTATAATTTTTTCATGGTCCAGTTGCAGGTACAATGGGGCATCTTAGTTCAGATATGGGAACTCCAACCCAATTGGGATATGCGTATCAATTTATATAATTGTGATATCTGTTTCTAAGCTGCTTCTGTTTCCTCTTCTTCTTTTTTTTTTAAAATTTTTTTGTAGGCCATTCTTCCACTAACCACTAATATCCCAGAGGCTTATGCAAATGGATCTAGTGAAGAACAAGTCTGTGTTGCTAATAAAATGCAATTTGTTCTCTCAAGGATTAATGTTCGATACTAATTTTCTCTGACTTTTTTGTTGCATGCTTAGGCATTCATTCAGAATCTGGCGCTGTTTTTCACCTCGTTTTATAAGGTAGTATTCATTTCTCAGCAAGTTAATAATTCCTCTTGTAAATTCTTAAGGGCTTAGCCTAAGAAATGCTAATGTGAATATTAGAACAAAGAAAAATTATGGTTTTGTAGTTTTTGTTTTGATTGCTTCTTGACAATAATCACCTTTTGTTCTAAGTAGTTTTAACACTCATATGTTAGATATAATTAGACTCTTAGATGTCAGTAATGGTTAGCAATGTGGTTGTTTTGATTAGAATGGAATCAATGGACAATGAGAGCAGAGGAGGGACCTCTGTTGGGGTGGGTTAAAATTGTAAGAGATGATATGGTTTCTGAACCTCTCACAAAATGTGGCCCAAGATAAGGACATGTTTGACATAGAAATGTGATGCAGGATAGCTTTGAGGGCTGTTCTGGATCTGCATTTCATGGCTGTTTAGGGCTATCAACAGTGGCGTGGAAAGTAATTTTAGGAGAATTTAGGCTGAATCTTTGATGGGTAATTGTTGTAGGGTTGATTAGGTGTGTGTGAGAGGTTGTTTAGGGATTATTGGTAAGTGTTTTAAGGTTAGATTGAAGGGTTTTGTATGCTGGGAATTGTATAAACTATTAGTCACACTAATAGGGTTTCTAGGAGTAGGAGTCACAACTAGAGGACAGAAAAACCTAAGCTTCAGACCTAGGGTTTTTAGGAGTCACTCCTAAGGGAGATTGAGTAACACAATCAAAAGCAAATTGCTGAAATTTTATTCATCAACTGTAGTCAAAATATTGGAAGATTACATGCTTATTTATAGAGTTTTAGCATTCCTAATCTAATAAGGACTTGGGATCCTAAACCTCCAACATAACCAGTCCCGGTGTTGTCAAGAGGTGCCGAGGCGCTCGCCTAGGCGAGGCAAGGCCCCAATGCCTTTATTAGCCTTAGGCATTGGATTTCAATGAGGCGTCGCCTAGGCGGGCGCCTTGTGAGTGGGTGCAAGGCACTAAGGCTAGTGCTTGCTTGAAGCTCGTCCTTTTTTGTTGGATTTTTTAAAAATGATTTATGTTTTGACCTATTTCTCCATTTTTTTTTAAATTTACCACAAGAACAACTTAGGGTTTTTTTTTTTTTTGTTTTTGTAAAAAACAAAGATTATGGTAAAAAAATCATTAAAGTGGGAGGCAAACGGACAATGAAGGACACTTAGAAGAGAAACACCAACCACACTTTCTTTTTTCAACAGTGGGAGTCAAAGAACAACACATCTGTACAGTTAATACTTTAATTTTTTCTAAACAAGTGCTATATAGTTTGAGAGATGAGGAGTTTGACTGTAATCATGAAATGGAGAATATGGAGGATTCAAGTGAAGGAGAGGAAAGCATGGATGGAGATGTTTTCGAAGATTAATGAATAATGATGATGATATTTAATTTTGCTTTTAATCTATTTGGTACTTTCTACTTTAAATTATCTTATTTTGTTTCAAGGGTGAAAAATATGACTTTATATGACTGTAATGGTAATTTATATTTTCTTTTGATTTTCTACTGATCTAATCTTAATTGGGAAGATACATATTTTAGATTTATATAATATAATATAATATATATATTTTTAACTTATAGCATATCGCCTTCGTTCATTCGGGCATGCGCCTAGCTCCTCGGGCTTCTTACAAGCTTGGCACCTTTTGCCTTTGACAACACTAACTAGTCCTATTTAGAATAGGAAAACCTAATAACTTTAAGAGAACTAAAATACTAGACCTAGACAATTTTCCAGTAAATCTGGAAATTTACTGAAATAACCTTGTCCAGAAAAAGACAATTTCTGCTTTTGTTGTCCCCATCAAAATGATTCCAATTTGTTTCCAACTGCTGTACTGTTGAATTGAGGAATCTCTGTTATGTTTCATAGAACAAGACAAAAAGATGACTTAAATGTGCTATCATTCAGAAAAAAAAAACAGCTTAATCTCATATGTGAGCTCATTGCTTGTTGATGGAATATTTTGAACTTGACTGTTGATGACTGCAATTTTGGGTCATGATGAGTTTGCAAAGTAGATCCATATGGTAGAATTTGTGTGCTTAGCTTGAGATATTTTTGCTTTCTCTGTATTTTGCATCAAGGCCTCTAGGCATTGTCTCAAGATTGCATGTATATCCTGTTAAAGAGATGAAATTACAGATGCCTTCATCTCTTTGCAGTCTCATATTCAAGTGCTGGAGTCTACGCAGGAGAACATAACTGCTCTGCTAATGGGTCTCGAGTATCTAATTAACATCTGTTATGTTGATGACACAGAGGTTTTTAAGGTGAAGTTATTTTCCTTCTCTTGCTCTCGTTCATCTTTCTCGATGTGTATGTGTGGGTGCACACGTGTACTGGTGTTGTAGTATGCATGTCTGTATATGTGAATTATTATGTAATTCCAAGTCTGATAATATGACTAGTCTTGCTGCCTTGCACGCTTTATAGGTTTGCTTGGACTATTGGAACTCCTTGGTTTTGGAGCTTTTCGAGGCACGCCATAATTTGGACAACCCTGCAGTGGCTGTAAACATGATGGGACTGCAGGTAGAATGTATTTATTACCAGATGGTGGTTGGCAAGTGGAGTAATGTGGTGTTCAGCTATTGTGTCATTCTGCTCATTGTGGTTCTCCTTTTACTAATTCTGACTTCTGTTTTTCGTTGCCTTACAATAACACATACCATTATCCCTTTGCATCTCTTGTGAAATACACCATATTTCAGACAACCCTGAAGTAGCTGTAAATTTTCTAGGAGTCTCTTTAATGGATCGATTTTTATATAGATAGTATTGTCATGTTTTATTGATGTTTTTTTTTTTCTTGTTTGTTGTGGAGGATATCCATTACTATGTATTTCTTCTCCTCCCTTTTTCAAAATGCCTTTTCCCATGTGGGATACTATCTTATCCCACATATTTTTCAGTAAAAAAATGTGGGTAAATATCCAATAAGAAGTGTGACAATATTTTAGATGTTTGAAAATTTTCTTGTGTATTTTGTTCGATGTCTTGCACTCTGCTCATATTTTTAGACAATCTTATCTGCTTCATGTAGTTCATTGTTTTCTCATTTTACATATATAATGTGCAGATATTAGAAATTCTTGCATTTTCATCATTATGAATCGGTTACAAGTTTCTTGTTTAACACTTCCATTCTTCCATGGAGATTACTGATTCTAGACTATCAATTCTCGGAATCTGCAGATGCCTTTGCTACATGGCATGGTTGATGGTTTAGGGTCACAAATTCTGCAGAGGAGGCAGCTTTATGCTACTCCAATGTCCAAGTTGCGAATGCTTATGATCTGTCGTATGGCTAAACCTGAGGAGGTTTTGATAGTTGAAGATGAAAATGGTAATATTGTTCGTGAAACCATGAAGGATAATGATGTTCTTGTTCAATATAAGGTGATATATCGTTACTTGGCTGGTGCATTTATGTAATCATTTCTTATTGGCCTTTGAATATGGACATGGAGCATTTTTTTGAAATCAATTAGTGTATTTAGGGCCTTGTGCTAGCTCAAATAGAGTGTTGATTAAAGTGTGTACCGGTGATTATTTTGAAATTTTGAAAAATGAAACTTTTATGTCCGTGATTGAACTGTGGATAATCAAGATATAGACTTGAGGTGCATAGGGCATGATTTGTGGGTGCAGCTTCATTTTACATGCTGAAAAAGATCGGTTTATATATAATGTGCATAATTTGCCGTGGTACTGTAAATTTTTTTAATACAAGATTTCAAAACATTTAACATTTGGTTGTTAGTTTTAATGCTTGCTTTAACAGTGTCCAAGGCTAGGCCTATTCTGTTAATGGGCAGGATGTCAAATTTCAAACTGCTTTTCAGTATCAGTATGTTTTTGTTGTGGAGATCTTATGTTTTAGTAGATATGCATTGGCCTTAATTCTCTGTTTTCGACTATTTTTTGACACCAGTTTCTAAGGTTAATCAAAATGCAATTATGCAGATTATGAGGGAAACACTAATCTATTTGTCACATCTTGATCACGAGGATACTGAAAAGCAGGTAAGAGCTTGTCACTGAACTCATTGACTCTGGAATTTATCTTAGGAATACTGTCACATCTTTCAGCTATTTTCTTTTTAGTTTAAAGCTTTAGATTCATAATGTGTGATTAATAAATGAATTAATTCGTTTAGCTTTCTTTAGAGCTCTGATCTGCTCCAGTATTCCTACTATGTATAACGGTTAGCCTTTTCAAGAACTTTGCTTTGTGAAAAGACAACTTTCTTTGTAATTTTTTTCTTTTCTGCCTTGGGTTTCCTTTTGTTGTGTTACCGATTTGTTGCATGCTTTCACAGTTGTAATATCTTCCTTGCTTCAGCTTGTTTACTTCTTAACCTCTCTTTTGTGAAGTACATCAAGATATTCAGATGAAAAAACGAGTATAGTGAATATAGTACATTTAAGGTATCAGATGAGAGAACAAGCATATCTTTAGTGAATGTATATTGGTTTTTTATTTGCTTCTCTTCTATACGATGAAGTGTGGTATCTTAATATAGATGTTGCTGTCTTCCCTTTTTGGTGCCACATAGATGCTGAAGAAATTAAGTAAACAACTGAGTGGTGAAGATTGGAATTGGAACAATTTGAATACTTTATGCTGGGCAATTGGATCCATATCTGGTTCCATGATGGAAGAACAGGTAACTGCCTTTTCTGGATCAATGGAGGCTTAGTTTTTTGAAATATCCTTACTAATAGGAAAGTTTATCAATTAACACTCGGATCTTTTTGTAGTTGCATAATGCCTTCAAGACACTTAAGTTTTTGTATGAAATTTTGTAGCGTGTACAAATGGAAATTTTTTGAAGCATGAGGACACATTGTTTTTAACCTGGACCTAATATAGAAGTGATGGAATTCTAGTTTCTTATTTGCTTATAACTCCTTGATGATGATATACCAGTGAAATGTCCGTGAATTTTGTTCTCATGATTCAAAAGAAAAAATTGTGTTCTCATTGTCTTGCCATATTATAGGATCCTTCATTATAAATCATTCCATGACCTCTTAATTTCTTCCATGGATACTAATTGTTTGTTGTTCATTGCCTAATGTTTTGGGATCTCATATATATGAAAGAGTGTGTTCCATGCCCATATACTAAACGGTTGCAATTTATGTCAACACTTGTTAGCATGTCACATCACCTGTTCTAATTTTTGGTTTAGTACTAGCAAGCTTGCTGGTGATTGTTTTTTTGCTTTTCTAAGATTGTAGTTTCATCCTGGTTGTCAAATCTTTTTAATCTCTGCTCTGTTTTTTGCAACTGTTTCATACCTTTTCTCCCTGTTGCCACTTCCTGTTTGATATTATTTTTGGTTTAGTACCAAACAATTCAATGACAATCGGTCGAGCACAATCCTTTAATGATGTATTGTTATATAACCCATCCATTTCAGATTTTGAAGATTTCTTAATTGGCTAATGCTTACTTGTTTGTTGCAATGATCATATGTTCTTCAATAATGCATTGACACTTTTGACCATCTTTGTTCTGTTGCAGGAAAACAGATTTCTAGTGATGGTCATTCGTGATCTACTGAATTTATGTGAAATCACGAAAGGGAAAGATAACAAGGCTGTTATTGCAAGTAACATCATGTAAGAATTTATGATTGCAGAAGGTGTTCGAGAGCTTCTTTTGTGGAGTTATACGTCTTCAATTCTTTTTGTACCTCATAGTTATCACCAATTTGGGGTTACCACTTTCCGATGTTTCTCCAGCACACAATTTTTTTTAAAAAAGAAAAAAATAGGGAGAGAGACAGGTAGAACTTTTCTACGGACTGTATTTCAATTTGACTACACGCTTGTTCCTTGACAAGGGTTGTACCCACTGAGATTGGTAGCTGTAGAAGCATAAAGTAAATTTGTCAGGGATGTGGTTGTATAAGTACACAAATTTCATATCTGTTTGTTTTCAAACTTACTGGCTCTGATTGCAGGTATGTTGTTGGTCAGTACCCAAGATTTCTCAGAGCTCACTGGAAGTTCTTGAAAACTGTTGTCAATAAATTGTTTGAATTTATGCATGAAACTCATCCTGGAGTGCAGGTGATTTTGTTTTCTCTATAATCTATATACTATTGTCTAGACAGGCTGCATATACTGTAGACTATCTTATCATTTTTGTGTCACATGTATCAGTGTTACATAAACCCCTTTGAGTGATTGGAGGACTAGCAATTATGTGTTATAGTGTGGTGTTGCATTTGTTATATTTTCTTGTATAGCTTCACTGCAACTTGCATCTCGAAATTTTCCAGGACATGGCTTGTGACACATTCTTGAAAATTGTACAGAAATGCAAGCGGAAATTTGTTATTGTACAGGTGACTTCTATTTTTGCACTGGCACTTTGCCTTTGGGTTGTAATTGCAATGCATAAAAAATTCATTGATAAGCTGCTTCTCTGGTTTTCAGGTTGGAGAAAGTGAGCCGTTTGTATCTGAACTTCTAGCAGGCCTACCAACAACTGTTGCTGATCTTGAGCCACATCAGATTCATACATTTTATGAATCTGTATGCATCTATATGTTTTGAGGACTAACATATTGACACTACAAATGTGTGAAGTTTGTGACCTTTGCTTTTGTTTTTTTTTCACCAGGTTGGCCATATGATTCAAGCAGAATCTGATCCACAGAAGAGAGATGAATACCTGCAGAGGTTGATGGATCTTCCTAACCAGGTTTGTTTGAGATCCCCCCCCCCCCTCAATTCTGTGAAAGAAATCTACACAGGATAAAAATAGCTCAAGGTATAATTTTATATAGAAAAAAAGGTCTCAAGGTTTTTCTATATTTTCACAATGTAACGAATAATGATGGGCCCTATATATACATTAATGAACCCCTCACTAAAATATGAAAGTTCCTTGTTCAGTTACAATCCAACTTTTTTTCCTGTGTTTACTTAGTTTGACTGCAATTCTTTTCCATTTAAAATCTTGCCACAAAAATCTCCAAACAAATCCAAGCTAGTATTTGACAAACATTTAAATAATCAAATTAAATTAAATTGGCATATGATTTTTTCGAAGATCAATTACCATCTGACAGTTTGAAAGCTGCTCCCTTTTTTATGAGAAATCATTATGTTCGATTTGTAAGTATTTTGAAGTGATGGTTTTTGTTGGAGAATAGATTCCTTTACCAGACATATTTTAGGACCGAACAAAATGGATGCCTGGAAACTGTCAGATAGGAGTATTGCTTCAGTTTACTTGCCAACCGTGAGAGCTATTCAGGATCAGTTTCATTTTAGTATTTTTATTCTTGTTTATAAGAGCTAAGAGGCTAATAAGATTGCATTGTTTTCCAGAAATGGGCTGAAATTATCGGGCAGGCACGTCAAAGTGTAGATTTTCTGAAGGATCAAGATGTGATCAGAACTGTCCTTAATATAATGCAGGTATGGCTTTTTTTTTTATTCACTATGAGGATCCAAATCGTGTTTGTAAGGGATTTGACAAAGGATATTGTTTTAAATGACCTTGATGATTCTCCTTTAGTCATAGTTTGGTAACTTGATGTACTTGCAATTACCTTCTCAATGTAGGCTTTTACTACCCATTGTTTTAAAACAAGGTTGAAATTTAGGGATGGGTCAGGTCAAATTGGGGTGGGTTTTTTATGTACTTGCCCTCGACATGGTGTGCCCATAATCATCACCCACCCTCGATGTACATTTGGTCATTTTGGGTGAATGACTTTATATAATTAGCATAGTTATAAAACCCAAACCAGCTTGACAAGTTGACCTGGGACTTGGCCAACCCGGGGCCTAAACTAGTCCAGGTTGAAGAAAAAATAGAAGGAAAAAACCAGCTGATCTAGTCAAAAACCCAGGTTGACCCCTGACATAGTCAAAACCAGGCCTTCAACCTGTTTTTTTTGTAAAAAGAATTTTTTTGGTCAAAACAACATTGTTTTAATCCTTTTGTTTTTGAGGTTGACCCTGGGTTGGGTTTAATAATTATGATAATTAGTTGTATGCCGACTGGATACCTGACTTTGATTTTTTTAATTCTTAATGTACATTTTTCACTCTTGAAATTTTATTTAACACTACCAAATCACATCTTTATAAATTAGTCTGAAAAATCTTACATGCTCATTTTTTCGAAGTCACATTTAAATATTAACAGTAGATGTGATTTAAAAATACATAATTATGTCATTAAACATCACCAATGATCTATATTAATTAGTATGGTCATATGGATATATGAATCATGGAAGATCTCTTTTGTCTTGAGAAATCATGTATATGATAAGAAGATATCACATATCATGCCTAGGTGAAACTGGGTTGGGTTTTCACTTGGCTTTCTTTGGCTCTGGTCAAACTTGTTAAAAACCCAACCTAACCAGGTAACCTTGTGACACCAAATACCTAGTGGGTTGGGTGAAATTGCCATCCCTAGGTTAATTTTCTACTGTCTTAAATGATCTTGTTAGGTGTCTCACTTGTTAATTTTATTGCTATGTCATGATCTAATGCCATCGACTCAACTCATTGTTGGTTTGCAGACCACTACAAGTGTTGCAAGTGCCCTTGGGACATACTTTTTATCCCAAATTTCTCTAATCTTTTTGGACATGCTTAACGTATACAGGTGTGCTTTTCACTGTTTTCTTTAATGCTATTTTAGAAACAGCTTTGAGCTTGCCAGAGATATTTTGCTTGCTCTTATTAGCTAATACATTTCTCTTGATTTCAAATTTTATTGGCAGAATGTATAGTGAGCTTATATCAAGCAGTATTGCAGAAGGAGGGCCTTATGCATCTAAAACATCTTATGTGAAACTTTTGCGGTGAGTCATCGTTTGGGTTTTGTTTCAGATGTAATGGACATTTAAAATTTATTTGGTTTTTAATGTGCTACCAAACAGATCTGTTAAGAGGGAGACACTTAAGCTCATTGAGACATTTTTGGACAAGGCCGAAGACCAGACACAAATTGGGAAGCAGTTCGTGCCCCCAATGATGGATCCTGTTCTTGGTGATTATGCTAGGAATTTGCCTGATGCTAGAGAATCAGAAGTTTTGTCACTTTTTGCAACAATTATAAACAAGTATGTTGCACTTTCTTAGTATTCTTTGCTTGGAATGTAATGATTTGGTGTAAGATCAGATCAGTAGTTCTTGAATCTACTATTATTTAGTGTTTACATCTGAACATTCTGCTCCTTGTAGCACGATAGATTTTATTCATCTTCAAGAGAATTTTCTTACTGCTAGCTCCTGTGGTTCTTGTTAATTTAATTGGATGAGTAGATGGGTTGAAAGATAGTGTGAGGGTTGGACTAATTAATATCAACTTAACTAAATGTTGATCTCAAACATCTAGTCGGTAGTGTCATTGGTGGAAGGTGACAGTTAGATTCTCTATTTGTGAAATTGCAAATGAACATGCATTTATACTTGACCAAATGGATAGAGTAAGAGTTGCCTTTGTTGCAGACTTGCATCTGTGTTATATGCTGTTAAACATCGCTGCTCTTTAAGGCATTGCTAGTTTTATATTTTTTACTTATGAGTCTGACCCAACCCCAACTAATTTGGGATTGAGGCTTTGCTGCTGCTGCATCAGTCTTAGATCTTCACACTCTCTGCTGTGCTGGCAGCCTGGAGGCAATATAGACCACTGCAAAATGCTCTGTTCCCTGTTAGTTTCTTGCTGTCAGATATTTCTTTTTGATGTTTTCCTTTTCTGGACAAAGGTACAAAGCTGCAATGATAGAAGATGTACCTAGAATATTTGAAGCTGTTTTCCAGTGTACGTTGGAGGTAAGTACGAGGACTGTAAATCTTTGTGCTTGTTTATGTGGCTTCTATATGTTGAAATTTTCTGTCAATGCATCATCTTTCATTTCATTACATCTTGCAAAAGCAGTTGAGGACTGATTTTCTGCAACTCTATCTTAATGTTTAAAAGGAATTTGTGAAATGGACAGAAATAATGTAGTTGATGGAACAATGAAACCGGTAGACTATTGTGTGTGCATGGAATGCAAAATTCCAGAGTGTTCGCTTATTGTGTTTCAATAGTTGTTTAAAAGCATCCAAAACTAATAGATCCTTGTATAGTATCAGTCTATCCAACAATTTTCTCTTCTATTTATGATTTGCTCTTTTAGCTTCCTTATGCACTAGGAAATCTTTTCCTTATTAGCCTTCCGATCTGAGCTCCTATCTCTCTTTCGGAGAATAACCAATCCTGTCCATCACTCATTGAGTGGCTACATCGTGGTGAAGCTCATTCCCCGGAGAATCATACATGTTCTGAATCAATCCCCTTCCCAAATGTAAGAGCATCGATTCAATAAGGTTGTATATATATATATCCATTGGAAAGTCAGTAGAGCAACATTACATCGATCTTTGGTTAGGAGTTCAGACCCTGTCATTGTATAATCCACTTGCAGTTTGTGGCAAAATTCTCACATGATGCTTTTTTTTCTGTTTTTTCTTTTTGGAGATTAGTTATGCCTGCGCTAGGCTTATATCTTAGGAGGATGCCATGCTATCATCAAATATTGCTTATAGGAATGCTATCTTGCACATCTTAGCACTTCTGCACAAAATATCTCCCACTCTTGATATCTGGCCAGAAAAGGTGCATTGGTTCATGTTGGTGTTAAATATTGCATAGCATAGCATATGCCATTGAAGATCAATATATATGAGCGTATAAGATCAAGGCTGAATTTTTTTTTTAACTGTGTATTAGAAGTTGTGCAGCTGAGATGAGTAGTTCTGTGCTGCAGATGATAACCAAAAATTTTGAAGATTATCCAGAACATCGCCTTAAGTTCTTCTCATTACTCCGTGCCATTGCTACACATTGTTTCCCTGCCTTGATTCGTTTGTCAAGTGAGGTTTGTGTTAGAAGTTATTTTGTTCTATCAATCCTAATGTGTTGCTCAGTTCTACTTGCAATGATTCATTAGATTGGTTTTGCTATGTGATCTTAGAAGAGTACAGTTTTCTTTGATTAAAATACGTTAGAAAAGTGGAAAAAATTGAAGGAATGGACCGCTAAGTTCGATTATATTAGTCAGAAAAGGCTAAGCTTGAGGAGCAACCTTTTTACACCTTGGGATAAATGCTATTTTTTAAAAATATTATTATTTTTAAATTGTCAATTATAAAGCTTCCATTGAATCGAAATCTTTTGTTTCATGTTATTCAATATCAGCAACTGAAGTTAGTGATGGATTCAATCATATGGGCATTCCGTCATACAGAGAGGAACATAGCTGAGACTGGTCTAAACCTATTGGTGGAGATGCTGAAGAACTTTCAGGTGCATTTCCCCCCTGCATTCTTGTTCTATCAATATCATGCTGTGTGGGATGCTTTGTTTACTCTTCTGTGTAATTTGACAGGCTTCAGAGTTCTGTAATCAGTTCTACAGGTCATACTTTTTGACAATTGAGCAGGAAATATTTGCTGTCTTGACAGATACATTTCACAAACCTGGTTTTAAGTTGCATGTCTTGGTGCTGCAACACTTGTTTTGCTTGGTATGTGCCTTGCTCTTATCTTTTCCTAGTTTTAGGCATGACCAACTATGGTTAATGAGGATGCCACCTTTCAGGTCGAGAGTGGTGCTTTGACAGAGCCTCTGTGGGATGCTGCAACAATCTCTTATTCATACCCAAATAATGCAATGTTTGTTCGTGAGTATACCATTAAACTTCTGGGTACATCATTCCCAAACATGACTGCATCAGAGGTGAGATCATTTATTTATATTTTTTTCTGTTACTTTATTATGGTCTTTATTCCAAAGCAATCCATTGGATATCACTAATATGAAGACACTTTCAGGTCACTCAATTTGTTAATGGACTATTTGAGTCAAGAAACGACCTGTCTGCATTTAAGAATCACATCCGAGACTTTCTCGTGCAATCAAAGGAATTCTCCGCTCAGGTAACTCTTTGAATTGCCAACCATTTACTTAAACTGTCTCCTTTCTTCCTCGTTCCCACAAATTAGTGAATGGTATAAAAGATGTTAAATACTTGTGGGCACACAAGTGAAGGTCACACTTGTCTTTTACAGACCTTCTGGACGTCCACAATTATATGGTTTTTAGGGGTGGCAAAAGCTAATGGGTTGGATAAGGGTTATCCATAGAATCCCTTTTTTTTTTTTAAGAAAAAAGGAACTTTTTGCAGACATCCATCCTAGTTTCTGAGATTTGTTTTAGTTCCAAAATAAAATGTTTTTCTCATAAATTAATCCTTTGGTAGTTTTTTTGCTTCTACCTGCTTCATAGTAAATACACTTTCGTCCTTGAATGAAAATGATAATATTATTATTATTATTTTGCAATTAAAGTCCCTACAAGTCAAATAATAAAATGGGTGAAAAATAGTTTAAACAATTTAGTTAAAAAATAAATGGGTAATGGGTAAAAACATTACCCATCCCCATCAATTTCTCACCACTATGGTTGAGATAGCAAGTGCAATCTGAATGCTTGGTTGTTTGTACAGGATAATAAAGATCTCTACGCTGAAGAGGCTGCTGCTCAGAGGGAAAGAGAGCGACAAAGAATGCTTTCCATTCCAGGGCTTATTGCCCCTAATGAAATACAAGATGAGATGTTAGATTCATAGAAAGCAATTTTTGCAGCAAAAGCTAACTTTATGAAATATAACTCAGGGAGTTGCTGTGGGCATCGGATATGAGCAGATGCAACATTTTCCCCTTGATTCCCCAAAGTTTTCTTGTTTCGAACCAGTTAGATCATGAAGGTGGCTTGTTGTGGGGGTTAGGCTGCTGGCTTTACTGCCTTTACTGGTTGGGCTAGGTTTAGAGTATTTAGGGGTTGATGTAGGATCATTTGTACGGTTTGTTGGATCCAGCTTAAGACTGTATTCACATGGACGGATGGGATCAAACTGTTTAAATGACACATTTTGCATTGTTGATTGATTCATCGTAGTGCATACTAATGTTGGCGAGTTGTGCAGGAATTGTTTCCTTTCGAATGCTGTTCTCTAGTTTAGCGGTTTTTATTTGGTTGTTTAGTTCAGTACTTAGTCAAATATATTATGATTTTGTTTTAAAATATGGCTTCTTATTTACTCGATTTCCATATGCAAAATGTCGTGATAACTTGACGTTAAACATTTCATACTTTAGAAACACTATAACTTAACATATCAT
>Ga0307510_10003108_pt1 | contig 19211 bp, 22 predicted proteins | sample 12_EM_MG_FD_207224 | JGI IMG/M metagenome (GOLD analysis project Ga0307510, IMG submission 207224) | Populus trichocarpa ectomycorrhiza microbial communities from riparian zone in the Pacific Northwest, United States - 12_EM | ecosystem: Host-associated > Plants > Roots > Unclassified | place...
TATTTTTGGTGGAAGCCCACTCGAGATGGCTGCTGCAAGAGGGCATGAGGAAGTGGTGAAACTACTACTTGAACGGGATGGCATCCAGCCCAATAAGCCAGATAGCTTTGGCAAAACACCACTCTGGTATGCCGCTGGTAGTGGGTACGAGGGAGTGGTCAAAGCACTACTCGCACGTGATGACGTCAGTATCGATATGCCAGGTGGCGACCACTGGATGCCACTCTCATGGGCGGCTACAAATGGGCACAAGGGTGTGGTGAAATTACTACTTCATCAGGATGGTTTCAACACCGGCGTGCCCGGTGAGGTCGGCAAAAACCCACTCTTGTTGGCTGCCCAGAGTGGGCACAAGGAACTGGTAAAAATATTACTCGAACTGGGCATCGACCCCGACAGCCCGGATGAGTGCGGTCGGACGCCACTCTCAAAGGCAGCTGAGAATGGATATGAGGAAGTGGTCAAAATACTACTCGGATGGGCCAACGTCAACCCCGACAAACCAGATAAGGACGGACAAAGCCCACTCTGGTGGGCCGCTCACAACGGACACGAAGCAGTGGTGAGATCACTACTCGAACAGGAAGGGGTCAGCAATAGCAAGCCAAACCAGTATGGACAAACACCGCTCACAATTGCTACTAGCCAAGGCCATGAAGGAGTGATATCCCTACTACAGCCTCTAGCAGATACTAGCCACAGAAATACCTAAGCCTGAGAAGGCATTGTCCTCGTTGCCCCCTTCCGATATTGCTAATTGCCAACTGTGGCTCCCACAATTTCCACTACTGCTCCAATAACTATTTTTCGCTGCAGCCGCCTCTCTACTCACCCCATTAACCCTTTTTTCCTCACTCTTAAACCCCTCCCTGATGGTAATTTCCATCTTACCTTCCTGTACCATCCTGCAACGAAAATACACCTTCAAGTTTCTCTTTTCAATTAGTAGAAGAAAGTCACCTACAAAGGGAATGCTGATATTTATCACTTACCTATCAGACCCTCTCTCTGGATTTTTCTCATGGGGTTGGCTGTGTCGAGACATGTAACTTTCTGTTTAAAATCCGGACATCTCTGTTATAGGAGGGTCATTGCTGTTGTATTGACATGGGCTGGTGCGGGTTAAAAGTTTTTATTATATCTATTTTAATGGTTTTCTGTTCTTGGTTGGTCATTCGGTTTTTCCCCCATCAATTGTCTCCCTTTTCTGTTACTTTCTGTTGTAAACGAGATCGTTGTTTAGATATCAAGGAAAAAAATAATTGGCACGGCTGTTCCCTAGACCTGCACAAAGTCATCTAAGAGCTGACTAGCTATTTCGTATGTAAGATATCATGGCGATTAGTTTCCACAATAGGCATGGTTTCATAAAAAGCTTACTTTTCTGCAATGCCCACCTGTTGAACGTGGATCATTCTGGACTGCTCACCATCTGCATATATTCCCATGCGCGTTGGATTAGGAACCTTATCGCTCCGACCTATTATACACTAAGTCTTCGAAAGATGTCTCACGACCATTGGCTTCATACCGATCTCCGACATCAACCCTGCATATCTAGTGCGACAGCATCAAACCTCCATTCATCAACAATGAAACACGAACTATCATCAATAGCCGAATAACCATGGCATCCGCGGTTACGCACTCAGTATTCAGCAACCCGGTTAACCACAACCTCGGTGTTTGGGTTTTCACCTCAGATGGGATTCGGCTCAGAAGTAGGAGAGGGCCACTGTGCGGAAAAAACTAATCAAAGATATGGCACGCGCAGGAAGTGTGCTATCGAGGAAAGGTCTCATCTCATGGAGGATATAAGAAAGCCTGTTCTTCCATTTGTTCGTTTGTTTTCAGTCAGTCATCGCATTCATTTTCTATTCACTTGGTCTTTCTACCTTTTCTCCCAAGTCATTCGTTATCATACACGATTCCATTATATTTCTCTTCTTGTTTCTTTGATAATCTTTTTCTGTCCAAATTGTTTGTACAAATAAAAGTTCTGCTTCGCGAGACAACGGGAATCTCTATTCGCTGCGCATAACCTTATAGTGTTGAATACCACCCAGTTTTCCCAAGCGTCCAGTCTGTCCGTCTTCGGGACCGGACGGGAAAGACTGCAGTCCCTGAAAGGGCGCCAGGGACGGACGGGTATCTTGGCGTCCGTCCGGACAACAGTCTGGGACGAACTGGCGGGGACTGCAGGTGTCTCAGGTGGCGCAATATTCCCGGTAACTCTGCAGGATGGGCGGGCCCTGTCGGCGACTGGCGGGCCCTACAGGTAATTAGCGAGGACTGCAGATGACGGGTGAGGACTACAGGTACGATTCGGGAGTTACCGATCTGTCGAGGACTGTAGGGCCCTACAGTCACCCTCTCAGACCGTACTCATTCCCAAAGGACGGACGCTCTTGCACTACAGCTTAAGACAGACGCCCGGGACGCCCGGGATTGCAGTCCTGGCGGTGCCTATAGGGCGGACGGGAAGCTTGGGAACACTGTGCCCACCAAGCATTAGTTCAAAGATGAAGCTGAATATCTTCCTTACTTTTTACTCTTTCCTATCGAGGAAAATTAACACCGGGTGGAGTGTTTTATCTATGAAACAAACACCAATTCTACAAGCGCCGTACGAGTACAGTGTGATTGGAAATTGATGTCCGGAGAATTGCAAAGCTTACCTTTCCAGCCTCGCCTGGGAGAGAGTCTGAGTTCGTAATACCCAGCATGAGCATCTGTCGCAACTTGAATACTCGTGCAGAAAAATGTTGGGGTGGATAAAGCTATAGAATGTCTTTCCTACCGCTCTGGTAACTTGACATCCAATTGCGCGGCGGGCTATTTGATCACTCTTGAAAAGCTAGGGAAGGATATCAGCACTCGGGTAATGGGAACTGATCCCCGAGTCAATAGTTCTCTTGCTGAGATAATTTCGCTTTATGAATAAGACTAAAAAAAAGTGTCGGCATCCCCAGAACCTCATCCCAAAGCTCCCACCCCGAGGACGTAAGATATAAGAATGAGCTTCGTTAGACCATGCCCACACTTGAATCCAATCGCGATCATACCTGAGTTAACTTGCACTCACACCTCTTCTCTCTGATGTCAGGAATACTAATTGCGCTTTATATTATCTCTATATACCTAAACAGCACCCAGGTCTACACCTCAGACAGGTGGGAGGAAGCACAGGTTAAGGGGTGGCGGAAAGTCGCAAACTAACAAGGAATATAAAATGAGGATTCACAACCGAAATGCAACAAGAAAAGTAGATGGGATGAAGATACTTATAGGATGGAATGGAAATTTCAAATTTCCCCGGCTTATGTCAATATAATAGGAATAGCCCCCACTAACACTAGACTCTTAATTTCACTGGCTTAACTACATAGGGAAATCCGTAGAGAGGCTTTAAGGGGTAGGTGACAGATCTGGGCATTCCCATTGAATCTCATTTCCTTCAAACAAAGGAGACTATTAGGGCTGAGTTCCCATGGCAGGCTTACAGCAGAAGGAGAAGAGACACGGGGATTACTACAAGGCAGGATTCTGCGCTGTCGGGAGGCTGAGTTGGAAGGAGAGAGAGGAAATGGCGGGGGCAGAAATTACTCTGGGATTCTTTTTTGGTTTTGCGGAATGGTTGATAGGATCCATATTTGAAGACTGTAAGGGGGGTGATGCCTCATCAACTCTGGGTCATGCTGCGACAGTGCTATCACTCCCGTGTGGCCATGCCTGACAACCCCGCCGGAATAGTACTTAGCCATGGTTATCTGGTTTGCTGGGTCGACCGTCCTACTAGAATTTCCACCACTCCCTCGGGCCCGGCGGTAGCAGCATGCCAGAGTGGTTTTTTGCCGTCACCATTTAGTTAGTTAGGTTTGACGTCGCTTGGTCCAAGCAATATCTCTACCACTCCACTGTCCCCATTCCCGGCAGCCTAACGCAGAGGCGCTAGACCACCAAAAGCCCGTGTGTTGGGATTCACATCGCTCCACCCAGTAAGACCTTCACCGCTCCCTCATACCCATTCCCTACAGCACACCAGAGTGGTGTCAGGTCGAGGGTATTTGGTTTGTCGGGGTTGATATCACCCCGCTCAAGGAGTATTCCCACCACTTCCAGGTGCCCACGACCGGCGGTCCACGTGAGAGGTGTATCACCGGTATCCATACAATCCCCTTGGTAGATATCACATGCTTCCACTACCACGTAACCAACGACAACCCCCACGACACCAACAATACATGCCCAGTGCAGACTACCAAATAGGGAAAATCAGCCTCACCAACAGCGTACAAGTTGTTTTTCTGCCTTCTGAACAGTCAAATAGCCTTGGCGCAAGTAATGTAGTGCGATTCGAGGTTTCTCGTTTCGCGTGGGCCCCCGAATATAAGCAGGATTGTTCGAGAAAAAATGTGGTTTGGAGATGGGGAGAGGGACCGGCCGAGCAAGCTTTGATCTCCTGCGAATTCGGACCGTTTAAACAGATTTCGGGAGTTCTATTAAAAGGTTAGGATGGGTCAGGAGGCAGTCGGAGGACGCTCACGACATCCTCCGGAACTTGGCTTGCGCATCGACAGAAACAACCCTAATCTTCCGTAGTACTCTAAGAATAAGAGCTCGATCCCATATCTCAAAACGTATGAGAAGGCAGAATATCAAGTCTGCGAATGAGGCTCAATATTTTTGTAAGCGGAAGGGGAATGAGGTGTTGACAATTGAGATGCGCGCGCAAGGTTGTGGCTCAGCGCGACAACCACAGAGTGCCCGGTCACTCAATATAACTAGCGGAGAAAACGGGATGGAAGAATACTCGTAAGGCATGGGAATGTGGTAGATGGAGGGGAGGGGAGATTAGGAAAGGAATATTATTCACCGAGGGAGGAAGGAGGAGGGGTTGGTCGGGGGAAAGATCGGCGGAGAGGAGGAGGGAAATAAAGAGTTGGGCTAGGAAGAGGATGTGGAAGAGGAGAAACGCTTCGTCGGGGGATGGGACCCATACAAGTGCCACACCCAAGAGGAGAATTTCTAAATGCATGAGAGAGGGGAGAGGAGAAGAAAGGGAATAGTTTGGATGTTTATTTGAGTAGATTCCAGGGCATCGCAGTGGTAGGGCAGACCAGGCGATGATAGGCCCACAGAAAACCCAAGAGAATTAACAACTGAAACGAAAAAGAAAAAGAAAAGCTCAATGTGACTTTGCGGCTCAAGATAACACTGCGGGTTACCATGGTTACGTTGCGGCTCAACAAAAACATTGTAGCCCAGCATATGTTTAGGGCCTGTTTGGATGCGACAGTTCGGTTCCGTTTGCCTACTATAAAAACAGAAATAATAGCGAATCCCCCCAGGACGTTGGAGCCGCCTCTCCTAGTATGGTCTGTGCTCAAATGAGGGGTGAAGGAGAACCTTCTCGCTGTGTATTCTCCCCCTAATCCAAGGCCACAAATTCTGGTCGTCCTAGCGTAATTCTCAATTATTTTGGTTCCTACGGTATAAAAAGGAGCTTTTCTTTCCGTTTCAAAAAGGTGGAAACAGAGCGGCCGTTTGGCACAACAGGTATCAACCTTTCTGTTTCAAAATGGTGGCAGGAAGAATTTTTGTTGCAAGTTTTTGACGGGATAACAAATGGTGGTTTCTACAGATCAAACAGTCCCGCAACCGAATGGTCCCCACTTCTCCCATTTCCGCCAACAGGTCCTTAGCTAGTAGAGATAGCAGAAAACTAGTCCGCTGATCTTCCATGTTCTACTGGGCCTAGTGTCTATTGAGATCGAACTTTTTTTCTTTCCCTCCTTCATGCTTTCTCCAGGCCCGATAATATGCTACCAAAGCTTTAACCTTAGATCTTTTGCCTAACAAGCCTCTATTCACCACAACCCGGGTGCCTAAAATTCGTATTCTATAAGGAAACTCAACTCATTAGCACTTCCCACGGCGTGAGCTTCCACAACAAAAGACATCATTACCCGGCGTCAAATTCCTGTGTTTGATACAAGATACTTCTCCCCGACACTACCCCCTGGAGCTGCTAATTTCCCGTACCCTATTCTGTCACCCGAACACTAGTGCTCAGAATCTCTAACAGGGGTTTGCCTTTCTGGCTCCGGAGATTGTATGGGTTCATGGTGTCTTGTTTGAGCATCTGACGAGGTGCTCTCTGAAATAAATGGCTGCGGTGTAGTTATTTTCAGAGTTGAAGTGCCGCCTACCGAATTCATATTTCTTCGCAAGGAGGACCAGAAAGCGCGGACAGCACAACCTGACTTGGCCCCGGGCTCACGCCTAGAGAGAAGACTCTAAGCGAAATTCCCGTTAAACTACCCCCATAGTACATTCTGATCGCTCTCACGGAGGTACAGCGCCTAAGTTTTGTATGTTCCACAAGCGAGGTTTGCTGCCCCTACCTCCTGCGGAACATAAAAAACTTAGGAGCTGTACCTCCGTATACCGTAAAAACTCGAATAGAAGAAAAATGTGCTAGGACGTTGGAGTTGCCTCTCCTAGTAAGGCGCCTCGTATATTCCTTCCTTTTCTTTTGTCTCAACTGGGGCTGAGTTTGTAGTGTTTTCCTCTCGCGTAGCTCAGAAGGGAAATTCCAACGTCCTAGCACATTTTTCCTCTATTCGAGTTTCCACGGTACCGTGTTTGGCATGCTAAGATCTGAGACGAGAGACCCGAGTGACATCTGATGACGGTAGGCCAACATGATTGGAGTGCCTGGGCGCAAGAATATACCAACGCACTAGGGAAGGAGAAATAACCAGTCTTATACAGGGTACGGTGGCTTCTTTGAACTTAGAGAGCTATCATACCATAAAGGGAACTGGGTCTGCAGTGATGCCGGCTTGTTAACGGAAGTTCATAGACCTCCGGGTGTGACTTGGATCGATTGATTGTAGGCTACGTAGTGAGGTTACTCCTAGGATTGAAGGATTTAGAAAACCCAAGTCTATTGAGGGGGTAGTGACAGCCGTGGCCTGTGGGGTGGTTTGCGTGGTGGGGTCCATTAGGGCCAAAGGGCCTGAACTGAAATCTAAAAAGTCCGACCCTTGCGATCTAAAGGAATGTAACTCGATATTCCTGAAACGCTTTAGTCTGAGATTGGCGATGATTAGTTTTATCGGATTCTCTGTACCTTAAGGAGTTCAGAGTTCACGCCGAGGCTGCCGATTCACGGCGCTACGGGAGCCATATTGGAAGGGGGTTTTCAGGCTCACAAGAAAATTGAGGCGCTTATTGATTTCGCGGAGAACGGCGGAGTGGCTGCTCCTACCACCAAGACTTCCCTAGCCACACGCGTGATATTGGTTTCACAAAGTTCCTGCAACATCATCTGACAAAGTGTTGATCGCCCAGGCTGGGTGGCAGTAATATCCCCCTTTTTCACACCCTCTAGGATTCCATCACCGAGCACTACCGTACCTCATTGACCTATCTTCTACAACATCTCGAAGAGCGAGTAACAAGGAAATGTCTTGGATTCATGGCTTTCTTGCTAATTTCCTTCCTAACCCTAATTCGCCTACACACATTAACAGTTCTTTTAATACGAACGGCTCCATAAACCACAACACTAACTCTCTTAATAACAACAACCACAGTTTCAATACCAACGTTACTGTCATCGATGATAGGGCCAAAATTCTGACTTGGTTGTCCCCTCTAGAGCCCCGTTTACGCCATTCAGACCTCGAATCACGCCGGGTTAGAAACGTGGGTGACTGGGTTCCACAGACAGAGGAATTTCGAAGCTGGAAGAGCCGTGCTGATAAAGACGGGTCGCAAAAGGCGACAATATTTTGCTCCGGCAATCCTGGGGTCGGCAAGACTTACATCAGGTAAGAGAGGAGGGATCGCAGAGGGAGGATCCAACGCGAGGAATTTCTTCTGACAAATCCCAATTCTAGTTCACTTGTAATAGATACCTTGTGCGATGAGGCCGGCGAGGCTGGAGAGGATATTTCCGTGGCGTGTTTTTATTTTGACTTCGCGGCCCAAAAGGAGCAGTCCGCGGGGGGTATGTTGGGTGCTTTGTTGAAGCAGGTGGTCGGCAGTTTTAAGCAGATCCCCAAAGAAATCCTGGATGCGTTTGAGAAGCATAAGAATGTTATCGGTGGTCGGGGGCTACAACTGCATGAGATTGTGAAGCTGTTGGGGAGCCTTTCGCTTATGCGCCCCACGTTTTTCTGCCTGGATGCCTTGGACGAATGCGCAGTACAGCATCGAGCCAAGATCCTTATTTCTCTTGGGGATATCATTAAAATTTCTCCCGCCACCCGCCTGTTCTTAACTGGGAGACCACATGTTGGCGTTGAAGTGGGAAGGCATCTACCTAGTGGAGTAGCCGTTCTATCGATAAGTCCCCGAATGGATGATATTATCCAATATATCCACACGAAACTTGCTGAAGATGCAACCTTGGATGAGATGAATGAGGGATTGGAGGCGGAAATTGTAAAGAAGATCCCGGAAACTGTGTCGGAGATGTGAGTATGATCGGTTAAATGGGAAATCCTACCAAAGATATCCGTTGACAAATATATATCTAGATTTCTATTAGTCTCTCTGAATCTCGATGCAATTCTACAGGAGACAACCATCCATCGGCGACGAGAAAGGCTCCGGATAATGACGGATGGCTCGGGCCTAGAAGATGCTTATGGCGCAACATTAGAACGGATCAAGGCTCAGGGTGGTCAGAAATGTAGACTCGGAATGACGGCTTTGATGTGGATATGCCATGCGGAGCGGCCAATGGGAGCGGAGGAGTTATGTCAGGCCTTGGCCGTGGAAATAGGAATGGCACATTGCAATGATGACAACATTCCCTCAATGCGAACAGTGTTAAGCTGTTGCCAGGGCCTTGTTGTAGTGGATAGGGAGGGATTAACTGTTCGACTCATCCACCACACGCTCCAAGAGTATTTGGCCAGTGATCGTAACCTCTTCCAGAGCCCTCATTCCACTATTGCAGAGACTTGCTTGACATATCTAAATTCGGAACACGTAATGACGCTTCCGGGCTTCCTTATTAAGCCTCAACGCCCGCCCTTCCTAGAATATTCATCTTTATACTGGGGAGCCCACCTGAAAAAGGAAATCTCGGATAGTGGGAAAACGCTCGCACTAAAACTCTTCAGCCACTACCAATGTCATATATCAATTAAGCTACTCTTGGAACACCACCTCCCCCCGTTTTCTTACCCCGGTCCTATGGACTTTTACAAGTTCACAGGACTTCACTGTGCCTCTATATTTGGGCTCGTTGATGTTATGAGGGCTCTGATAATCATGGATGGTGTCGATATAAACGGCGTGGATGAAATTGGAGCAACGCCGCTCTTATTTGCTGCTATGAGTGGATCGGTGGTAGCGGTAAAATTTCTACTCGGACGAGAAGACGTTGACCCCGATAAGGCAACTAACTCCGGTCGAACACCAATATCGTGGGCTGCTAGGAACGGAAATGAGGCAGTAGTGAAGCTGTTATTAGGATGCCAGGGTGTCACCCCCGATAAGCCAGACAGCAACTGCCGAACTCCAATATTGTGGGCTGCCATGAATGGAAATGAGGCAGTAGTGAAGCTGCTATTGGGACGCCAAGATGTCAACCCTGATAAGCCAGACAACAACGGCCAAACACCAATATCGTGGGCTGCCATGAATGGAAATCGGGCAGTAGTGAAGCTGTTACTTGGACGCGAAGACGTCAGCCCTGATAAGCCCAGACAAGTACGGTTGAAGAGCGATATCGCTGGGTGCGAGCCTTACTGTGGGTCGGGGCTTCGTCGGGTTAGCCCGGGCTCTTCATTGATTAGGTCAGGCTTGGTACGTGGGGCTGGGCTCACCATAGAGCAAGCCCGGGCTGGTTTGGGCTCGGATGTGCCAAGCCCGGGTTGCCCGGCGAACCTAGTAAATGGTTTGCCTCACATTTCTGATTTTCACGATACTTTAAGTCCTGATCACCACGGAATCCAGAATCTGAGCCAGGGTTCCGAATAGTCACCGGTCAAGTCTTGGAGGCAGGACCAGACTGGCCAGTCCTGGTTGATGTCGATGACTGGACCCGACTGACTCGTGTGGTCCGGTCTAGTTTAGACTAGTCCCGGACAAGTCTTTATAAAAGATCGCACGAGAGGCCATATTATGTAGAAAAAAGAGGGAAGCGAGAGCGAGCACAGACACGCTCTCTGATTTCAATAAAATAAATGCCATAAGAATTGTGATTACAACTAAATTTATGCTCCCGGTACGCGGTTACCCCACGGCCTTCCGGATAGGAATAGCCTAGATCCAACCCCGCCCTTCCCTCGCCGCATCTTCTTCGTATGCTACTGAAGCCCCACATTTAAGTCCTTTGCCTAACCATTCTCTGAGTTAATAATTTCAAGTTGTCTATTTAAAGTGTGCCAACTTAGCTCATCAGCACTTCGGCAGCAGGGGCTTCTATGGCATAAGACGCGATTACCCGGGGTCAAATTTTAGAGAGTAAGACACCGACCGCTCTCCGATATTGCACCCTCTGCGGTTACTCAGGATAACCTACAGTCTCATTTGGATACTAATGCCTGGAGTATTGCAGGCTTCCCCTACATGGCCAGGTGATGGAGGTGCTATTAATCGTGTGCTCGTGTGTTGGCAGGAGGAGAGGTTCTGGTGTGTATTCTCTATGGAGGTTGCTAGCTACGGTTCACCTTAAGTAGTGGAAACTCTGCTCGTACATGTGATAGCCCTATGTCTCCCCATATGCCCCATATCCGTTCTTGCCCTAGAAGGTTCCCTTGTCCACACTTTAGTGTTCCCCCACACCTGTGAGCGCTTCCGAGTCCCTTTGCTCCCGCTATCTCTGCTCTTAATATAGTGAGTAATCCACTACTGGGATTATTATGCTATCCAAAATATCGTTATCAGGCATCAAATTCCTGGGTACAGCACAGGATACTGCTGCCCATATTACACCCCACCACTGTTAATTTCCCGTACAGCATTGTATCACCCGAACGCTGATGCCCAGAATATTTCAAGGTTTTCCTTATCTGCTTGGGGGGATTATATAGGGTTGTGACTTCCGGTTTAAGCATCGGATAAGATGCCCCAGAATGAACGGGTTGCGATGGAGATAACTCCAGAGTTAGGGGCATCCCACTAAATTAATTCCCCTTCGGGGGAAGGACCAAAAAGCGTCGACACCACAACCTCCCATACCAGATTTCAATCGCCACAATACTCTAGATGTACATTAGATACCAAATTATCTAGAGAGAGTATACTTATAGCTGCGCAAGCAGTCTATAGTTAGGAATCTTGCAATTCTCACCATAAATAATATTTTACCTTGTGATATCTAACCCGGTTACTGAAAGCGAGGGGCGGCTAAAAACCTTGTCAAGATTATGCATGGCGGCATTCTTGATGCGAGTATGTAATTTTATGAGTATTCAAAGGGTACTCACGAAAGTATTGACCTCCACCTGTCCCCCCCTCCCTAACAATATGGTTGCCACTCCAGCCATGAGGGGAAATCAGTGAAGAAAATCCTAACCCTCCATTAACGGATAACTTTAGTATGGAAGAGAGCAACGTATGATATTACACAGCCTAGCTATTTTAAAGGCATTACTACAATGCCGAGACAATTAATACTCCTCACAGGATGCTGGCTGCAGAGAAAATACTTATCCTTACGCAAGTTGACCATGCCATCACTAACAGAATCTTACTCTATATAGGTGCAGGATGAGAAATGGGGAAAGAAATCTCTATCATTCGACTACAAATAGTCAAGGGTTATAAAGCATAGTTCCAAAACCATGCTCTTACAATCGGAACGGGGTGTAGGAGAATGTGAGGATACTCACAGGAGGTAGGTAAGATACGGTGACAGGCGTTATCGTATTCAACGTCACCTCCTGCCATACCTAACCCCACTTGACACCTAACAGTAGGCCAAGCTGATAGGGCCTTGGGATCATGAGATATCAGAATGGTTCTGCATCCCCCGAGGGGGCAGGGGATCATAATGTATCAAGGCAACGTAGCAAGTTGCTTTAGAGTTCCAGGAGTTTTGGGAGTTTTGGGAGTTGGTCCGAAGATATGTATCATATGGCTTGCTTTTGGCAAGGAAAGAGTAGTGTTCTCTATCACTTTCCTCCCTTGGCTGGTTGTGCTGAGAGTCTATTGTAGTATTCCCAGAAGTCGGGCCCGTCCGTCAGAGTAGAGTGGAACATACTACAAGAGGAACTATGCCGGGAAAGGCGGCGACCGGATGGACTGCAGGGGACTATGGTCCTAGCGCCCGGACCTCCAGTACTAGCCCAAGCTGAAATCATACACCTCCGAACAAATCATTATAGCATCATGAGACATCACTCCTGATTTCCCTTACATTCCCTGTTGAGACTGTTGTTGATTGAGAGAGAAACAAAGGTGGGGCATCCCCGGCTATCTACACAGGAAAGCACCAGCCACAATTTCCCAGGTTCACGCGGCCTCGCCCGCCACTTTACCGGCTGACCTACTCCCTTGTAGTCGACAGTGCTGGATATGGAAGGACCCTCCAACATTCCCCCACAGTCCACTATCCCCGCACTCAAGAGTGAAACAAGCATCCTTGAATCCAGAACTCAGAAAACTAACATTCAAACATATTCCGTTCTCAGCCTGTCTTTCCCCACGATAACATTCGTCGCGCCCCTCCTCTCTCCATCTTACCTCCCCTGATCTGTTCCCTTCCATTCCCTCCGTTCACCTCTCTTCCATTCTCAATCCTTCACTTTTTCTGCTCTTCACTTTACCATGACTTCTTCACTTCGCACCCAGCTCCTATTTATTACCTTCAGCGATTTCCAGATTATTCTAGCTTGCCCCTTGTTTGAGAAGTAATGAATTCCAGATATGTTACCGGCTCTTGATGCGCCAAGCTCATGCTCTCAGTCACATCACAAAGCGTCAGTGATTCAAAATAGGATCACTGGTCTATTGTAATCGCACTTCCACCCTTATTCTTGAGTACTTTCGTGAGGCTCCAGCAGAAGCATTAGGGAGAAAGGATGCTATCATTCTTCTAACACATGAATGCTAGTTTCTTGTATCCTGAGTCCTATTGTTGATTTGACCAAGGAACTAGGGACACCTCCGATAGGGTTAACAAGGGACACCCTTCTCCTGAATAGCACTATAAATACCAGCTCATGCTACGAGATGATATCCTCTCTCCTTCTTCCATGCTAGTGGTTCTTTGGGCTTCGGTTCGTATAGCATGATACATTGATACTTGACATGCAAAGACCTGAGATGAGATACACGAGTGACATCTGGTGATGGCTTGAAAACGTGTTTGAATATCCTAGGGCGCAGGAGCACACAAGCCGACTGAGGGAAGAGAAAGAACTAGGTGTATACGGGGTACAGTGGCTTCCTTACACTTAGAGCGCTATCATGTGATAGAGGGAATTAGGTCGGCAGTGTTGCAGGCCTGTTAACGGAGGCTTTTAGACCTCCGGGTAGAACATGAATCAACCGATCGTTTATTGATATAGTGGGGTTACTGCTATGATTAAGATTAAGGGATTTAGAAATATCAAGTCTGGGGTTGTGGTGAAAACTATTGTCTGTGGAGTGGTTTTGTTTGTGCGGCAGGGTCCATTATGGTCAAAGGGCCGAAGCCGACATATGAAAAGTCCAATCGCAGAAACCTATAAATACCCCCCTGTCCTTGCTATCTAAAGGAAGGTAACTCGATGTTACTAAAGTACTTCAATCTGAGATTCGTAATGATTAATTTTATCAGACTCTGTATGGGGAATTCAGAGTCTACGCCAAGGTGGCCATCCCAGGGCCCTGCGAGGTCAGCGTTGGAGGGGTTCCCACTCTCGCAAAGAAACGCAGGTGCTTATTAAGTTACTTTGGAGACGTGGAGTGGCTGTTCCTACCACTCGCCCCGCCCTAGCCACAGGCGTGATATTGGTTTCACAAAGTTCGGGAGGCATGATTGGGCCAAGCGTTCATCGCCTAGGCTGGGAAATGTGGATCGTCCCCGCTTTTCTCGCATTCTCTGGAGTTCTACCACCTAACACCACAGTACCTCATAAACCTATCTTCTACAACATTCCGAAGCTCAAAGAACGAAAAGATGTCTCAATATCGGGGCCCTTTTACCGGTAATACAAATTCTTTTATTACCACCGGCTCCCAAAACCACAACATTAACTCTCTTAATCACAACAACTACTCTTTCAATACCAATATTACTGTCACCGACGATAGGGCTGAAATCCTGACTTGGTTGTCGCCCCTCGAGCCCCGCTTGCGCCATGCAGACCTTGAATCGCGCCGGGTTAGAAACGTGGGCGACTGGGTTGTGCAGACAGAGAAATTTCGAAGCTAGAAGAGCCGCGATCAAGGTGGGTCGCAGAAGGCGACCTTGTTTTGCACCGGCAATCCGGGGGTCGGCAAAACTTACATCAGGTAAGAGGGACGATATCCGCCAAGGAGAGTACAATGCTAGTGATTTTTTCTGACAAGTTACAATTATAGTTCACTTGTAATAGATACCTTGTGTGATGAGGCCCGCGAGGCCGGAGAGGATATTTCCGTGGCGTGTTTTTATTTTGACTTCGCGGCCCAAAAGGAACAGTCCGCCGGGGGTATGTTGGGTGCTCTGCTGAAACAAGTAGTCGGCAGTTTTAAGAAAATTCCCAGAGAGATACAGGATGCTTTTGAGGAGCACAAGAAAGTCATCGGTGGTCGGGGGCTACAAATGCATGAGGTTGTGAAGCTGTTGGGGAGCCTTTCGTCTATGCGTCCCACGTTTTTCTGCTTGGATGCCCTGGACGAATGCGCAGTACTACATAGAGCCAAGATCCTTATTTCACTCGGGGAATCATCAAAATTTCTGCAACCACCCGCCTGTTCCTAACTGGGAGACCACATGTCGGTGGTGAAGTGGGAAGGCATCTCCCTAGTGGAATCGCCGGTTTATCGATAAGTCCCCGAAAGGATGATATTATCCAATATATCCACACGAAACTTGCCGAAGACACAACAATGGATGAGATGAACGAGAGATTGGAGGCGGAAGTTGTAAAGAAAATTCCGGAAACTGTCTCGGAGATGTGAGTATAATCGGTTAAATGGGAAATCCTACCCAAGATATCCGTTGACAGATATATATCTAGATTTCTATTAGTCTCTCTGAATCTAGATGCAATTCTACAGGAGACTACAATCCGTCGGCGGCGAGAAAGGCTTCGGATAATGACTGACGGCTTGGGCCTGGAAGATGCTTATGGCGCAACATTAGAACGGATCAAGGCTCAGGGTGATCAGAAATTTAGACTCGGAATGACGGCTTTGATGTGGATATGTCATTCGGAACGGCCGATGGGAGTGGAGGAGTTATGTTAGGCCTTGGCCATAGAAATAGGGTCGGCAGATTGCAACGATGACAATGTTCCCTCAATGCGGACAGTGTTAAGCTGTTGCCAAGGGCTTGTTGTTGTGGATAAGGAGGGATCAACTGTTCGACTAATCCACCACACGCTACAAGAGTATTTGACCAGTCATCGTAACCTCTTCCAGAGCCCCCATTCGACAATTGCCGAGGTCTGCTTAACATATCTAAATTCGCACCAGGTAATGGCCCTTTCGGGCTCCCGCGTTCAGAAGCCTCAACGCCCGCCCTTCCTGGAATATTCATCTTTACACTGGGGAGCCCACATGAAAAAGGAACTCTCGGATAGTGGGAAAACGCTCGCACTGAGACTCTTCGGTCAGTACCAACGCCATATATCAATTAGGCTACTCTTGGAACCTACCCTCCCCTCGTTTTATCTCAATTCTCCTGGAGACATTTACAAATTCACGGGACTTCACTATGCGTCCGCATTTGGGCTCGCTGAGGTTGCGAGTGCTCTGATAATCATGGAAGGCGTTGATATAAACGGCGTAGATGAAACAACAGCACGCCGCTCTTATGGGCCGCCAGGAATGGACATGAGGCAGTGGTAAAGTTTCTACTCGGACGGGAAGGCGTTGACCCCGATAGGTCAGGCTGGGACAACCGAACACCATTATCGTGGGCTGCCGAGAATGGACATGAGGGAGTAGCAAAGCTGTTATTGGGACGCGAAGACGTCAACCCCGATGAGCTAGATGGCTACGGCCAAACCCAAATACTCTTGGCTGCCGGGAATGGACATGAGGGAGTGGTGAAGCTGTTATTGGGACGCGACGACGTCAACCCTGATAGGCCAGACAGCTACGGCCAAACACCAATATTGCGGGCTGCCAAGAATGGGCATGAGGGAGTGGTGAAGCTGTTATTGGGGCACGGACGCGTCAACCCCGATAAGCTAGACAGCTACGGCCAAACCCCAATATTGTGGGCTGCCCAGAATGGACATGAGGCAGTGGTGAAGCTGTTATTGGGACGCGACGACGTCAACCCTGACAGGCCAGACAGCTACGGCCAAACACCAATATTGTGGGTTGCCAGGAATGGACATGAGGCAGTGGTGAAGCTGTTACTTGGACGCGAAGACGTCACCCCCGACAGGCCAGACAGGCGTGGCAACACACCTATCTTCTATGCTACCGTTTTAGGACATGAAGCAGTGGTGAAGCTGCTAAAGGAACAGAAAGACATCAACGCCGATAAGCTTGGCCTATGAGGCCTACAACACTCTCGTATCCAATTAACCAGAGTGGTCAAGGTGTCAGGGTTGGTAGCAGACTTCCAAATCCTGCCCGCATACCGGCTGATCGCAAAGATATCTAAAATCATACTTCCTTCCTATCCTCTATCCCTAATCTCCACAGCCTTCCTTGAATCAAGGATCTATCCCTTCCGACCACCTCTCCGTCTTTTTTGGCCTTTGGTTCAACTCTCCGGCATCCATTATCACCCTCTTCATTTTGCCTCTCGTCCCCCCCTTTTCTCTCTTGATAACTATGTAACTGCCATCTTTCAGGGTGATTTTCGCACCGGGCTCCTTGAGTATCTGTCCGCATGTCTCTTACAGAATGCCCTTAGCTGTCAGCCCGGGAGTGGAATAACGACCCCGGTATAATGTAAGTCGAATCGGGGTATTGTAGTCCGGAGCCATGGCTGCGGCATGAAAATTCGGCACACTTTTTTATGTTATCTCATTCTGTCCTAGTTCCCGGTTTACAATAGATTCTCCCTTCCGTGTATTTTAACTTTGTTCTTTCTACACTCTTGTTTTCTTTTCACTTATCGTTTCTCCCATGAGCATACATAACCAGTCATTTAGAGAGTGCATACTATACCTTAACTAACAGCTGCCTTTGCGCCGCTTTTCACGGATGCCGGATACACTTGCACATGATCATTTTACCCTATATCTATACACCCCTCACTCCCATACCCCAGATGGGAGGAGAGGAGAATAAGGAAACTGTAGAAGAGACTGTTGGAGTTGATGGAAGCGGATAGTTGTTTCATTTGTTCTAGACGGAAGGATAGACGGAAGGATAGATGGAATGGTTTCTGGTTATGTCTTTCTTTGTTCAGAGTACGGAGATCCACAGGCAGAAGGGGATTACGCATGAAGGAGAGGTTGATAGGTGTGGCAGACGATAGATTGAGTGAGAGAGTTTTATTATTTTTATATAGACTTATGTTTGGTTAGCTAGTTTTGTGAGGACGACGAGCGAATGAAGTTTTTGATTCTCCCTAGTACCCTTTTAGTTTTGCCCTAGTCTAGTTCGACCGGTTGACCGTTACGCGCACATTATCCTCGCAACAGAGACGAATGAGCAACGAAGATAGAGGGAGGATCCACCACCACCACAAATGTTACGAAGGATAAATCACGTAACAGCCAAACGGTCGAACTAGACTAGTGCTAGAACTAAAGGGTAGCTGTTGGACATTGACCCGTTTTGAGCTGCTCGCCACATATCCCATCGTTCGTAGAAGGGACAAATTTGCCCTTTTTGCTAACGAACACAACACCCCCCACCAACCCCACCCAATATGTAAGGGTACCAGCAGTAATAAGAATGCTGTTACTTATAAAGACTCGTATCTGGACTGCTTGGAAATTGATTTCAGCTAAAGGAAGAGATATACTTATAAGTGACCTTGCTAACATGTCAACACTGAGCTCCCAGAGAGGTGCCAAGAACTTGCAGCCCACTTACCTGTCCTGCTCAAGGCTCAGAAGGATTTCTACCTCTGTTGCTGGAGGAAACAGACTGAGCAGAGGGGAATAGTTGGCGTGGTGATTTTCTAAAGTCTGGGTGGAAATGTAATTGTTGTAATCTACCACTATGTTAATTGAATGAATGAAATTGTTTCCTTAACTTCTACTATATCTAGCTTGTCCTATTTCTCATTCTATATTTTTATGATTTTTCTTTGATTTTTAAATAAATTATTTGGAGTGCTCTGTTGGTTGCAGAAACGCCAAGAATTTCGCTACGAACGAGGGGATACCGCAATAGTTCCCAAACTGGAGATACCACCACTACAACCCATTCCTACAATCGCTCGGTAGCGGTTTCGCTATGCTAGCTGCGTACAAGCCTTGAGTCCTGCGCTGCAACAACATCAGACACTGGCCTACCTTTGGATGAAATGAGATGAGAATTACCGCCGCCAAAGAATAACCATATCCTCGACCATCCACTCTACCCACTGCACTATGCTTTACTATACCTGCGGCTACTCACCTTTCACCTGGGAGGCAACTCGGGCAGGTACAAGGGAGGATGCGGAAGCAAATTAATTGGTTGGGGGATTCGGCAGACGCAGGGTGCTAGGGGGGAAGGTCCTTTCACAGGAAGCATGTAAAGAAGCTGGTTCTTCTATTTTGTTCTTCCGTCCTTACATACCGAACACCCAGTCTCCTTCCGCTTCATCTCCCATCTCTTTGTCAGTCATTTGTTTCTTAGTCTTTTGTTATCTTCATATTTGTTCGTACCAATAAAAGCCCTGTGTCATTCGATCACCGAGGATTAGATCCGCTGTGCTCCGCCGCACCTATTGTTAAAGAGCAGGTATAATCAGAAACTTCATTCGCTCATCATCAAAACTAACTAACCAAACATAAGTCAATATAGGAATAATAAAGTCATCTCAATCATTTTATCGTCTGCCACACCTATCACCTCTCTCCTTCATGCATAATCCCATTTGCCTGTGCACCTCCGTAATAATAATCCAATTCTCCAAAGCCGAGAAC
>Ga0307510_10003109_pt1 | contig 19211 bp, 18 predicted proteins | sample 12_EM_MG_FD_207224 | JGI IMG/M metagenome (GOLD analysis project Ga0307510, IMG submission 207224) | Populus trichocarpa ectomycorrhiza microbial communities from riparian zone in the Pacific Northwest, United States - 12_EM | ecosystem: Host-associated > Plants > Roots > Unclassified | place...
CAAACTCTGCTAAATATTTAACTATGCGCGCTTGATTATCGCAGCAGCTTGCGTATGATGGGTTTACATACAGTACTAATCCGCTGGTAACACCCCCCCTGAACGCCCTGCATCCTGTGACTCTAGATGCACGTGAGATCTACCGCTGCTTTCTTCTGCCAATTCAGCCTTTCAGGAAAGTTACTCTTTGACAAATAGTGGCTTTAGCTTAACTAGCGCTTTATAGCATTCCAATTAAAAAAAATTCTGCGTTTGGAGCGCTTTTTCTTCCTTTCCATTTCCTCTATCGTACCCCATTTCTTATTTAGTTATTAGAGGAATACAACCTTTTCTTTTTCTCCCCTGACCCCTCCTACCTGATTTTTACATTTCTTCATGCTCTCTTACAGCTAATCTCAAGCACTATGAGACTTTTCGCTAAGAGAAACGTAAACAAGGGGTATCAATTAATCACTATATATCCAAGGCTGAGACTTTGGTACTCCCATTTTTTCTTTTTCTCAACGATAACTAGTGTCCAATGCCCTATTTCGGATCTGGTAGGAAATCTTTATTTATAACCCTACCGGAACACTCCGACAAGTTCAAATAGTGGTGAAGATGGCGCTAGATGTGGTTATTCAACTATAGATTGGCAACTAGCTGCATGTACTATCACTCGTTCAACTGCAGCCAACGACCATTGTCCGTAATATTTTTCCCTGGCATTGCCATAATGGTTGGTATTGCGGGAATGTTAGTGTATTATGGATGATTGCACAGCTGGGCAAGGGAAGATAGTAGACTGTGGAGATATGAAGGCTAGCACGGGAATGTGTTAGAAATGTTCAGTTGTTGATGGCTGTGCTGGACTTGGAAGTTTGTAAAGTCCCTAGGCAAAAGTGTTCGTGAAATCGCTGAGTCGGATGTCTCACATTTTCACGAACCCTTTTGCCTAGTAGGGACCGTATATATTTTGCTCTAGTTGCTGTTCGGAGGACGAGGGATGAGACGATTGAATCTGGTTCGATTAGAGGTTGGCTCCGGCGTTCAACCATAATACCATATCATTCCATAGAAGCCATTCTCTTTCTATGGGGTCAGAGACGGGTGTAGCTCAGTGCTACCAATCTAGAAGTGATTCTGTCCGGCTTTCTCATGAATAGGCTTCCACTCAGGGCTATTTCCAGATTTTATCTGCTGCGTCAGGTATTGAAGTTTTTTGAATGTGGGCCACAATCCGAGAAAGTGGCCCCGCGTTACTGGCCTAGTAGACTAATAACTTGGATCGGTAGGTGGGAGGGTTTGTTATTGAGAAAAGATATCAAGAGCACAACTGAATCAAGAATATTCGCGATTAGAATAAGTATTTAGGTGCTCGGGAAGTGGACAGGGTATCGTATCATTCCGAACACCCTAACCTCTGATTCTGCCACCCCTCAAGCCTGTGAGATGCAAAGCCCTGGGGAGTCAAAAGACAAGATGAACCAGTGGATATTACGGTAGTATTTATGAACTAAAGTCCTAAAGCCATGATAAAAGCGAGCTGGCAAAGGACAAGGGTAGCTACTGGGGGGGTAATTCGTTACTCCACGCGCATACTGATATACAGCTTAGCAACGTACCTTGGGAACGGAATAACTGTCAATAAAGCATCCCCGGAGGTCTCTCGCAGCCAACTGAAGTGTCGGAATTTTGCCCCTAGAGAGTCGTCTCTGGCTGAAACTAACACAGAACTTGTGCAATAGGACTGCGAATGTTGACTCCCATTCTGTGATTTTTGGGTTCAGTTTGGGCATTGATTAGGGTGAAATATTACTAAGGAGAATCCCGAGATATCGGGGCTGACTTCCTTTAGTAGAGACAGAGTTTCTGGCTTTTATTAATAGTTTCTCTTACCTCTTCTTTTTTCTTTTTTTGGGTATGGGGGGGGTGATGCTGTCGCAAGAGCAGGTGTCGATTAAATGTACTATGATACTCTAAAGAGATCTTTTCTCCATCCTGCAAACATAAGAGCCTCTTTCTCTAGTGATGGCCATGATTTTGTTCGAGTGGATAGAATTATCACTTCCATAGCTGGAGGCAATAGCTTGGCTGGCACCGCGCTAAACACCCTTATCCGCTCCCATCTCTCATTTTAGTTTCTGGACTTTTTTTCACAAATAGACTACAACCGGGCACAAGTTCTGTCCAGTCCTATATCCGAGACCAAAGGACCGGGCGCACCTGAAATTATCGCCCCAAGAAGGGGCCTCTAAAAAATCGTTAAGGTCTCCAATACCACGGCTTTTCATGTTTCATCGCTCCAATGCCACAACATTTCAAAAGATCTAACAATAATCTGATAACTGAACCGACCCGACCGTTTTTGTCTTTTTTTGCTTTTTCTATAGCGCCAGATCTGGGACACATGAAAGAAACCCTACTACGAGAGAGGCTAACGGGGGACAGCTAGGTTATTTCTTGTTGGAAATTGGGCCGCTCACCACATGCATATATTCCCATGCATGCTGGATGGGAGACGCAACTGCTGTCATCTGTTACCGCCGTTGCTTGAGGACTGTTTGACTACTATTAGCCTCATACCATCTCTAACATTATCGAAGTTAAGCACAGTCATGCGTTCTTAAATCACCACGGCAACCACACTAAACCTCACTCGCTAAACCATTTTTGGAGATATAAGCACTGCAACGACCTTCTCTTGTTGCATAATAAGAACGGAAAAAAACTTGTTCGTGCTTATGATGTGGGACATAAACAAAGCATATAATTGGTTTAAGATCAGGTTTTAGGGAGAGGAAAAACAACCCTTACCCTATTCGTACTAGAATTCTCCACTACCTTCAAAAGCGACCGCCAGAAGAACACACGGTCATGCTTAACCTCGCTTTCTTCACCCTGAGCTCATGGCATATAAAAAAGCAAAAAAATAAGAACGCACGCTGGTGCTTAACCTCGATATTGATTCTGCAGACTCGATGCAACAAGATCAAACACCAATCACACGACACTACAACAGGAACGCTCACGATAACCGAACAATAGCCTTACCCTCGGCTTCACACACAACCTGCGACTGGCAGCCTCTCAATACCCTCGGAAATTCTGATCCGGCCTCGGAACTGGTCTAGGAAAGCGGATTCCGCAAGTGCTGAGTGTGAGAAACCGAGAAGAGAGATTGTGCATGCGCGGGTAGCATGTCACAGAGGAAAGCTAGGATATAAGGAAGCCTGTTTTTCCCTTTCTTTGTTCACTATCGGTTCATTTGCATTTCGTTCCTGTCTGTCTTCGCTTTTACTTTATTCTTCACTGCCGTTTGATCACTTTTCGCTTGTCCGTTCTTTTGATAAAGTTCTTTGTCCGAGTCGCACTCCTTTTATATCTGCTATATACAATCAACTTGCGTCAATCCGTATCTGAACTCTGAATCCGCTGTGCCAGAACCTTGTTGAAAATTTCTACTTCCTCAACATGTAGAGCAGCAAAGCTAGGGGCAGGATGGATAGTGAGAAAGGAATCGACATGGTTTGCCAAAGCATGCCGTTGCCTAGACTCACCGACTCGGATTCTTCCTTCGTGTGGGCCCCCGCTTGGTTGCCGAGCAAGCGGAGGTTCTACATATTTTTCAACTCGAATTAGCTCATGATCCGGGGAGGAGGGAGTAGCTCATGATTGAGTTCTAGGTTTGGTATATTGAAAGAAGAAGGCAAAACGATCAGGTGCTTATTTAGTTATCCGATCATCGGTTGATCTTTTGAAATGCTGTGGCATTGGAGGGACGCTGTGTCATTGGAGGGATAGAACATGAAAAGCAGTGGCATTGGAGACCCGAACCGGAAAAAATGCAACGTAATTGATACAGAAGAATACTTGGGTATGATAAAATCACCTAACACAAACTACGATACATCCAGCATCCCGATCACAAACACCCTTAAACACAGACTTATTTCCCACTCGAGAACGAACCTCCCAGCCCTCTAGTTCTACTCGGCCTTGACCGCCCTCTGTTCATTCTCCTCCTTTATCTCCTTCCTCCTCTGCCTAGCCTCATCCGCGACCTCCTCCCACGGGTCCCTCTGCCAAAACCTTTGGCTCCCCCCTGCCGGAACTTTACTCCCGCCAGAACGCCTCTGGCTGCACTTAGCAACCCTCTCAGCCATAATCCCCCTCCTCTTCTTCTTCATCATCAACTTCTTCCTCGGCAAAACCCGCCCCAGCCGGCGATTCAACTCCGCATTTTTTGACGCCCACCCCAGTCTATCGACCTTCTTCCTCAGGGCCCTCGTGGTCATCCTGACTTCTATCATCGTTCGTCTGTATTCGATGTTCTTTGCGACCTGCGCTTCGAGTTCGGCTATGAGGAGATTGGCTTGCTCGGTGCGGGCCTTGAATTGGGCTTGGTTTGCGGCGAGTTTTTCGACGGTGGCGTCTAGTTGGGCGTTGAAATGGGAGATGATGTTGGGGTGGATATCTGGGCGGGTTACCGCTCTGGTTATGATGTTGCCCATTTTGGGTGTTTTGGTGGGGGGCTGTGGGGTGGGGAGTTAGTACAATATCTTAGATAGAGCGAGCAGAGACAAGGCCCGGGGGGGGGGGTGGGTTACACACTTAAGGATATAATAGAGGTTTGTTGATTTTGGCCGGATGCCGGAGTTTTTTTCAAACGTAAGTTGAGGAAGAGGTATGTATGCTTTGGTTGAAATTTCTGAACCGCTGTGACAAGTGAAGAGATATTGATAGCTGTGAAGAATGAAGATGATTGATGAGGGGAGATGATTAGAAGAGAGGAGAGGAGAGGGCCCTTTTATATTGGTAGGGACCTGGAATTTTACCATGGGGATTCAGCTCAATTGAGGATGGCATCAATTGAACTTGCCTGGGGGTAGCTATGCAAAGCATTGAGCACCCATTGTTTTTGGCGTACTGGAGACCATTAACAACTCACGCTTGAGCCATTGGTTGTTGGGAGGAAAAATTATGTTAGCCGCCATTGAGCTTGGATTGGTGCCATTGATGTCAGTCCCATTGATGTTGGTTTTGTAGACTAATGGGAAGACAATGGTAGAGAGGCTATAGGGTCTCTAGCTGCTGGATCGTTGCCCTAGCTCCTACCGCTAGCTTACACCAAGTGCGATACCATTGAATGAGATCATATATTATCACTCGATTATGAAGCTCAAAAGGGGTCGTTCAGTGACAATACAGAGGCCAAAACACACCAGAACCGCAAGTTTTCGAGCTATAATATTCCCACAGATATCGGGAAACTTGGCTTTGGAAAATTTTCGAAAGAATATAGCATCTCTAAGGTATAGTATCTATTTATTTCGGTTTTTCGTGTCGAGTTTGGAGAGAGCTGGGGGAATATAAACTGGGTAAGGTGTATTGCAATCTATCTTTCTCATACAAACGCCCTAGTCTCGGTTGGTACCTTGAGGGAAAGGACATTCCACTCCTCACTATTCTGGGAGAATTGAAAGAAAAAACCCCCCACACCTTTTTTTACCTGGGTTATTGTAGCTTGCTTTTCGAATTTCCCCCTTGCTGCTCCTATATATCGTGGTTGGGTTGTGGTATCTCGAAAACCGTCAATTTTTTTGTGTTTTGGGCTCTGTATGGTTACTAAACGACCCCTATTGCAGCCTTGGAAGCAACACTCTCAACCGGGCGACGGGAGACTGGGGATGATCTGTGAGCGTATGTTGGAAATAGCGCAATCGATGTGGGATGTGCCCATCTGTCGAGGCCGCAGTGGAATATGTATCCACCAGTGGAGCTTTTCTCAGTTGTTTTGTCTCCCTCCTCTCTTCCCTCACCTCGTGTTCTTCTTGTTTTAAACTTTCCTCAATTCGTTCCTTCTGACTAATTTATCTCAATCAATTATGATCTTCACCTCCGCTTAATTCAAACCTTTTGTCTCTACTTAAGTTGTCCCACTCCGTTGCGTAAAACTCTCACCGTCAATCATTATCTGCCTAGCGATTACTCCACGCGGCCGAGTTGAAGTCGGTCACTTTCTATGGGAATTGCCACCTTAGGTGTCCAACTTCAACTCGGCCGCGGGAGTATTTTCAAAATTATACTAGCAATAACTTCTCAACCACCAGACACTGACTTAGAAAGTTGTAAATTATGAAAGTAGGGGGGGTCTCGGTACTACATGACGATTCATAAAGTATTCAGATGAATTGGCTCCAGGGTGGTATATTACACTTAGGGGATCGGAGCTCCTGCATCTGAACGATTTGCCCCGGTTAACTATTACCAGCTACATTACAAAATACTTTATACAAATGGGGATTCAATTGTCGCTAGGTCTCTAGCTAACTATTGATATGTTTTTTGTTTTAATCAATTGAGAGGCAGAGGTACAGTACGGGGACAAAAGGGTTAGTCCGATGCCCTTTTTACACCAAAAATAGACATTTTTAAACAAACAACTCTCAACACTGCTTATATGAAAACACTTGAAATCTTTCCACCAGCTAGGGAATCACTATCTATTGAAACCTCTGCAAGTAGAAGTATAAGGAATCAAAGCTGTCTTGGTTGTTCATGATTGAGTCATTGAGTGTGAAAGTGACTTAAATTTGGTTATGAGACTCCATACAAAAAAGTACATGGCAACTGATACCAGATTCTTAAACGACCATTTCTCCATCATTTGGTAATATTTAAGAATTCTGTAACCTTCTTCATGTTATCTACAGGTTTGCTAATGTAAGGACAAATTTTCGCTTATTCTCATAGACGTTGCGCAATGAGAGAGGGTGGTGAAGATGGCCACTTTTGGTGTAAAAAGGACATCAGACGAACCCTTTTGTCCTATTACTGTACAAATAGAGGTTTTCCATACACCGGGTTTTATGGATTTTGGTGTGGTTTTGGAGATACTTGTACTTGGGCCCACCAACAATGACTTTGTCCTGTTGCTCTTCATAGTGAGAAGTCATCCTCTGCAGCAAGCCCTCCCATACCTTCTACACCAACACAATCCACTGCACCTACACGCTCGGTATTTATTACTTCTGCCAGACTTCCTCCTTGTAGCGCACACTCGCGAGAAATTAAACATTCTTTGGTTGACTAAAATCCGGTGAGTTTGGTGTTTAATCAGTACCATTAGTGCCCGTTTGCAAAGTCTTTGCAGAAAGACAGGTACAGTACTGTGGCAAAGTCTTGATGGCAACCAAGGTATCAGGACAACCCTTACAGTTCAAATCATACACAAATTCTTGTACCAGTACCTTCTTTGCCACCAAGACATCGCCACAATACCTCTCTTTCCGCGAAGACTTGCGAATGGGAGTGTACCATACATCATGCGATATTTGGAAATATAAACACAAGCATCATAGCTTGCTCCATCATCAGCAGTGTTAACCTCTGTATTCTGCCTACTAGCGCTTACCGTAAAAACTTGAATAAACGGACAATGTGCTAGGGAGGCTGGAGTTGCCTCTTTAGTTTTTTCTTTTTTATTCATCTCGGAGGCAGGTTTTTTGGTAAATTTCCGCACCTATTCTAGCTGAGAAAATTCCGGACTAACTGGCACAAGGCCTGTTTATTCGGATTTTTACGGTACTTAAAAGGCAATCCAAGATGTCCCTATGAACGCGCTACTATGAGCTGCACAGTGGTTTGTCTATTTGGGCGCTGGTGGGATTAATATAGGACACCCCCGGGTAACTATTAGAGTTACATAAGCGACTTGTAATAAGATTGGCTATCAGGATGGTAAAAGGGTTTTCCGGTTGCGTTAGGGTTTGTTTTCCGATGAGGATATCATACCGGTACGGTAGCTGGGATGTTGCCTCGCAAAGAGCGCCCCCACATGCCAGTAATTTTTTTCACACACCCACCCTTGAGACCTGCGGGCCCACACACTACCGGTAAATTGCCCCAGGAACATCCCAAACAAAAAAACCTATCTCACCAGCTTCTCCAAACAGCCATGGATCGCCTTCACCCGGAGGTGCAGAGCCTAAGTTTTGTAGGTTCCACAAGCTAGATTTTCTTCCTTTACCCCCTGTGGAACAAACAAAACTTAGGAGCTGTACCTCAGTAAAAGACACCCGGAGCATACTCCAGCCCACTCGGGGCTCTCGCGACGGAAGTGCGGCATTATTATACATCGCGGAAGAGAGAAACACATTCTAACCATAGGGGGGTCGCTTAAATATCTGTTTATTCCATTCACTTGGTCTTCCCGCTGCTACCCAGGACGGGGCGGTGTGCCGGGTAATAGGTTGTCACTAACTTATAAACCACTAATCCCGGGTCGCTGGGATGGAGAGAATGTGGGGATGCTGGGATAAGTCGGAGGCTTTCATTTTGTTTTGGATTTTTGGTGTGGCTTGGGTGCGCCTATGGGGATTTGGGTCTGGTGGCGGAATTAATTGGAGGTAGAGGCTGCGATTACGTAGGAATGCGGGTGGTGGTGTGTGCTGCTGGCGGGTAGGTGGCGAGGAGGGAAAATAGGCGCTCGGGGGTTGGGTGGGGATACAGTTGACGCGGAGGTTGGGCTTACACTGTTAGTGTTGGAAGCCATGACATGCTGCTCGGCATGCTCTTATGATATTTTCTTCGTTCGGATAGCTTCTGGGAACGCGCTTGTTTGTGGCTTCGAAAATGCGTTTGGATTCGGGTATATGCTTTGCTTCGGGCGTGTTTGGGCTTTCGGGAAAGCATTTTGAATCCGGAATACGCGAGTGATTTGGAACCGTGCATCCACCGGGAAAGCTATAGGAACGCTCTAAGGGTAGCGTAAAAGAGCTGGAGGCCCGGAGGCTATGGGAAGTGAGAGTTTGTTTCTTTCTTTTGCTAGCTCGGGGGTGAGCAAAAGGGGAAGGGGAGACTTACATGGAATAGCGCGGACATGCGGGGTAGCTCATAGAAGGATAGGAAGTCTTTGTGGTTGATATATACACCTGTCTTTGCCGTTAGTTAGTTGTTGTGATAGGAGTGGTTGAATCAGGTGAACTTCCCCGCTACTGGATGTGCGATCGTTTTTGGTGTGAAAACTTTTGGCGTTTCCCATTCCTCGTTTCGTTTCGTTGTCATCCTTGGTTGTCGCCATGTCGCCATCGGCCCAGGTCTCAAAGTGAGGACTACTACGGTTGCTGTGGTAAAACGAGAGCGGTGTCGGTTGTAGAAGCCCTCGAACTCGCTGTGGGAGGATGTGGTGCTAGTGTTTCTATCGATGCTATGGTGGTTGGAATTGATGTGGCTATGGCTGGTTCCAGCCGTGGGCTATTCCACCTAGATCATAGGCTTCACTAGTAGTGCGCCCCAGCACCGCAACTTTCGTTTTATCGCTGCCACTCCCGGTCCCGATATGTGTTCCCCACAAGGCCCCTATGGCTAAACATTGGCGTTCAAAAGGAAACCCTGAAAATGCTTCTGGTGCTCTGATGATCCTGTGCCCTGCGCATCATTAAAGTGGGTATCTGGAAGTGTTTCAAGTTTCCCCACCATCTGTCGAGTTTCTGAGCTCCAGGCCGCCCGCTCAAGTAGCTACTCCGAGTGTTGGCATGCCAGAGCAGCCCATGATATTTGGATAATAGTCTATGGCTTCGGGGATGATACTGAAAACGGGTTCGAACGGTACCAGCAGTGGGTTCTCGGCTGCGGAAATTTTTGCGAGCACTTGAAAAGAAAAAAGAGGGAATGAGTAGACACGGTTAAATATCAGGTTAAAGGAACATGTGAAGTTCATCCCTTAAACTGTTTTCAAGCACTCGCACTAAGTGCGGATACACCTGGTTGTGGAAGCGATCGGTGGTGAACTAGCTGAACAGAGCAAAGTTAGGAATAATTGTGACAGCTATGATGTAAGTATTATGATGGACGTAAATGATGCTGAGGTAATTCAGCCCCTTTTGGGCACTAGCCTATTTGGGTAATTGTGATATGAAAAACTGTGTGGTGTAGGGCTCAGAATAGTGCTAAATGAGTACCGCTCAGAATGGCCATGATGGAAAGCAGGTTGTCTGCGTAGATTTGCTCCCAACTATGGTACATGTCTAGGTACTTTTAATTTATCTTGGGGTGTTGTCCATCATTACCTTGCCTGTATCAAGCGTCCTATTAGTGCTTAATTGCATATATTTTATCCTAACTTAAACCTAACCGGTATATAGCTAGCAAAACAAAAAACTAAACAAAAAGCCAAACAAAAAACAATCCAAAATCCAAACAACATCATTCCTCCATACCCAAAACCCGTAAAACCAACAATTTATCCCGTTCATCATCTCCCACAGCATCACAATCTGTAATAAACCGAAGCCACAACGCGGGCCAACACCCATAGTTCGACTCCACCCTCAAGTGACTCAGCCACTTGCTACTGCCACGAAACTGTGCCCTGCAACCCAAACAAGCCACAATATCCTTGGAGTGCTTCCGATAAAGCCACTTCACCGCAAGTTTAACCTTCTCCGCCGCTCCAAACCGATCCCATAGAATCTTTACCCCATGCCAAAACCACAGTTCACCCTTGATCAGGCAATCCCCATAACGGTCAAAATGTCTAGACCGATCCTGCCGGTGGTTCAACCGCGTTAAGCACACCGGACATGACTCCGATCCCTCCTGGTCAACGGAGAGAAAGTAGTACTTGCTTGACAAGTTTATCGCGGGGAGAGAGCAGCCAGCCGACGAGTGCACAAGGTTGCACCGTTCGCATCGATACGTAGGGGCCACAATATCCACAATGATCCGTCTCCCATCCCGAACAATGCAAGCCGTGCCATCAAACGGGTTGCCGAAAGCAACAGACACCCAACCGCAGCTTCTCACGTTCGATGGAATACCCAGACCCAGCATGTCGTGGTGTTTGAACCACTTCACCCATGCCGCAACCTTATTGTTGTCGAACAGGGTCAAACGAGGGGGTCTATTGTCGAGATACCGATCGCACTCAACCCAGTGATGACGATCATCCTTGTGCTGGCAATCATCGTGCCCAACCAAGCCAGTGCCAGAACGTATGCGGATCAACGCAAACAGGTCCAAACGTGACAGCCCACGGAGGTGTCTAAAGTCATGAGGCACACCACCATAGTAGGCGTGGCCCTCGTCCGAATGCCATGATCTCCATTGTACCAAACGTGCTTTGCGAATAGCAGCGAAAGCACCTGTACCAAAGTCCACATGGGCCCACCTTGCCGGTTCGAGACGCAAGCCACACGCCCTCTTTGCCAGCCTGTCCACAATCTCATTGCCGAGGATACCAACATGACCCGGGATCAAACGAAGAGCGACCCTGTCAATTCGCGACAGCAGCGGCGTGAATGCCTTCCATATACCGCTTGTAGTACCCGAGCTCGAGGTACCACGTATCATCCTAATCGCAGTCTGACTATCCGTAAAGATTGTAACAAACCGGGGCGACAGTGCCAATATGTCCCGAAGCAGTGACAGGATGGCGAACAGTTCGCAGGAATCGATATCCCAGTCCGCAGGCAAACCACAGGACCCCCTCCTCACCTCCACCAATCCACTGTACGCAACCCAAGCGCATCCACACCCCGTGCCCTTGTTGCTACCGTCCACAAATCCAACCATACCCGAACCCACCGCGAGCGTGTCAATCAGACGCAAGCCCTCGACTCTGGCCGTCTCCTTGTCAGGTGCAATGGTGTAACTCTGCGTACCAGACAAAACCTCCAACGAGGTCATACGCACCGCCGCCATACCAGGTAGACACCATGCGTTCCGCACCGATCCGTGCCACGGAAAAGACGCACAATAACCATAGTTGAGGAATCGTTGGGCGCACCGAGACCGAATATATGTACCCCTAATGTGTGTGGGGGGAATTCCGCATTCCGAGTGAAGGATGTTGTTTGCCAACCGCATTGGCATCCTGAACAGCGACCGTAAGCAATCCCTCACATGGACATCGATCTTCCTGACAGCCACAGTATCGTCCATAACGAACTCCAGGCCATATTCGACTGTCGGTAGGTAAGCCCCCTGTACCAACCGCATCATCTCCCAAGCCCCAAGACCACCAAACCCCCCAAACCGCCTGCCCAAGGCCCCAATACGAGCCCTTACCTCCAGTCCCCTCTTCAACCAATAATCTACATGCTTCCCCATCTTGCCATCCTTGGCAAAACGCATACCCAAAACACGTAAATCATCCTCATCCGCCACCTCCACACCATCCAACTCAAGCATGCCCCAGTCATGCTGTCCAAACCCCATCCACTTCGTCTTCAGCGCACTAAATCCCATCCCCCGGCCCTTTGCCGTCTCCACACAACCCTGAAACACCTCCTCCAACCTATTCTTAACCATCCGAACCGAGTCTCCGGCAACCCCAACCAGCCCGTCATCAACGTAACTAACAACCATCGATCTACACGAAGGTGAAACCTGCAGGCGCGGTCTGAATATGTCCGCCACGTAGACCCCAAACAAAAAGGGCGATAGTGGTGACCCCTGAGGGATACCCTTGCTCAGCGTGTACTCTCTTGAGATCCGACCGTTGAACCTTAGCTGGATCCTCCGTTGTGTAGCCCAATGACGAATCGATAATACAAGATCGTATGGACACCCACGAGCCACAAGAAAGTCCGCCAGAAGGTCCATGTCAATCCGGTCGAGGCCACCCTCCACATCCATCGAGAGGAGTGCGGTACAGTACCCTTCGTGAGCCTTCAAAAACTCGTAGATCATTGCGCATGAGTCGTGCGTACCACGTTTGCGTCGACTGCCAAATTGGGTCTGTTCCAGCTCAACATGTTTGACTACCTCAAGAAGGACCATCCGCTCAACTACCTTTGCCATAACCGGCAGAAGGTGTATCATGCGCCACCCTTTCACGACGTCATACCGTGGTTTGTCCGCTTTCCGTATGAGAACCACCTCGCCCAAGTGCCAATCCTCGTTCCCAAACCCTACCGCATCTTCCAGGCACCTCACAAATGAGGATCGAGCCTTGCGAGCCCAGAATCGGATAAACGGATAGCTCATACCATCATAGGATGTAGCGGTATTTCCAGGAGACATGGCCAAAGCCTCGTCCACGTGCTGACCAACCACGTCCCAAACCTGGCTATCTCCCGGGATCCAAACCGAAGGTGGAACCGGGTCCAATTGTGCCGCAATCATGTCTGAGATGTCTTCGTGGGATGTCCGGAATGTTCCGTCACCGCAATCCATCGGAGGTATGTTCCGAGATGTCACCGATCTACTAACAAACCGAAAGATATCCGGGTCCTTCGCAGAAGCCAGCATGGTGCACATGTTATCGTATCGTGCCTGAATCATCGCCGCCCTGTAGATCTTTCGTGCAAGGATGCAGTCTTCACGTCGGCTACGATCCCCAATGGAGATGCGTCGTAGGCGTCGAACATCACTCCTCATCCGCTCGAGATCATCATTCCACCAACGGCACCTGTCCCTACCATGGCTCTTCCGTGGGATTGAATCCACCACAGCCCTAGCCTTGTCCCATGTTCCGCGGTCAACACAATCGATAGCCTTCAGGGAGTCCTCAATAATGTCCCATTTGGCCAACTTGTAATTCGGCATAGGAGGAGGTAGCCGATCATGATCCGCAGCAAGCTTGATAATCTGCGCCGCGTGTTGCAAACCAGCCCTGTGCGAAAGGCGGTACTTCCGGGGCGACCTCTTGAAGGCGCATAGATCGATGACTGAAACATCATCAAACGTAGCAACCGTAGGAACCATAAAGTCGAAGTCTGCAAGCACCCGTGCAACACAACTACCTTGGCTGTTATGGCCACCCACATCAGCCACATGCCCCCACCGGTCATGCCTAGCGTTCATATCCCCAACCAACATGTGACACCCAAGATATGGCATCAATGCATCCTCAATACCCACCACCGACATACCCGGCCGCAGATACACACCACCAATATCCATCTGCACACCATCACAAACCAAACTCAAAATAATCCCAAAGCTATCCAAGTAAATAATATCAAACATGCCAAGTAAACTCTTCCGAATAAACACATGCACGTCACAATCATCCTTGCCACAAACAAAAACAAAATCACCAACATCCCCATCCACATATTCACCTCTTGGACCAGCCGGAGGATCAACAAAAAACAAAACATCAACATAAGAAAACACCTCACACACCAACGCACGATTCCCAACACTCGCCCCCACGTTTATAACACATAGGTTAATAAACATTTCACCACTGTGATAGGGCAACGTTACCACCAGCCCTCGACACGTCGGCAGGAGCCGAAGGTGACCTCGCAATACCTTTACCTTTATCCAGGCGGGGGACCACAACCTCACGGTTATGGGTGGAACGATCCGGGTTAATCTCCGAACGTAACTTGACCTCAGATATCCCAACACTAGAAACCCCATTCGCCACCATGTGTGCCGCCAGTGGTGTACCCGGTCGACCTAGGCGTTGACGTCGTAGACGCCCACGAGACATGTCGCTAACTCCCACTACCCAGGTATGGTCAGCAACAACCGGGGTAGCCGGTCCCAAAACAGGGGGGGAGGAGGAGCTTCCACGAAGAGCTGAACACTCGCGGTGACCCGTGAAATGATCAACAGAGTGGCACAAGATACACATCCGCTTAACATGTTCGCAAGCCGTTCCCACCTTCTTGCAAGACAGTACCGGACAAGTATGGGTATTCGTTAAGTGCATACCCAAACAGAAAGCACACACAGGCTTGTTCTTGCACTCGCCAGCCCGATGCCCAACCGTCTGGCAGGAGGTACACACCACAGTAGGGTTGTCCTCACGCCATAAACGGCAAACCCTATGCCGACCTGCCACAACAATACGCGGATTGGCCGCCATTAGCATAGCGGTAACCTCAGGGGACTTTTCCACAACGAGGATAAGACCAGCATTGTTGACCTTTCGCTCCTTCAGCTTGTGCAGCCTCCCTGCCCATGATGGACGTGCCGCAATCGAAACACCCGGGTTGCTCTGTTCAATGTCAGCAGCTAACCTGTCAAACGCCCCACGTCCCTCCCATTCGGAGGGCTGCCATCCACCCCCAAATTGGGATAACGGGACCATCCCTACAAACACCTTCACCTTCTCCGTGTCCCTGGCAAACGTAAAGTCACCCAACCCCAAGCCTTCCAACGCCTCACGTAAAGCAGGGTAGTACCCCACAATATCATCCGCCTTTGTTGCCGCAAGAGTCAGCATCACATCACCCCACTTACCAGAAGAGCACATTGAAAAATAGGCCCCGCTATTGAGACTGAATAGGGCCTGGTTCAGCGTGTCCCTGATTCGACCTGCAGTGATCCCGTTGGGGAGGACAAATTTCTCATCCCGAGCCCTAGTAAACTTAATGGTCACGTGACGTGACCTCACCGGAATGGAAGTAACAGGAACGGGGGTAACAGCTTTCTGTCTTGCAAAGCGTTTCCGTCCAGCAACAATATTGTACCCATCAGCGGATGCACTCGATGCAGCAACCGATGCAAAGGACCTCGTAACCTTGTTCTCGTCCATAGTCGCATAAGCCGGACGCCGAAGAATGGTAACCGGGACCACCGGAACAGCCGGGTTAATATTCACACTAACAGCAGGAGCCACACTAGCCGTAGCCTTCCCAGCCGCCTTCTTACCTCTCCCGTTATCCTTTCGACCAACCCCAGTAACGGGAATCACGTTCGCAACAGAAGGGCCCTCCGTCGTAACCCTAGAATCAGCAGGGCGCGCCTTATGGGGGGGGGAACTCCTAGCCCCAACCAACGGAACAGCAGGTATCGTAGACCCAGCATCTTGCCGAACCACAGACTTACCCGGACATCTGGAACACCCGTTTGCCATCACATCAGCCTTCCATGTCAGTAGCTGCTTAACCTCAACCTCCAGGTCCTCAACGATATCGCGAAGCCTATCGAACAAGTCCCTCTCATCCTCAACCGCTGTTTCGAGCCTAACAATCTTATCATGATCGGTCAGCACAACATCGTCAACCTTCTGAGCCGACTGCTCAACATCATCCATAAAGTCCAAACTCCCATCACAGGAGTCTAGCTCTGCCGGTCTGGGGGCAATAGTCCCCGCCTCATATTCCGCCAGTGCACCCAGAATGTCCTGCGTAGCCGAAACCGAGTACGGGACAGTCGCCGGAAGCGAGGGAGAGACCCTAGGAACCACATTAGAGTTCCCTGGCACAGCATGCTGGCTGTCACCAAGACCATTTAATTCCGTGGTCTTATCGTCTCCAAGAGACATAGCCACATCGTTAACCACAACAGAGGAAGGGACATAATCCAAGTCACTTGCCCTGTCAAGAGTCATACCCTTGTACAAAACCCTCTCCGAGCTCCTAAGGTCTTGAATGCCCGAAGGCCAAGAGCTACTAAACTGTGAGACACAGCCCACAACAACCTCCGAACCAGACGTGCTGTTCTGTGCACCCTCTATTAGCCGTTCCCCTACCAAAGAGCCCGTACCTGTAGTAGAAGCACTCATGCCAGATGAGGCCCCAAAAGAAGAATCCTGGCTATGCTCCGTGTAAAGCACACCAGTCGAGTTATCCTTGTCAATACGACACCCCTTCTGACAGCCCATAACAGCCATCACAGCCCTAGCCGCCGTAGCAAGCTCGTTCATAACAGTGGGATTAGCATCCCGAACACACTGAATCAACTCCTCATCCCGAGAACCATTAGCACATCCCCCAACGTGGGAGATCACAACAGAAAAACCCCCCGGAACGGCGTAAGAAGCCGACCGGACCCGAACCAAAAGCCGCCCATCGTTCCCAAAGGGTCCCTGCTCCATAGTGTCCACCAGACTTGAAGGGAGTACTAGGTAAACCTAGATATCTCGCCCTAACAAGACCGTGAAACAAACTAATGGAAACAAAAAAACACACAATGTAAACTATCGCAGCCGACGTGTAAAAAAATGATTGGTGCGATGTAAAAAAAAGTAATGCGACGCTAAAAGTGAGTGAAATTCGGTACAGACGAAGGGATACTCGATAATAGTCAAGGATGATGGAGCAGTACCGACTCGGGCGCAAATTAAATACTCGTAGACGGGATGTGACAACGGACTTGCCTCAACGACCTTGCCTCAACAACCATGCCTTAACAGGATACCCCAGCAATAATTAACTATCCATCATAAGTAAGTAGTACCGTAATCCCCTTATAGAAAAAATAATAGAAGCACGATGTCAAGAGAGCCCCGTTAAAGAAAGGAATTAGGAAATTACTTATGAAACAGATAGTAGTAGGAATTATGGTGAGGCAAGTTAAGGATAAGGCCGGTAGTTGATCAAGAATGACCGTTGTCACATATTGTGTACGAGTATTTAATTTACCCCGGAGTAGGATTGAGCAAATTAATGATATTAGTACAACCCCGCTCTGGTGGTAATGGGACAGATGCACAAAATTCCTCAGCATCCAACCCCTACCCAAACATGACCAACATACCAAATATGCAGATTGATCAGAACACAGGAAAATCACGGCAAGTCATAGAAAGTGAGCATATAAGTGTTATTGAAAAGTATGTGGAAGGGAAAAATTACGGGCAAATTGCCAGATGAAGTATAGTCTAAAAATCTGAGGCAGAAAGGATTGTAAAGCAATGAGAGACTACAAAAACAGTCAACCCTGTACCACACCGCAGTTTTAAGCCCAAATTAGACAAACATGCTGTGCCCCCTGGAAAACAAGATCACGCACAGAATCCGGTCTATTTGCTAGCTGTAACTTTGTCAACAAGCGACACAGTGACCTTGAAGATATTTGGAAACTTTTATCTGTATCCCAAGAAATATTATTAGAGTTGGATGAGATGGTGGCAAGGCACACCAGGGTATATAGCATATAGTGCAAAATATGCTAGAAGGAAAAAGATAAGATTGAACTTTGAGCTGCAAGGCGCAGAGCTGTGGAAATAGTTGCAACAATTTGCCAACCACTTAGGAAGTGCTATTGGCACGCCACTAGTAATGTGCATTATGTGGAGAAAGATTCTAGCTCACCCAAGTGGAACTGGACTTGCTTGATGCATGAGCAAAACAGGTCCTCTGCTTGACTGATATTAAGAAAGATTAACTGATATGATGTACAGGCTGGAAGCTCACCTGGTATGACAAATCTTAGACAGTTTCAAACAGAGACTACAACTGGAAATAGGCATAGGATTATCGATCTGGCCATATCAGCAGGACTCAATTAGCATCATATTGAAAAGTACTTTCTAAAAGTGTTTCTAGCAATGAATCTCGCCATTAATTACTCAAACAACCTTGCCTTCCATGGTGTCCTTAGGAATATTTGTCCTTGAGTTGAAATTCCAAGCCCTAAGATATTAATACAGTATCGCAAACTGGTAGGAAATTCTGTGGTGGACAAAGTTCAAACAGGTCTACCTGCAGCAGGAAAGATTTCTCTGGCGGCCGCTACATGAACTTTACCATATGAACCCGGATGTGTAGCAATTGTGGCTTATTGGATCTTGCGGAGCTGGCGGATACACAAGGTGCTGATTGGGTTGAAGGAAATAATCAGGGGTTCTGATACAGGACTAATATGGATAGAATAATCAATGACGTTTAAGTCAGATACTGGATTCAGGGTCGAATGCTTGGGTTCATCACTCATAGTGCAAGCAATAACCCAAGACGGAGAGAAGCTTGAGACAATGCTTAGAGTTTACGATTTGTTGAATGGTGTTAATTGAAAAAGGGTATTCCGTGTATGTCCAGTGCATCAGGACAAATAAATCCTAAGGCTGAGCTGTGGGTGCCAGGTCCGGATAAATGAGACAATGTTTTTTCTGTCCTATACATTGCTGTTACAAATTGTGACTAAGCAAGGCAGATTTCATGTAACTAATATTGATTAGTCATAAGGTATGTTGGTTTCAGGCTATGAAGTTGCTTGACTTATAGTATCTCACATGACTACGGAATAGCGAGTCATAGTTATATTATGATTGGTTGATTCTTTTAATAAGTCATGATTGTGAGTGATATGAGGTAATGACATTCGGACATGACTCATATTATGAGTCATGGGTTTCATGCATGTGATTCATTCAAGCACAGAACTTGTTGTATGAGTTTTGATTGGTTAACGGTACATCAGCAAAAACGGATCCTGCGTCTGATCCGTCGGCGTTGCGTCCTGACGCAAGCGACGTATTTTCTGCGTCCCCTGCGTCCTGTGCGTCCTGACTTGCGTTCCAACGTTCCTTGCGTCCTGAC
>Ga0307510_10003110_pt1 | contig 19206 bp, 22 predicted proteins | sample 12_EM_MG_FD_207224 | JGI IMG/M metagenome (GOLD analysis project Ga0307510, IMG submission 207224) | Populus trichocarpa ectomycorrhiza microbial communities from riparian zone in the Pacific Northwest, United States - 12_EM | ecosystem: Host-associated > Plants > Roots > Unclassified | place...
TTTTATTTTTTTTAAATAATGAAAATTCAATTGTGTGCAGATAGCACTTCTGGATGGAGCTATTTACATCTGACAAGCCTAAGATATCCTTCTTAAAACCCTTCTCAACCTCCATTGACACCCTTCTTGCCCTCCCAAGACTCAACATCACCCTCCCAGAACTTGATGCCCCCCCCTCCTGCACCGCACAAGATCGCGCTTCCGCATCGTTCTCACGTACAATCCCACATCCTCCGAGCCGTTTGGGCTTGCTGGTTCATGGTCAAGCTGTACGGTAACTTGCGGTGCGTGCGGTGCGCCTTCCAGCTCAGCCGCACAAGTGATGGTGGTGGCAGTGGAGGCGGCATGGTGATCGATTTGGGGAACGAGAGGGACATCCCAGATCATGTGCTGCGTGCGCACAGAGGTCCGCGATTCAGCGTGAGTACAAGCGCAGTCGGTGGTGGCACTGGTGGGTACAAGGCCACTGCGTCCGAGGTATCATCTGCTGCAGAGGACAACAACAGGATGCCGTCTTGTCGGTGTTGATGATCTCGACCTTGATGCACTTGAGGGGCACACTGGAGATGCCAGTGTTCTGAGTCCGGACTCAGGGTTGCTATTGGGAAAGCTGTCGTGGTCCTCAAGCTTTAAAAGTCATGGAAGGGTCCGCTGAGCTTTGTTGAGAAGTAAATTTCTGCCAAGAGAAGAGAAAATGGGAGGAGAGGGAAAGTGGGGGAGGGAAGGAGGAAAGAGAGCGTGTATCTTGTTGAACACATCCGAGCACTTCCAACTTCTCCAGGATTTGTGCTTGCAGAGGCGGCGGATCTCTTATTGATGACTTGCGCTGGGCACATGACGACAAGGGTCATGCCGCCCGCTGTGGCGGCGCTATGAAATACCGGATCCGGATCTACATCTACACGCCGGCACAGACAGCCCCGCGACTGTGGCCTCGACCTCATAATGGAGACCGCGACCTCCGCACAACATGAGGTCCAACACGCTATGCGCAGACTCGGTGTGCACAGACAAACATCTGCGGGTGCACCAAATTCAGGCGTGAGAGACCATGATGTGGGTGGTGAGCTGCGCTCCGTTTGCATTGATGCAATGCTCCGTCATTCATGTGTACAAAGGTTAGATGACGGGTGCAAGTCCACGCAATGCCATCGTCCGTCCCGTGTTTCCACAAATAGTTAGTAGTCGACAGTAAAGATCAGCCCGACATCCGCGATCAGCACATGGTTCACCACCTTCAGAAAAGTTGACTCACATTTTATCACCATCCCCGAGGACGGTATTTATTCCCCATTCAACGGCATACCGGCTTTCATCGCTCAAATTCCTTGCGATTCCATATCTTCAGGGATGGCGGCCACTCATTTCGAGTGTGCGCTCAGGATCACCCTGAGTAAGGGATATCGTGCACCTGTTGCACTGGAAAATGGGCCATCCTGTCTGCAACTGAAGTGATTTGGGGCGAGTAGATTTGTGACAACGCGGGTTTCTCGGGCTTGAATGGTCGAGGGTGGTGGGGAAGTATGGCTCAGGAGGCACAACGATGTTGACACCTTCACCTAGCAGATAGGATATCTCGAGATGATCTGGCTCAGCAACATCCCGGGAATGACCAAATGACATACCAATAAGCCCTTGAGCGGGGAGAACCATCAGTTTAGAGCAAGTGAAAGATAGGCAGGCCATGTACCAATTTTAGGATGGAGTTTGCCATGTTGGCTATGGAATTCAGCATTGAGCCCCCCCCACCTTGCTTGGTGGCAAGCTCGTCCAGGTCGATGTCTGGATGTGTGGAATCACCATCTACACCCAAGGGGATGTCCAGGCTTCTCCGTACGCAGAAGCGTCAAGAAGCCCGACAAGGAGAGGCACAGACTGCTCCTGGCTATGTCGGATACCATGTTCCAAGTTCGCTTGCATGACGCTATCATCGTCAAGGTCGAATGCTGAGAAAATACCAGGTCAAATTGCTCTCCTTGACGACCGATGCAAAATGCATGCGTGTGCCGACATACCTGCTTCCTGGCTCTCCAAATTGGACTGCAGCAGCAGCGCTATGACCCGTACATGCTTGCGGAAGTACACCACCTGATCCACCCTGCCCCGCCGATGTAGCAGGCCATCCAAGGCCGACATCTCTTGCTCGTTGTTGTCATGGTGAACAGGATGTTGTCGGCCGACAAGGATGCGGACAAGGACGGCGAAGCCTTCGTCGAGAGGTCCTCGCGAGAGCTGACAAGGCTGACATGACAACGTCATTATTCAGTCATTTCAGGATGGTGGTCATCACATCGGTGGTGCTCCGGAGGAGTTGGGTGGGCAACATGGTTTGCGAAAGTAGACGCATCGGCAGTTCAGGTGATCCATCAAACGCGAACAAGTGGAATTTGGGCCCATCTACGGCATCGAGGAAAATCTGCCACGATTGGTACATCTCCTGGAGATAATCCTTGGTAAAGTCGGAATTTGCAGAGCAGGGTTCCTGGATTCTCTGGTAGCCACCAGCGATGGGAACAAGGGTCAGGGACCCATTGCTGTTGAAAGTAAATTGCCCATGGGCCCAGTTAAGAACAACAGTAATACACTTTGGGCTTGCACCTGCAGCCGAGAGGAAAGGCGTTCAGCAGCGGAGCAAAGATGACGATGTGGAGTGCATACCATTGCCCTCTATCTGGTATCGCAAACTTCATACCACATCAAGCTTTCATCACTACAAGAATCGAACCGATCTTCAATATCTTGAGCTGTTTTAAAAAAACGAGACGATACGCACAATGAAAAGAGATACCAGTATTCTGAGGGAAAGTGAAGGTTTTGGCGTTTGGCTGTACATACGACTATTTGGGGATATGTGATGAGCACCAACAAAAAAAAAAGCATGCGCGAAAAATACGCACTGGACCAGTGCTCACGCTCATTGACCCTGAGGACCATGTTCCCGTGATTGGTGTGACATTATGCGCCAAGTTGTACACGGTTTGTGCAAGGGCAGAGGCGGACGCGGTGAGGAAGACTGTGAGAGATCTGAGAAGAATTTGGTAAACGTGTGATGAGGGGGTATAGAGGAGGGCTGTCGATGGCAGCATTTGGCTAGGTGGGCTGGAGGAAAAAGGAAAGGACGTTCTCAAGAATTGGAAGGGGGATGGGGACGCACTGGGCGACAAGGGAGGGAAGGAAGGAGGGGAAGTAAGGAGGGAGAGAGCATGGTCGGACGAGTGGGTTGGCTATCGACCTTGTCGTCGACTCGACCGTTTGGTGGCTACCCTGGTGTGGCATGAAATGATAACTTGGATTATCATTTTTATGAAAGAGGTACGGGGGTAGGCAGAAATGCAAGCAATGTGTGTGTATATGGGGTGCAGGCCTAGTATTGGGGAGACGATGTCATTGCTTAGAACTGTGGATTGGGAATAACTTCTTTAGGTGTGCTGGCTGAATGGCGCAGTGGCACCAGCGTGGGGTGGAAGAGCAGTGAGCGGGACGTTGTGATTGCTGTTTCTCCTGGTCTTGGTCTTGACGATGGATGGGTGGTCTTAGTCAACTTTGAGTCATGACTCAAGTAGAGTCGACAGGAACTTGCTGGGCTATGAGGGCAGGGGGGAATTGTGACGTTCGTATCCATCGTTTATTTCCATCTAGCGCTGTAATGTCACTGGAAAACTTGAGGGGACATGGATAAGATCACGTATCTTTTCTCCCCCTCTTAAACCAGCATCCTGATCAGAAGGGAAGTCTAAATAGGCACAATGGGGGTGTGGTGAGCATGGGCTGCAAGGGTGCTGTAGACTGAATGGGGGAGGGTGGCCTGATGGACTAATTAGCCGAAGCTGCAACACCACAAGTCGCAGTGACTGATTGCCATGACTCGGATCAGCCCAGAGTGTATCATGGTGTACACCCTTGCTCTGTGATACGTGACACCGGTTCAGGGAACTGGGATTACTGTCAGGTTATCTCATAATAGTCATGAGAATGTATTGCAAATAGGTCAAGTATACTATGATTTATAATGCCTCATCATCACCCATGTCAGCATCAGTTTCCTCTTCGCCTTCGCCATCCCTGCCTTCACCGTCCTCGCTTTCGCCGTCCTCACTTTTGCTTTCGGGGCCGTCCACGTACCCGTAGTCAGCCTCTTCGTCAGTGTCCACTTCTTTAGGATCTCCATCGCCATCGTCATCTCCTGCCTGAGGGTAATCTTGCGTGTCGTGTGGGATGGTGTCATTGTGAGGATTGGGCACTTCGTCGTGGGGATCGGGTGCTTTGTCATGGGAATTGGGCGCTGCGTTGTGAACACCGGTGGGTGTTCTTTGCTGTACATGGTCAGTTACTTTGTGTCCAATGCCACCACCAGAGAACTGCATGAACATGTCACGATCAACAAACCTGAGTATCTGTCAGTGTTTGTAAGTGAATGTCGACACAAAAGCATGACGTACATGGATATATAATAGTGAACTTGTGGAATCGTGTCGTCATCTGAGTCAACCACTTGCTGATTTTCTTGATTTGGTGAGAATGCGGTGATTAGGTGTACAGATCAGAGAACATCGCTGGGATTGAGAAATTCATAGGAAGTGGGGTCTTCACTGTCCATGAGGCCAATACGGTGAAGGCGACAAGTCTTAAAGCCGCCTTTATGATCTGTGTCGCGTCCAAACCAGTGGACCCAGAGGAATTCCATGCGCTCAGTCTCCATAAACCCTGAGTGCCTCACATTGACATGAAAGATCCCAAGGACCTTCGCATACCAGTACGGATGCCATTTCGCACCTTCTTCATCTTCGTGTCCCAGGGTCATAAGGTACAGGTGGGTCTGCACGTTGATTGAGTCTTGTGCACAGCGCAAGTCATAGGTCGTGTAGTTAATGCAAATAACATCGTGCATGTACATATGGTTGCCGACAAATGTAATGCTGTCTTGCTCTTCATCGGAGAACGCATGCTCATTTCCGTTGTATGGAAGGTTATTCTGGCGCACCAAAAGATGGTCCTTGAGTCTTGGGATGAAGTCCTGGTCGTTGTTAGCTATGCCTTGCGATTGTGAGATTATCTCACTTTCACGCAAGGGCTGTTCTGGTGTTCGTGTACCCATGCCAGAATATCGCAGTAAGAACGCTGCGACTCTCCGATGTGGTGATGATCCTTAGCTGGCATAAAGGGAAGGGCATCGCTTCGCAGTTCCAGTGATCGAGGTTTGGATTTGGCTTTAGATTTAGATTTGGGCTTGGGCTTGGCTGGGTCTTTGGAAGCGATGGAACGGATGATGGCCTCTTGCCTCTGGTGATTTGCGATCTGGGACGTGGCATTGTTCTTGTTCGTCCTTGCATAGAACTTCTTGACTTGTCTGTGCTGCAGCTCGCCCTAGAATGCAAGAGAATTAGTGGTAATGCGCTAGAGATGGAAGACATAGTCTACTATCTGCGTGCTGTAGTTGTCTGTGGGCCCGAATCTTCGAATTGTCTTAGCATAATCGGCAAGTGCATGATACTTGTATGTTGCCAGATTCAGTTTCTTGATCCTTGGGCCAGTGGTCGCCTTCTCTTTGGCTGCACGACTGTCTCCCTTCACTGCAAGCGCCACTTTGCGTCGTCCACGAGCTGCCACTTCCCTTTTGAGCTCCCAAGTCTTAACAGCTTCACATGTCTCACGAAGGAAGCGTCGCATTGCACTGGTGAGGGTCGCTGTCGCGGCTTCAAGCAGATTGAGTGTCTTGTCAGTGTGAATTCGTAGTTTCGCTAGTGCGTGCCATGTTGCAAGTTTGAATAGAACATCCAATACGTTGTTGTTATGCTCTTTGGGGAGGAGACCTTCGATGACGGGAATGATGCACTTTATTTACGGAGGACATTGAGCGATCACATCTGATGAAGCTGATAAGGATTGAGATTACCTGCAGAATATCCTCAACATCTCGTGCAGCTAGCTTCTTCATATCTGAGACATTATCCATAAAACATCTGATAGTGCCTCTGCCAAATGTAGGAACATCATGAAACCTAATATATATGTTGAGCCCATGATGCGTAAGACTAATGCCAAACAATTTACCTCTTGTTAAAAATCTGAATTCTGTCTTTCCCTTTGGCATATAAAATCCTGATGAGGTGAGTTAATACGGCCTTCCAGACGCCAAGCTCAAACTCATGCAGGAGGTCGACCACGAGCATTGGATAAAAATTAAATCCATGCTCTGATAGACGTGTAGAGAACGCATTCTAGGCATGATAACAGTTGATCAGCAGCACATTTATGATGTCATGGCACATACCTGGATTGGCAACTGAGAGCTCCTGTCAATTGTCTCACGGATCTATTTTCTGGTGACCGCCTTGCCCCCAACAAAGATCCACCCACGTGCTTGTGCTATAGAATTCCGAAGCTGAATGCTATCGTCTTGAGCATTCCCCCGACGCCTGTCATCCACTCTGGTGCCCGTGTCCGGGATTTGTGGCTTCTGGATTAAGCAGCGGGGGCATGGGCACTTGGCCAGGTACTTTATGCACGTGAGGAGTATTCTGCATAGATCCCTTCAAATCAATGTCTTTTAGAGTATAACTGGACTCACTTTTCTGGGTAATCCGCTGCATAGGTAAAAATTCGCGGAAATACTCGACGCTTCACTCCATCGCCGCAAGTGATGAGTGTTCCGTGTGCATACGCATCAACAAATGCTTCATCCAGCAATAGAAGCCATATTTTGTGCATGAGGTCAACCTTGAGAAATCACAGAACTTCTGCCATTGCTGGATCCCCATATGTCTCTGTATAGAAGTCCTGGATGGTGTCGGGGAGCTGATGAGGGGTAAACCGCCTTGCAAACGTAGATCAGGATCGACGCTCACTGATGGGATGTATGCAATGTGGTGTGCAGCATAGGCATTCGGCCGTCCACAAGCATACTTCGAGAGGTTGCCAAGGTACATATACACTGGCCAGAGAGATGCAGTGCCAAAGGTGGCGAGATGCATCGAGTCAGACCAAAGCAACAGAGCTAGGACCGAGACCTCAGTGTCGGCGTCATCATCAGGATGTCGTCCCAGCGCCCTAATCTTGGCATCCTCTTCCAGCATAGCATCAGAGTTGTATATATCAGTGTAGGCCCAGAGATGCCCCGATGGCGACTGATGGACAAGCTCAAAGGGAACCCAGTGATACTCCTTGGCTTGATCGCTCTGACAGGCTGCCTTGATGACCTCCAGTAGTGAATGATAGAGAATTCCAGAGACATTGAACTGTGGACTTGCGGACTCTGAGGTGTATCTGTGGTTTGTCTTTGGGATGTGAAGCGTTACCGACCCTTTCTTCCAGCCATCCTTTGCAGTGAAGGGGACATCAGTAGACCCGTGCTTATCAAGTCGCGCCAATTCCCAAGCTGTATTGAAGTTTCAGAGATCCTCGCGATTGAAGTCGTCCGATGAAATCACTTCACAAGCGAGGCGATCAAGATCTGCTGCTGATAATCCCACAGACGTTCCCAGATACCAGTTGACAAACTGAAAGACCGTAGCGTTGGAAAAGGGATGGAAAAAGTCGGCTAAAGCAGAATGTGGTGTCTCAGTCGCTGCAGGCTCATCAGGGGGGTGTTGCTCAGGCATATCATCATCTGCCAAGTTGGCCAGTGTTAGATTGTCCTCTGGATTGGTTTGAGGTTTTCTGGTATATTTTTGATAGAGTCCGAAACCGTTAGGTTCTGTTGTGAATGTGGTATCAGCCTCTGGCTCAGGACCTGGTATGGACGCCAGACTCAGAACTTCCGGTTCGCGGGATGGCGTAGGTTTAGGAGGTGCAGGGTGCAGGTGTGAAGGTAGCCCTACCAGAGAATGGGGTATGTAGTCCTTCAGCGCATGAGGGACTTTTCGTCTCCGTCCAGAGAAGCTGACCCCAGAAAATAATGCCGGAGGTGACTCTGGCAACACTTCTATTTCTGGCGCGACATCTGTCACAGCAGTGTCCTCATTAAAGCCTAGATCAGGATCTGGGGAAGACTCGGAGTCGCTGTATCTAGCCCTTTTCGAAGCATTCGAGACTCCCTTGGAAACTTCCTTTTGTTTGCGGTCAGTCTCGGAGCAGTATCGCATGTGGACAGAGAGACCTCTTAATTCCGTAAAGGGTCGATAACAACCAAGACACTGAAATGACATAGCTAAGAGACTGTCGATTCAAACATGTACCCACAGAGGGCAGAGGAGTGAGCTGGTTGGAACACTGAAAAAACGTGAGCCACTGCAGGCAGATGACAGGACTGGTTGAAACACAGGAAAAATATTGGGATGCTTACCAAGTGTGGCAAATTGTTCAGTGCAAGAGCCTGCAAGATTTCGCTTGTGAAGATCAAATGGGACCGCTCGGAAGAGAAGAGGGAAGAGGGACAACAAGTCATCACGTGTCCGCGAGTATATCCTCCAAGCCTCAGGCCTCAGTACTCAGTACTCAGTCCTCACCAGTTCCTCACCACACTGGTCTTGGTCTTCTCTGCGCTTCCCTCATAAGCCTTCTCTTCAGGACCTCTGTTGACGATCAGTCCCGCACCCCTTCCCCATTGCAATCACAACTATTGCAGGCTCAACCTGAATCTCAACCATTTTAGTGAGTACCCCAATTCTCGCTTCTCACCTTTTTTCACTGTCCCAATTCACGACCAGCCCCGCATTCCCCTTGCAATCACAGTGTGGAGTCCCATCCCTCTGCCTTTCCAGCAAGTCACTCGCTCCCTTTTCTCCCTCTAACCAGTCCCTCCCACTGCAACGACGCCTCCTCAAACACTGAGAGCCCCTGAACAGATCGTTGCAAGGTCTCGACGAACACTGCCACCTGCACCTTATCTCTTCGAGCCCTTCCTCTCATGCCACACTCACTGGTACGTCCCGTATCCATGCTGCTGACAACTTGATGCTGACGCACCCCCGCTTCCCCTTTCAACACTGTTCTTTTACTTCCAGAAGAACATTCACCATCCGCGCCTGACATCGATCAACGTGCACATCGATAACTGATGCTAGACATACCCCCCCGTCCTGGCCTCCTTTAATGCAACCATGTGCACAGCGCCGCCCTCTCAGATGCTGGGCCATCAGCATCCTTGCACCGGCCAAATAAACAAATGCATCCAGCACGCATATCCACACAACGCCACACAATGATATCTCCACAACCTGAAGCTGCAGAGGCAATCTATGTTGAAAGTGGGTCCGATGGAGACCATATTTAAGGGAAGACTGCATGCGGTTGATGCGTGCAATGGGGGGGCCTGCTAGCCCGAGGCGTGCAACACCCTTATTGTCGCAGAAGTGGCGGTTGGGCCGCATGGAGCATCGCATAGAGCACAGCACACGTTGCACTAGTGATTGGTATGGCATGGAGAGCATGCATGGACGTTTTAAGTACATACACTGATTTTTACATCTATCGAGTACCCTGTTTTCATACTATACAATCCATTACACTTATATACCTTTGTAGTTGCAATCACTTGCGGACAGATCTTCGCAACAAAAAAGTGCGTCATACCGATCGCGCTGCCAACGTCATAGATTCGCTCCCGTTGACGTTGGGGTCGACGTCATCATAGCCAATAAGGATGGACGAGCGGTCAGAGACGCAAGTATGTGCTGAGGGATGGCACAAGCGCTGTCATGCAGAGAGTATGCATGCCAGGGCCGGCGAGTTTATGCTGGAGGCGACCAGGAAGGGCATAGAACTGTAATGCAGAATGGTGCCTGCGTGCCGAGTTCGGGGATGTTCCCCAGGTGACAAGAGAGGGAGGGAGAGGGAGAAAGGCCGCGATCCCAAAGATCCGAGAACACACAGATGAGGACTGGGAGAAGCATAGATGCCGGTGTGTTGGCGTCGAACGTTGGTGCGTTGACGTGATGAAGCAGCGGCGATAGCAGAAGGCGGTGGCGGTGACAAGCGGTGATGGCAAGAATGGACGAGGGTGAGGGCGAGTGAGGGCAAGGGCGAGTGAGGGCGAGGGTGAGTGAGGGCAAGGGCGAGTGAGGGCAAGGGCGAGTGAGGGCGAGGGCGAGGAGACAGATACAAGAAACAAGACAAGGAGAACAGAAAAGATAGTTGCGGCGCAGCAGGCTTGCAAGTTGTTACACAGTCGGGGATCACACACGGAAATGAGGGGGATGAGGCCGCGGTTGCCTTCTATCCTGATCTATTCATCATCCTCTTGACAAGGTCAAGGGCAAGGTATTTGTACTACAAGGCTACTCTATGCACGAAGTAAGTAAGAAAAAATGAAAATGAAAATGAACGGTTAAGCCGGTGACAGGCTGCGCGGCGTCATATGGAAGTAGGAAGCGATGTCGAATTTTTACTGAGTTGTCGCAAAGGGTGCGACGTCGAGACAAGGCGGCAGGAGCGAGGAATGGTACGGTGGTACTCGACGCTGACCTCTAAGTCTAATGGAGAAGAATGGAAAATAAAGAGAATGTAAACTAGGACAAAAGAAAGAATGCACGCAACGAGAACCCGATTCCTTCTACTCCGAATCCTTCCTTATTGGTCCAGACCTCAGGACAGTCAGCAAGGGCAGCACACTGCGTGTGCAACGAGGGGCGGTGTCGTCTTCGGGTTTGTCATTGGCTGGTCCGATATGGGCGATCCGAGTCCCTTCAGCCGAAGAGGCTTGGTGAGTGGCAAGCAGAAGGTCTTGACTATATGTGGCCTGGGTCCGATCTGCTGACAATGAAGGCGGGAGGTGGGGAAAACGGAAGGAACGAGGGGACAAGGAGGAGAGGAAGTGCATGAGAAACTTGACATGTTGACTTTGCGTTGCTTGTGTCGTGTCATTGGGCTCAGGCAACTTGGGAGCCGTCACGTGGTCAGAAATGACCGATTCCGAGGCCACAGCGTGTGCACACTTTACAGAACTCTGTAATTCAAAACTGCCTATGAAGCGTCAACGCTCGGAAACCGAATGTTGGGGCAGCTTAGGTGGATGTGACGAAGAGGGTTGTGGCAGCAGCACCGGCTGCTGGATATCACTGGATTGTCACCATGGTGGGTGCGAGCTTTCCTAGTGGCAGTGGCTGGTGGTGGCTTTTTGGGACGAGGTGGGAGGGCAACGGGAGGGCTGAAGGAGGAAGGCGCATAAACATTTTCGAAGGACTCACCTAGGTTTTTGCCATCTTCCGTTCCTGCTCCTAAAAAATATTGTTCCATGGGCAAAGTGTGCGGTGACTGTGCCTCTAACTAATGTGAAATTGTCCCATAGGAAGAAAACACATAATGAGGAGAACAATGGGGTGAACGTCGCGAATGAGGGCGAAGTCAGAAGCCAGTGCAGGAACGGCGAGCGTGTGCACATGGGTTTTCATATCGAGACTTGGCTCCAGACGAGGAGATGGGTCATATTGAAGAGGAACGAACGCCAGCATAGAGGAGTTTGATATGGGAGGATGACATGGACATGGGCTGCATGGGCGAAGGCGAGGAGGGAGAGCAGTAATAGATGGGAGAACACACCGCGGAATCGGACTTAGCAGCTCATGTGGGCCAGGGTGGAGTAGAACGACAGTGACTCCGGAGAACAGACTCAGTTCTTGTCAAGACCTCTCTGTGGGTGCGCGACGCGACTTGGTGATGACCATGCTGCAACGGAGCGGCATGGTATGGGCGTGACACCGCTGTGGTGACCAGAGGAAGTGGGAGAAAGACTGCCAGAAAATCAAACATAAAGTGAACTACTCACATGCGGTATTACTCATAACATATAAAAGATACTGATGACGCGATGTAGTAACAGGGACGTGGGGCTACGCATCGACGGTGTGATTTGGTCCTGTGAGGGAGAAACATGTGAGAGATAGAGAGGGACAGGGGATCAGGACTGAACGACACCCATCTGCACCTGCTCAATAAACATTAATTAACTGTCTAGAATGGACATCTGTGATCCGAACACGAGGATAGAGCACCGGTGAACGACCAGCATTTTTTGCATATGAAATACAAACATGACGATAGAAGAGCGTGTACACCACCATTCCGGCTTGGCGTTAACAACACAATAACATATGGCACGAAAATTCAGACAAATTCCTTGCTAATAAAACAATGTATAAACGCATTCAAGAACACTTTGTCAAATTTACGGTGCTACAACGCGTAATGCAACAAGACAGTCATGCGATGACGCTAACAAAGAAATGTATGAACGCATCCAAGAACACTGTAATAAATCAACGAAACTGTACCATGTAAGACAACTACGAGATGACGCCCTACGCAAGAGAAAGAAGAATGACAGAAATCAAATTGGAGCACAAAACGGGACCATAAGAGCCACGATATGTGGTGAGTGTATAAACAACAGAAACAACAGACCCCAATGGAGCCTTGACATGGCCGCCCCCTTTATAAAGGGGCCACGATGAAAGGGTTTCAAATTCCTTGTCCTTGAAACGAAATCCATGACAATCAGACGTCGCTCTCCCATCATAAACAGGAACTGCATGTTACAAACAAGGTCAGTAAGAGTTGAAGGTGGCAGACAATGTAACTTACCTGGGTCGTCAAATGAGCAAGAAATCACCTCTGGAGATGCATCAGCCAGCGATGATGAGACCATCTTCAATACGCTCGATTTGCCTTTGATGGGAGAATTCGAAGCAGATGCTAATAGCAGAGCATGAGACAAGCCATTATATGAATCAAGGGCACTCACAAGATCACCAAGATTTGCCTTTTCCCTCTCCTCTAGTCACAAAACTGAATCCAGTGGGTGAAATCGACCCCGATATGACGTGAAATTTGAATTTTAGTCCCCATATAGCATTATTGTGCCTGAACTCTTGCTCAAAAGGTGCGATTGTAAGCTTATGAATGGGGTAAGTCGCGTTAGGGGGCCCAGCGTCGATGGATGCAACCAAGAAGCTTTCAGTAACTGTTCCAGTCATGACACGCAAGGCTGTGGCCCCAGTATCATCAACACGCAGACGATTGTTGACGACACATAACAATTCGGGTTCAGACCTAGTGGTATTCACATACGATTTCCATTTCGTGAAAAGCAATGCTTTGAGGATTGTCCTAATAGGGAGCTTATGTTAGAGGAACCATAAAAATAAAAACAACGGTTACGACTCACTTGACAGAATGAGGGGCCAAACCTTCGCACTTAGCCGCAAAAGGTGTCCGGGGCAATTCCAAAGAGCCTGAGAAAGACCTGATCTCACACACACAACTAATAAATAAATAGAATCAGAATCAGAATCAATAAAGAGAAATCATAACAAAGACATACGGAAGTACAGGGAGGCCCACATATAACATCGCCAGGTCAGGGTCAGGGCACAGTGTCAGCATGACAGACGATGGCAGCAAGGTATTATTTAAAGTATTTGATCTTGTGGGACCAACGTCTCCGTCACTCGATGCAGGGGACCTAATAGAAGAACATCGCGGTAAATACAACAAAAACGCGGGAACACAACTTACGACGACCCACAAGTCATTTTGTTAAGAGCTTCCTCAACAAGACTGCAATGCAAATTAGAAATAAATCATACGAGAAATAGAATTCTTACTACTTGTGAGGCGAAGAAGTAGAAGCCTGCATGTTGTTGTACAAGACATCGCGAACAGGACTGTAAAGTAGATAAAGATATAAATCGAAGAAACAATCAAATAAACAGATAAATAAGGCCAAAAACTTACGAAGCAACGACTGCACACACATCAGTCTTGGCAGCATCTTCAAGAGCCTTTGCCTTTGACGACTTGATGACATTTCGCCTATCAGAGATTAGAGACGAGCATGATGGCACACGATTTCGAACCTAGGCCTGGATTTTCAAAATCAGATGAAAAGGCCACTAGCGAATTCATATATAACAACATATACCTGGGAGAACCGGAACCGAATGCAGGAGCACTAGCAAAATCACGAAGCAAAGGGCTGAATAAGTATTGGGCACAAGAAAAAGAAAAACAAAGATAAACGACAAACGGAAGGGAGACAGACGGCAGTTGCTCGAACGCAGGGGACCCAGGAGCAGGAGGTAAACGGCGCTGGCGCTTCACTTGGTATGATGATCCCAAATGTTCTCTGACGGTCCAGTACAGATCATAGGACAGAGAATAATGAATAATGAATAGGACATACCCATCGGATGAATTACTAGAAACATTGGCATCATGCCTTTTCGTAGGAATTGAACTTGAAGACCCACTAACCAGACCGTTGAGTTGGAAGTGTTCGACAGGAAGCAAAACACAAAACGTAAATGCGAAATACCTACCATGACGGTGTTTTGTGCATCTTCGGTTGTGTCAATATGGCGAAAGCCCGTACAAAAAGGAACGATATCAGAGAGAGAATCAGGTTCGGATGGCCTGAGCACAATACCAAAGGTAAACAAGGTCTTATATGCAGTCCAAACACGGTAAACGCCGATAGCTTAACGTCAAAAAAAATGATCTAGATGCGGAGGACCAAGCAGATGCGACTGTGCGACAGATACTAAACAGCGAAAACAAGGAGACAGCACAACAAAAAACATAACGAATGGGCACTCATCGAAGTGTGGGATCAACGTTTTACGATATCAAAAACGAATTTAGAAGGCAGTCAACATGTACACGGAACAGAGAGGAACTCACGGTGTAGATCAGAAAAACTCAGGAAAGAGATACGTGATCAAACACATCGCATAGATATACGAGGCAGAGAATATTGCATGGGATGAGCAAATCAGAACAAGGGAATAGTGACAGCCAGGAGATACACAACACACAGCAGAACCCAATTGAGGGAAGGGACCCCTACGCATTCCCAAAAACGAACGAGCGCAACTTGCGTACCAAACGGAGAGGAATTTCATATCAATACTGACGGCATAAAATCGGCGGAACAAACACACAGCAAAAACACATACATTCACCAATAAGGGGAATGGACCACAATCGATGACACTGAGGCAATAAGATCAGCGGACCAAACGCACAGTAAAAAAAAACACGTACATTCACCATTAAGGGGAACGGACTATGGCCAATGACACTGAGGCAATGACGAACGGATAGAATGAATAATAAATCGATGAATTGCAGACCATCGAGGTTCATGCAACATAAAGAGGTAAACACCATATGACACAAAAAGTAGGAGAAACAGAGTGTGGCGATATCTGGAGAGACACTGCATGCGGCAGAACGTAATAAAGGGAATAGTCTCGAACATGTATACGCGAGACAAGGGCTCATGAGTCAAAAATATGCTGATTCTCTTGGAACGTTTCCTTCGGTTAATAGAACTCGCTACGCCCTGAGAAACTGGAAGATACAGCATGGAAAAGCCAAATCCCATAGACAAAACATGTACATCCTTATCCAGATTGGGGAAAGCAATGATAACAAACAAAGCAGAGGAAACAAAATTGAGCAAAGTGCCGTAGAGACAACCAGTAGTGTACAGCAGAAACGGCGTCTGCGTTTGAGTTCAAGAACGTCCCCAAATGTGAGAAGAGAGGGAGGGAGAGGGAGAGAGGCCATGATCTCGAATGCTTGAGAATGCGCAGCTGAAAATGGGGAGAAGCGTGGATGTCGATGTGTTGGCGTCAATGTTGGCAAGGGCTGTGGTGTTGACAAGATGGGGCGAAGGTGATGGTGGAGGACAGAAGCAATGATGGCAGCGAGCAGTGAAGAGGACGGACAAGGGCGAGGACGAGGGCAAGGGCAAGGGCAAGGGCAAGGGCAAGGGCGAAGATGAGCACAAATACAGAACAAGAGATCAGAACGACAGTCGCGGCGCAGCGGGCTTGCGAGGTGTCACACAGTCGAATAGTACATAAAGGAAAGAGGGAGGAATAGGCCGCAGTTGCCTTCTATTACGATGCCTCTTGTCGAAGCCAGGCGTGGGGGTATTTATACGCAGCGTACGACCGATTACAATGACTATTCTACACGCAAAGTAAGTAAGAAAGGATAAAGATGAAAAACGAACGTCTATGCCGGCGACAGGCTGCACGGCGTTGTATGGAATAAAAGCGGTAATGAACGTTGAGGAAATTTTACTGAACCGTCACGATGTCAAGCGAGATGGAGATGAGGGTGAGGAATGGTCCGGCGATACTCGAGGGCGAAGACTAAATCTAATGGGAAAATGGGAAAATGGAGAGCGAACAAGACTAAAACAAAAGAAGAGGAGAGACACATGACAGGACCCAAGCCCTTCTATATCCATCCCAAATCCTTCCTAATTCTCTTTATGTGTCCAGACCTTGGGATGGTCAGCGAGGGGCGTCGTGAGGCATGCACTACGCAGACCAATGGTCGTTTGTATCTTGACGTTGGCCGATGCGATGTGGACGATCCGCGGGTCTTTGGGCAAGGGCCCTTGGTGCGTGGTGAGCGGGGCAGCTTGACTGCATGTGGAACAATAGATGCTGCCAATTTTATACACTAGATTACAGTAATGGTAATGAATTAAAGTGTACATAAGCCCAGCTAGCTGTAAGACTACTAAGTATCAGATAATCTATAAAGTAGTACTACTAAAGGTAGTATTGACAATCTGTGGAATAGTAGTACTAAACAGAATGGTAACTGTAGGATAGTACTACTAGATGGGACAGTAACTGTAGGATAGTAGTACAAAATGGAACAATAACTGGAGGCCAGTAGTACTACATGGGGTGATAACTGTACATTAGTAGTACTAAATGGGATGATATCTGTAGGATAGTAGTACTATGTAGGGCAATATCTGTAGGATAGTAGTACTAAATGGAATGATAGCTAGAGAATAGTAGTACTAAATGGGATGATATCTGTAGGATAGTAGTACTAGATGGGATGATAACTGCAGAATAGTACTACTAAATAGAATGATAGCTGGAGGATAGTAGTACTAGATGGGGCAATAACCATAGGATAGTAGTAGTAGAGAGGACAATATCTGTAGGATAGTAGTACTAGATGGGGTGATAACTGTAGGATAGTAGTACTAGATGGGATGATAACTGTAGAATAGTACTACTAAATGGGATGATATCTGTAGGATAGTAGTACTAGATGGGACAATATCTGTAGGATAGTACTACTGGATGGGGTGATAACTGTGGGATAGTAGTACTAGATGGGATGATAACTGTAGGATAGTAATACTAAATGGGACAATATCTGTAGGATAGTAGTACTAAATGGGGTGATAACTGGAGAATAGTAGTACTAGATGGGGTGATATCTGTAGGATAGTAGTACCAAATGGGATGATAACTGTAGGATAGTAGTACTAGATGGGATGATATCTGTAGGATTCTACTACTAGATGGGGTGATAACTGCAGGATAGTACTACTAAATGGACCAATAGCTGGAGGATAGTACTACTAGATGGGACAATAACTGTAGGACAGTACTACTAAATCATATGGTGACTGCAGGATAATACCACTGAATAGGAAGTTATTCATAAAATAGTACTACTGAGGGAGACATTTACTGTGGTATAGCACTATTACTGTATATATTAAATTTATTACAGCATATTATTTCTAACCAATTAACTAACTGTGCCATAGTAATATATAATGGTAGGCTCTCTGATTCTTGAGTAGTACTATTCTATATATCGCTGTCCATTTAGTTGTGTTTATAATTTGTAAACCCTTAACACTATAAGCTAAACCCTAAACTCCCTATACAATTCCTGATTGCAATGCTCTAGGCCCAGCTAACAAGATCATATTCTAAATAATATAGCAAATAAGCAATAAATATATTCCTTCCAGATCAAGGCCAGATAAAGTAAATTAGAGGCTAAGATATTAGGCAGTGAAAGACCATTGAAAGTAGGTTTGACTACAACAAAGTGAGTACAACACAAGCCATACATTAGTATTATAAACTGCTAAATCTAGAACATAGAATTGCATATAGAAACAAGGTTCATCATACAAATTAGCTTACAAATATGTTGACAAATGTTTGCTAAAGCTTATAGGTATGTGGTTGAGCTGATATATAAAACCTATGATTATTTAATATGCAATTCAAAGTGCTACTGTCAGCTATTTATAATAACTGCCCTCACTTTGTGGTCATCACAACTACTTTCAATGTTCTTTTACTGCTTAATCTCTTAGCCTCTGATTTCCTGTATATAGCCTTGATCAACAAAGAAGGCATTCATCTACTACAGGCTATATTGGCAATGGCATTTAAGTAGAGAATTGTATAGGTGTTGTAGCTTTTAGGGTTTCAGGGTTTAAGGGTTTAGGGGTTTAGAGGTTTAGGGGTTTAGTGGTTTAGGGGTTTAGGGGTTAGGGTTAGGGTTTATATTACTATTAAATACACAGTTCTCCATAGCATAATACTAATAAATAATCAGAGAGCATCTTATCTAGTAGTATGAATATACAGATAACAGCCCATTTGGTAGTTCTATTCTACAGTTAGTCAATGTTCTTATATTCTAAAGTTATAATCCAATTTAGTAATACTACTTACAGATAACTAGTCATTGAGTAGTACTATTCTACAATTACTGTCTCATTTGGTAGTACTATCCTACAGATCCTATCCCATTTAGTACTACTATCCAACAAATATCATTACATTCAGTAATACTATGATACAGTTACTGTCCTAGTAGTACTATTGGACTGGTATTTTTCAATTGGTAGTACTATTTTACAGGTACCTTTACATTCAGTACAACTATCCTCCAGTCATCATCCCATTTAGTAGTACTATCCTACAGTTATCATCCCATCTAGTACTACTATCCTCTAGCTATCATTCTATTTAGTACTACTATCCTACAGTTATCATCCCATTTAGTACTACTACCCTGCAGTTATTACCCCATCTAGTAGTACTATCCTACAGTTATCGCCCCATCTAGTACTACTATCCTACAGATATCATTCCATTTAGTACTACTACCTTACAGTTATCACCCCATCCAGTACTACTATCCTACAGTTATTGCCCTATCTAGTACTACTATCCTCCAGCTATCATTCCATTTAGTACTACTACCCTACAGTTATCACCCCATCTAGTAGTACTATCCTACAGCTATCGCCCCATCTAGTACTACTATCCTATAGATATCATTCCATTTAGTACTACTATCCTACAGTTATCATCCCATCTAGTACTACTGTTCTACAGATATCATCCCATTTAGTAATACTATCCTACAGATATCATCCCATTTAGTACTACTACCCTACAGTTATCACCCCAT
>Ga0307510_10003111_pt1 | contig 19206 bp, 22 predicted proteins | sample 12_EM_MG_FD_207224 | JGI IMG/M metagenome (GOLD analysis project Ga0307510, IMG submission 207224) | Populus trichocarpa ectomycorrhiza microbial communities from riparian zone in the Pacific Northwest, United States - 12_EM | ecosystem: Host-associated > Plants > Roots > Unclassified | place...
CTAGTTCTAGATTAATGCGATCGAGGCATCTGTTTTTTCGTCCCATGCACGGATACTCGGATTCATCTACGGGCGCCTTGCAAGCAAGACAAGGGTGGAAGTTTGAAAACGTCATTTACGGTGGGCCTGGTTCGCAGTCGATCACTTACGACTATGCCATCCATCGTTGTCACCCTAGCGTCCTTTTCTCATCGTGAAATCGGTCACTTGCTTTGGAAGCGCCGTGGCGGGGTCATATACCGTGCTGTGTACAGGGTAATTCGATGTTATTCTTGTATTTATAAGTAGAAGATGACAATGCAATGCCGAGGCAGCAAGCACATTTGAAGCTCTGACTTGGGGGCACATAAAGATTCTGATCGCGCTGCCGATGAATGGAAAGATACTGTATCATGTATTAATATTGCCGTATATCACTGTTCGGATACGTTGCCTATGACGTCACGGGCTCAACTAAACTGATCATTTCCCTTTCCTACAACACTGTACCTCGGAGAAGATGGGAACGGGTCGATGCATAGGCCTAACATAGCAGTGATAGGTTGGATAAGTGATGATAAGTGACGTTCCTTTTTCCCGAACGGGCCCAGACCATGAAACCCACCTGTACTGTTGTTCTTCATAGGGACGAAGACACACTGCTGGTGTCCAGACCCGAGCATGCGTGGTCGACAACGTGTTGATCATTCTTTTGCACTATTGCCTCGTGTTGGGGACCCTGGGACGACCATCAGATCACTCAGATCGGCTCTGGAGCTCTGCGAACTTATCCGGGCCCTTCCGTCGATGAAAGAATACAGTTTGCTCCTTTTTTTTTTCTTGAGGTGGAAGCACATCGCGCCGTGTTCGCCACACCATCATTTCCTTGTCAAGGCTCCCACCATCGGTCCGCTGTAGAAGCTGGAACACTTGTGGAAGGGCGCGGGAGAAAAAAAAAACTGAGTCGGACGTCCCCAAGGATTTGACAATGTATCCTGTCCAGTCATTGTAAATCTTGAAATCTGATTGGCCAGCTGTCGCTACTGTACCCCTCAGATTGAAAGGATTAATAAATTGGAAAATCCACGATGCACAACTGCGCCTTTTGCCCCTCGTAGTAAACGCAACAACGTTCATACATCGTCATCAATGTCTATTCGGGATGTCGACGAGCAGAGTTATGGTTTCATATCGACGGCAGTCGTGGACAGTGGACAGGACAGACACAATTTGATGAAGCATCGTCCTCGGCTAATCGTGATCATGTGGAGGTTCGGGGGAATTGTGTAAGAGGATGCTTCCATACCAATGCTTTACAATTGATTTCTCACCTGGCCCCTCAGGTCAGGGCGAGGGCGTCAATGTGGGATCGCACGTTGGGCAGGAATAGACCACGTGACCATACGCGTGTGTCTTGACGCGACGCGACCTGGGCCACACTCAGGCTGCACTTGCAGACTCCGAGTCACGCTCGTCGCCCGTCCACAACTACTAGGAGCTCTATTATTCAGTCAGGAAGAGGAGGTGATCCCTGGGTCACCTATTAAGGGCCAACCGTGCGTAGCTTTCTCTCGTTTGACTTTCACCCGCCACCCCACCTCTCTGTTAACAACATGCCAAGATCTAGCACCCCTCCAAACTCCCGAGACGCGTCTAACGGGAGTGTTCTATCTAAAACCACCCCCCTAAAGCATAATATTAACGGAAGCCAAGCCCATTCTTCCTATCCTCAACCAAAGGCTTCGGAACGCTATTTAGACATGACTCACGACGCATGCGAGAAATTCGTGGGGCCAATGCCTGTGGTGGAGTTCTTGTCGGAATTTATTCCAGAGGCATCTGAAAAACAGCCTGATAATAAATTTATGTTCCCCCACTCGTCTGTTTCAGAGAATGAAGACATATTTGTAAGTTTCCGTACGTTCAAACTTGAAGGCCTATCTATGCTCAACCCCGTGATACTAGATCAGCGCAATCGAGGAGTCCGGTCTCTGTCCCAAACTCAAGTTCATCAATACAACTCACCGACCAGATGGGCCATATCGTCTTAAACCGGACATCTCCATTTATTCAGGCGATCTCTCCGATGACACTGAGAGTCGGCGCTTCCTAGATTGGAAGACGGTTGACATGTGGGTCGAGAACAAGAAGAATAACAATGACGACATATTTCGCGGACTTGCAGAGACGGAGACAGAGGAGGAAAGGGACAACAACTCGGAGAGTCACCTTAAGTCGGCCGATTACGCCCAAAAAATCTGTGGTCAATTGGTCGCCTATGCTTCCGAACTCCATCGCTCCCAATTTCGCGTCTTTTCCTTCGCCGTCGTTCTTTTCGGTGACACGGGTCGTCTGCTTCGCTGGGACCGTAGTGGGGTCATCTACACCGAGACATTCAACTGGGCGAATGAACCCGACATGCTCCTAGAGTTCTTCTGGCGACTCAATTTCCTCTCGGATGTCGAACGCGGTTACGACACCACTGTCACCTCTGTGGACAATGGGGAGGAGGCCGAGGCGGCTCTTTCGGAGCTGAGAAAATACAAGGGGCTAGAGCACGTACAATGGCCCGATCTTTACAGATTTTTTGTCTATGACGACCGCGCTCGTGACGGGCAACCCAGGTCTTACATCACGCCAGGTCCAGTCTGGCTTACTGATGCGCTTTTCGGTCGTTGCACTTTTGGCTACATCGCGTATGACGTTGCTGTCCCAAGATTGGTTTATCTGAAAGACTTCTGGCGGACCGATCTTCCGGATATACAAAAGGAAGGAGATGTGTACCGAGGGTTGCATGACGCTCACGTGCCTAATATACCGAAGTTGGGCCCAGCTGGCGACGTTTCTTTCTCACTCGGCCGTGAAAATATTGTTCCGTTTCCTACACAAAGGACAAGGACACAAGACTACGTGAAAGGATCGGGATTAGGACACGAATGGTGTCCTGGTCGACCGCGTGTTGACCCGTTGGTGCATTACCGCTTGGTGTTGGAGACTCTCGGGAAACCGCTTAACACATTCAAGTCGACTCGACAGCTGTGTGAGGTCATTCGGGATGCTATCATAGGTACGTGACCCAATTTTCTGTGAGGTTTCCCCGAATTCAACGCTCGTCCTCGTCACAGCCCACACGATGGCGTACGAGAGGGCTCAAATTTTGCATCGGGATGTGAGCGCAGGGAACATCCTGATCACGGACGATGGCTCGGGGATCTTGATAGACTGGGACCTTTCGAAGAAGGTGACGCCAGACGTCGATGCGAAGCCGAGACGCCATTCACGCACGGTATAGTATCTTTTACCCTCGCCCATAGCTAACTTATGAAATATGGGTTCAGGGAACATGGCAATTCATATCAGTAGCACGCTTACATGATCCTTCGAGCAGGCCCCACGAAGTCTCGGATGATCTGGAATCCTTTTTTTGGGTTCTTCTCTACCTGGTCGCCAAATACCGCAACGCTGGGGATATGTACCTGGTTAACCAGATACAACACGTCTTTGATCAGCACACGAATATTGATCGCACTGGCAAAGTTACAGGTGGCGAGGGAAAGCTTGGTTGTGTGCGAGGAGGATATCTTGACCAGACAATGCTTGACGATCTCGTCCAAACACCATGCAAAGACATTATCGAAGATTTTCGGGCTCTTTTCCGTGATTTTTACCTCTATGTACCAACAGCGCCTAATGTTAGCTTGAAGACCAAGTTAAGCTATGAAGCCAAACGTGAACAAGACCCACGATTCAAAGACGCTCGCGAGAAGGTCCGTTCTTGTCGCTGGGTTTTGGACATGATGAATGGACACCTGGCCCGTGACTGGAACGTGGATGATGACAGCAGTCTACACATGACTGCTTCATCCGGATTCTGTGGCGAGTAGGAACCGCCGCAAGCGCAAGACTCCAGATAGCAGAGACCACGAGGATGAGCACTCCAACCAGAGGCGCAATGGGCGACTCCTACCCCCGACTCCGGCGAATTCCAGGCCCTCTAGAGATAGCCTTCCCCGCGATCCCCGTATTGGCCCATGCCCCACCGTCAGGGCATCTTCATCACGCGGTGCTTCGGGCGTTTCGAGTAGGTCTGCGCCCGCGCGCAGTAGTAGGCTCAGGTCTGTGAGTATGGTAGAATAATGCTTGTTAGGTCTTCCGGTATACGGACTTCCACGTATCACCAGCGTTGTTTGTTGTTCTTCGCACTATCATTTGGGATTGAAATGCATAGCTCCCCATCATGTTCAGACTCCATAGAATGAGCGATCGGTGGCGAGTTGGCAGGAGCAGGTCATAACTTCCGTTATCGATAACTATCGGTGACGGCAACGGTACTGAGAGCGAGCTAGTTTATCTCTAGCCCGACTGCGAAGGGCATCACGACACGTCTCGCAACACCTCTCTACAGTCCTGTTCTGGAAGTTTGGCATGGTGACGGGTACTATAAACCACCGATCTATACGGGCCATGGGGTTCCCTGATACTGTACGGTAGCTCCTGCCCATGGGCGTGCTGTAGTAAGAAAAGCTGTAACCTCACGAACAAGAGAAACCGGACAAATCTGAGTCCGTTAGTCCCAGACGTCCACGCAAAACACGTTATGAATGTGGTGACATCGTGATCAGCATCATGGTGTTGTCGCTGTCATATTCTGTCACTCGTTTTACCGAATCGATCTTCTGGGGGCCCAAACTCCCCTCGCATGTCGATTGAGGCTCTGACGTGATAGAAATGACAACGCAATACCGAGGCAGGGCTTTTCGAAGCTCGGGCTTGGGCCTCGGGGACACCTAAGGGTTCTGATCTTCGTAAGTTCATCAATCGCGATGATCCTGCTGCCGATGAACGGATAGATACTGTACCGCCGTATACAGTCGTCGCCCTCTTAAACCATACACCCCTAATACTATCAACCCAGAAGCGACCTCATATCCCATATCTCCAGGGTAAGGCGGAGGTGTATGGGTCATTAGGGTGACGACCATATCACGCCTTCGGTCATGCCACTTTCGGAGAGAGAAATTAGGACACGTTGCCTATGACATAACAAGCTCAAATTTGACGCAGTAGTCGTTTTTCTTTCGGATTTCAGGCGAAGGAAGGGGACGAGACGATCCATATGCACAACCTAGCGGTGATGGGTAAGGTAGGTCAGTTCCCAACGGGCCCCAACCATGAAAACCACCTGTACTGTTGTTGTTCATGGGAACGAAGACACTCGGCTGAGTGAGAGAGTCCAGACTCGAGCATGCAGGGTTAACGTTAGCGGCCGACAACGTGTAGATCCCTGTCTTGTACTACTGCCAGTCTACTGCCTCGTGTTGGGGTCCCTTCCGCGACCACTAGATCACTCAGATGGGTCTACAGGTCTTGCGACATTATCCGAGATGCATCGTCGATAAAGAATAGAAATCGCTCCTGCTTTTCTTGGTGTGGACGTACATCGTGCCCTATTTGGTACGTCATCGCTTCCTGGTCTGGGTCCTCCGCCATCAGTCTGCCGTGGACAAGCGTGAGGATATATAACAGCACAATTTGCCCTCCAGAGTCCGCAGAAGGCAATAACATACATAAAAGTAGGTCGTCGTCAATATCATTATCTGCCCCATGCCCGTGGGCAAAGCAAACGAGGAAAGAGCCAGGACACACTGTTGATGAGGCTGATGAGGTGTCATATTTCACATTGAACATGCATCCGAAGATGAGGTGAGGACAATGACATGCCTTTTCTGGCCTGAGGTATAGTCCGAGTCCTCGACCCTTCGAGTTGTGGATGAGTTTCAGTTTGTCGAGAAAGAGAAAGAGAAAGAGAAACCAGACTAGGGCAGACCACGTGACCGTGCGCGTGTGTCTCTAAAGTTCACGCTTACGCTTCACTCACGCGACGCGGGTCACTACTGTATATTGTATAGGCCCCGGGCCAGTCCTATGCCTGCCACAGTGACAATTGTTTTCTCCGCCGCAAAATTCTCCGAGTCACGTCCGTCCACAACTAGGGGCCCTATCATTCAGGCTGAGGCGGGACCACCTGGGTCACTTATTAAGAGCCAACCGTGTGCGGGTTCCTTCCTTCGATCTTCACCCCGCATTCTTGTTGACATGTCTAGTCAGAGCACCCCTCCAAACTCCCAACACGTTTCCACTGGGAGCGTTCTATCTAAAACTACCCCACTCAAGCGTGACATTCACGGGACTCAAGCCCATTCTTCCTCGCCTTACCAAGGAGCTTTGGCACGATATTTAGAAATGACTCGCGACGCATGCGAGAAATTCGTCGGCCCAATGCCTGTTGACAAGTTCTTGTCGGATTTTATTCCGGAGGCACGTGAAGAACGACCCACAAATGAAGTCATGTTCTTGCACTCGTCTGTTTCAGAACACGAAGACGAATTTGTAAGTCTCTCTATACTCAAAGGCATATCAACGCTCAACCCCGTTACAGATCAGCGAAATCAAGGCATCGGGTCTCTGTCCCAAACTCAAGTTTAACAATACAACCAGCAGTCCCGATGGCCCATATAGTCTGAAACCAGACATCTCCATTTATTCAGATACTCCTTCCAAAGTCTCCAGGAAAGGGCCCCTCCTGGATTGGAAGACGGTTGACTTGTGGGTCGAGGACAAGAACAACAAAGATGACATATTTCGCGCACTGGCTCAGATGGAGAAGGAAGAGGTAAAGGGCGAAGACTTGGAGAGTCACGTTAAGTGGACCAATTCCGCTTATAAAATTTGCGGCCAATTACTCGCCTACGCTTCAGAACTCCATCGTTCCCAATTTCGGATCTTTTCCTTCGCTGTTGTCCTCTTCGGTGATACGGGTCGCCTGCTTCGCTGGGACCGCAGCGGGGTCATCTACACCCAGTTGTTTAGTTGGAAAACTCAACCCGACACACTTTTCGAGTTCTTCTGGAGGCTCAACTTCCTCTCGGATATCGAGCGTGGTTATGACGCCACTGTCACCTCTGTGGACAAGGACGAGGCCGAGGAAGCTCTTTCAAAGCTGAGAAAATACAAGGGCTTGGAGGACGTCCAAAGGGCGAATCTTTACAAATTCTTCGTCCACGACGATTGCGCCTCTGACAGGCAACCCAGGTCTTACATCACGCCAGGTCCAGTTTGGCACACCGATGCGCTCTTCGGTCGTTGCACCTTTGGCTACATCGCGTATGACCCTGTGGGCTCAAGATTGGTTTATCTGAAAGACTTCTGGCGTACGGATCTTCCGGACATACAAAAGGAAGGAGATGTGTACCGAGAGCTGCACGGTGCGCAAGTGCCTAACATACCCATGTTGGGCCCAGCTGGCGACGTTCCTTTGTCACTCGACCGTGAAAATATTATTCCGTTTTCCGCACAAAGGACAAGGACACAAGACTACGTGAAAGAGTCAGGACTGGGGTATGAATGGTGTCCCGGTCGACCGCGTGTTGATCCGCTGGTACATTACCGACTAGTGTTGGAGACCCTTGGGCATCCGCTCAACACATTCAAGTCGACTCGACAGCTGTGTGAGGTCATTCGGGATGCTATCGTAGGTGCGTAACACAATTGGTTGTGAGGTTTTCCCAAATCAAATTTCCTCACAGCTCATACATTGGCGTACGAGAAGGCTCAAATTCTACATCGGGATGTGAGCGCAGGGAACATCCTGATTACGGATAACGGCTCGGGGATCTTAATAGATTGGGACCTTTCTAAGAAGGTGACACCAGACGTCGATGCGAAGCCGAGACGCCATTCGCGCACGGTATGATCACTTATCTCGCGGTCGCGGCGAACTAAAGGAAGGTGCGTTCAGGGGACTTGGCAATTCATATCGATAGCACGTTTGCGTGATCCTTCGAGCAGGCCGCATGAGGTCTCGGATGATCTGGAATCGTTTTTCTGGGTTCTTCTTTACCTGGTGGCCAAATGCCGCAATCCTCGAGCGATCAACCTTGTTGGCCAGATGAAAGCCGTCTTTGATCACCATACGGATATGGATCGCACAGGCATGGTCACAGGTGGCGAGGAAAAGCTTGGCTGCGTGCGAGATGGAAAACTTGATCGGGCGCTTATCCGCGATCTCGTTCGGACACCATGCAGAGGCATTATCGAAGATTTTCGGGCTCTTTTCCGTGACTTTTACCTGTATGAACCATCGATGGCTGATATTAGCCCGGAGGTCCGGTTATCCATAGAAGCCGATCGCGAAGAAGATCCACAATACAAGCACGCTCGCAAGAAGCTTTCCTCTTCCAGATGGGTTTTGGATATGATAAATGGACACCTGGCCCGCCAGTGGAACGTGGATGATGATGGTAGTCTACGCACGACTGTGCTTCATCCTGATTCTGTGGCGAGTAGGGATCTTCGCAAGCGCAAGGCTCCCGATAGCAAAGACGATGAGGAGGAGAATTTCAACCAGAGGCGTAAAGGTCGACTCCCGCCCCTGACCTCCATGAATTCAAAGTCGTCCGGAGATAGCCTTTGGTCCCAGCGCGGTCCCCATATTCGCAGTGGGACGTGCACCACTGCCGAGTCATCTTCACGTAGCGCTCTGTGTGCTTCGAGTAATTCTGTGCCCTCCCGCGGTAGTAGGTTTAGGACGTGAGTGTTGTAGAACAAATGATCTAGTATGCGCTTCGATCTCCCCATTGGTCTCTAGACAGGACAAACCTTGGGATAAACGGGTACCTAGCTTCCGAATGGGATGTGAATCACGACGGCAGCCTGTACATGAGTGTGCTTCGACTGGAGAACACGAACAGCCGCGAGCACAAGGCGGATCCCAGGGATGAGTGATGCGTAAAGGGCGACTCCCACCTGCCATAACTATCGTCTGGGTATATGTTGGAACGTGGTGGTCACGATACCATAACTCGTGTACACGTGGCTCGGAATCCCACCGCGTGGTATGCGCGCGCTCTCCGGGGCCCCTTCTCCCCCAGTTCATCTGTCTTGCAGTGACTGAGGGGTAAGTCGACTGACATTACTATTTCCCTACTTACAACACAGCTAATTGTACTTAGACGCTCTTAGGAACATAATACCAGTTCATCTGTCTTGCAGTGACTGAGGGACGCTCTTAGGTTCTAATAGTATACTAAATCAGGGTATTGGATCTGCCTCGCTCGTCGTGCTCAGGGAGGGGAACGGTCCGGCACATCTCAACGTGTCGATTCCCCGGGTGTTTCGCGAATTGATTTTGCCCACCCACAGCAGCGAGCTCAGGTCTGGAAGAGATTAGACTCTGGTTTTAATTTTAATTTGGTGTCCTAGTTTGAAGTAGTCGGACTACTGCAGTAGTTCGTTCGCTCATCGCACTGTAACTCGAGATTATCACGCACAAGTCCTTTTCAGGCAGATCAAATTGTGAATATCAATTATACGCACGGGTTCAGAAGAAGGACACGGATTTCACTTTCTTTGATCCTTGTCACGCTGTTATTCTTGTCCGCAGACGGTGCAATCAACGACCACACACACGTGGCGATGGCATAGTGACGGCTCGTATGTATTACATAAACAGCACGTAGAAAGAGAAAAAGCCTGCGCAGTGCGCGGGCCAACGATGTATCATAACGATGATTTGACTATGCAGGTTACGCTGTGTACGGTGAAGCCTGCGCGGAAGACGCGGTGACTCGCCCGAAAGAAGACGGCGTCACGTGCTCCGACTAAGGCCGACCGTATGGGATGGGGGGAAGGTGGGACAATGCCTAGTGAAACGTACCAAGGCATGTTAGTGCGTGGCTCTGAAAGAATTTACATGGCCATCATTATTGGCAATATGCGGTTTAAGGTAGAAATACATGGTGAGAGGAAGGTAAGATTGATCAAGGCTTGTCGTTGCCCTGCGGGGCGTGGGATTGGAGCTTTGACTGGATGACATTAACCAGGTAAGACATGTTGTCCTGTTTCTTCTGGATTGTCTCCTGCAGTGCGTCCAGATTCGTCTTGATGTACTCGATCTTTTGTTCGTAGTGCTTCACCGCTTGGGCCCGCGTCTGTCATACACAGTGTACACAATCTCCATCTCAGTAGAAGACGCGGACGCACCTTTTGAACACAATACCCCGTCCCGACATCGATGAGCACGTTATCCACATCTATGAGCCTGCCCGGGACGTAAAGGGAACTGGTGAGCGGCACCAAAATGGTTTTATCTCGATGATTTTGTTAGCCGGGTGGCAAGTAGGGGGGCGACCAATAAACTGTACTTTTGTTCTCTTGTTCGACCTCCTTCGCGCTCTCGATGCATGATCGGAACTTTGTCTGGCCCTGCTTAAATCCGCTCCTGCTTTTCTCGGTGTGGACGTACATCGTGCCCTATTTGGTACGTCATCGCTTCCTGGTCTGGGTCCTCCGCCATCGGTCTGCCGTGGACAAGCGTGAGGATATATAACAGTATAATTGCCCTCCAGAGTCCGCAGAAGGCAATAACATACATGAAAGTAGGTCGTCGTTAATATCATTGTCTGCCCCCCAAGACACACTGTTGATGAGGCCGTTGAGGAGGTGTCATATTTCATATTGAACATGCAACCGAAGATGAGGTGTGGACAATGACATGCCTTTTCTGGCCTGAGGTATAGTCCGAGTCGACCCTTCGAGTTGTGGATGAGTTTCAGTTTGTCGAGTCTAGAAAGAGAAACCACTAGGACAGACCACGTGACTGTGCGCGTGTGTCTAAAGTTCACGCTTACGCTTCACGCGACGCGGATCACTACTGTATATTGTATAGGCCCCAGGCCAGTCCTATGCCTGCCACAGTGACAATTGTATTCTCCGCCACAAAATTCTCCGAGTCACGTCCGTCCACAACTAGGGGCCCTATCATTCAGGCTGAGGCGGTACCACCTGGGTCACCTATTAAGAGCCAACACTGAGTCAACCGTGTGCGGGTTCCTTCCTTCGATCTTCACCCCGCATTCTTGTTGACGACATGTCTAGTCAGAGCACCCCTCCAAACTCCCAACACGTTTCCACTGGGAGCGTTCTATCTAAAACTACCCCACTCAAGCGTGACATTCACGGGACTCAAGCCCATTCTTCCTCGCCTTACCAAGGAGCTTTGGCACGATATTTAGAAATGACTCGCGACGCATGCGAGAAATTCGTCGGCCCAATGCCTGTTGACAAGTTCTTGTCGGATTTTATTCCGGAGGCACGTGAAGAACGACCCACAAATGAAGTCATGTTCTTGCACTCGTCTGTTTCAGAACACGAAGACGAATTTGTAAGTCTCTCTATACTCAAAGGCATATCAACGCTCAACCCCGTTACAGATCAGCGAAATCAAGGCATCGGGTCTCTGTCCCAAACTCAAGTTTAACAATACAACCAGCAGTCCCGATGGCCCATATAGTCTGAAACCAGACATCTCCATTTATTCAGATACTCCTTCCAAAGTCTCCAGGAAAGGGCCCCTCCTGGATTGGAAGACGGTTGACTTGTGGGTCGAGGACAAGAACAACAAAGATGACATATTTCGCGCACTGGCTCAGATGGAGAAGGAAGAGGTAAAGGGCGAAGACTTGGAGAGTCACGTTAAGTGGACCAATTCCGCTTATAAAATTTGCGGCCAATTACTCGCCTACGCTTCAGAACTCCATCGTTCCCAATTTCGGATCTTTTCCTTCGCTGTTGTCCTCTTCGGTGATACGGGTCGCCTGCTTCGCTGGGACCGCAGCGGGGTCATCTACACCCAGTTGTTTAGTTGGAAAACTCAACCCGACACACTTTTCGAGTTCTTCTGGAGGCTCAACTTCCTCTCGGATATCGAGCGTGGTTATGACGCCACTGTCACCTCTGTGGACAAGGACGAGGCCGAGGAAGCTCTTTCAAAGCTGAGAAAATACAAGGGCTTGGAGGACGTCCAAAGGGCGAATCTTTACAAATTCTTCGTCCACGACGATTGCGCCTCTGACAGGCAACCCAGGTCTTACATCACGCCAGGTCCAGTTTGGCACACCGATGCGCTCTTCGGTCGTTGCACCTTTGGCTACATCGCGTATGACCCTGTGGGCTCAAGATTGGTTTATCTGAAAGACTTCTGGCGTACGGATCTTCCGGACATACAAAAGGAAGGAGATGTGTACCGAGAGCTGCACGGTGCGCAAGTGCCTAACATACCCATGTTGGGCCCAGCTGGCGACGTTCCTTTGTCACTCGACCGTGAAAATATTATTCCGTTTTCCGCACAAAGGACAAGGACACAAGACTACGTGAAAGAGTCAGGACTGGGGTATGAATGGTGTCCCGGTCGACCGCGTGTTGATCCGCTGGTACATTACCGACTAGTGTTGGAGACCCTTGGGCATCCGCTCAACACATTCAAGTCGACTCGACAGCTATGTGAGGTCATTCGGGATGGCATCCTAGGTGCGTAACACAATTAGTTGTGAGATTTTCCCAGTTCAATTTTTCTCACAGCTCATACATTGGCGTATGAGAAGGCACAAATCCTACATCGGGATGTGAGCGCAGGGAACATCCTGATTACGGATAACGGCTCGGGGATCTTGATAGATTGGGACCTTTCTAAGAAGGTGACACCAGATGTCGATGCGAAGCCGAGACGCCATTCACGCACGGTATGATAACTTGTCTCTCGTTCGCGCTCGCGGTGAACTAAAGCATTGTAAATTCAGGGGACATGGCAATTCATATCGATAGCACGTTTGCGTGATCCTTCGAGCAGGCCGCATGAGGTCTCGGATGATCTGGAATCGTTTTTCTGGGTTCTTCTCTACCTGGTGGCAAAATGCCGCAATGCTCGGGCGATGAACCTTGCTGAAGAGATGAAGCACGTCTTTGATCATCACACGGATATGGACTGCACTGGCTTAGTCACAGGTGGCCAGGGAAAGCTTGGCTGTGTGCGAGATGGGTATCTTGACCAGGCAATGCTTGACGATCTCCTTCAGACTCCATGCAAAGACATCATCGAAGACTTTCGTGCTCTCTTCCTTGACTTTTATCGTCACCTCCCAAAGGTAGCCAATGTAGACTTGGGGTCCCAGCTGAAAGTCGAAGCTAAACGCGAACAAGATCCACGAGTCAGGGACGCTCGCGGAAAGCTTTGTTCTTCCCGATGGGTTTTGGACATGATAAATGGACACCTGGCCTGCCAGTGGAACGTGGATGACGATGGTAGTCTACGCACGACCATGCTTCATCCTGATTCTGTGGCGAGTAGGGATCTCCTCAAGCGCAAGGCTCCGGATAGCAAAGACGATGAGGAGAATTTCAACCAGAGGCGTAAAGGTCGACTCCCGCCCCTGATCTCCATGAATTCCAAGTCGTCCGGAGATAGCCTTTGGTCCCAGCGCGGTCCCCATATTCGCAGTGGGACGTGCACCACCGCCGAATCATCTTCACGCGGCGCTCCGTGTGCTTCGAGTAGTTCTGCACCCTCCCGCGGTAGTAGATTTAGGACATGAGTGTTGTAGAACAAATGATCTAGTATGCGCTTCGATCTCCGCATTGGTCTCTAGACAGGATAAACGGGTACCTAGCTTCCGAATGGGATGTGAATCACGTGGCAGTCTGTAGAAGAGTGTGCTTCGACTGGAGAACACGAACAGCCGCGAGCACGATGCGGATCCTAGGGATGAATGATGCGTAAAGCTTAAAGCTTAAAGGGCGACTCCCACCTACCATAACTATCATCTGGGTATAGTAACTCAGGGTATTGGATCCGCCTCGCTCGTCGGGTTCAGGGTGGGGAACGGTCCGGCACATCTCAACGCGTCGGTTCCCCGGGTGTTTCGCGAATTGATTTTGCCCACCCACAGCAGTGAGGTCAGGTCTGGGAGAGATTAGACTGAGCTGGGTTTTATTTTATTTTCGCGTCCTAGTTTGAAGTAGTCGAACTACTGCAGTAGTTCGTTCGCTCATCGCACTGTAACTCGAGATCATCACGCATAAGTCCTTTTCAGGTAAATCAATTTGTGGACATCAATTATAAGCACGGGTTCTGAAGAAGGACACGGATTTCTCACTCTTTTATCCTAATCACACTGTTATTCTCGTCCGCAGACGGTGCAATCAATGACCACACATGAACTACGTGGCGATGGCATAGAGACGGCTCGTATGTATTACACAAACAGCGCATAGAAAGAGAAAAAGCCTGCGCAATGCGCGGGCCAACGATGCATCACAACGATGATTTGACCTGTACTGTGAAGCCTGCGCGGAAGACGCGGTGACTCGCCCGAAAGAAGACGGCGTCACGTGCTCCGACTAAGGCCGTCTGTATGGGATGGGGGGAAGGTGGGACAATGCCTAGTGAAACGTACCAAGGCATGTTAGTGCGTGGCTCTGAAGGACTTCACATGGCCGTCATTATTGGCAATATGCAGTTTAAGGTAGAAATACATGGTGAGAGGAAGGTAAGATGGGTCAAGACTTGTCGTTGCCCTGCGGGGCGTGGGATTGGAGCTTTGACTGGATGACATTAACCAGGTAAGACATGTTGTCCTGTTTCTTCTGGATCGTCTCCTGCAGTGCGTCCAGATTCGTCTTGATGTACTCGATCTTTTGTTCGTAATGCTTCACTGCTTGGGCCCGCGTCTGTCACACACGGTGTACTCAATCTCCATCTCAGTAGGAGATGCGGACGCACCTTTTGAACATAATACCCCGTTCCGACATCGACGAGCACGTTCTCCACATCTATGAGCCTGCCCGGGACGTAAAGGGAACTGGTGAGCGGCACCAAAATGGTTTTATCTCGATGATTTTGTCAGCAGGGTGGCGAGTCGGGGGGGCGACCAATAAACTGTACTTTTGTTCTCTTGTTTGACCTCCTTCGCGCTCTCGATGCATGATCGGAACTTTGCCTGGGCCTGCTTAAGTTGGGCAAAAGAGTTGGTCAGGTGTGAAAGCTCCTAGTGAATCGAAATTTGGGTGAGTGCGATGGCCTGAACCGGGAGATCCAAAAGAACAGACCTCTTCGAGCTGCCTTTTTACTTCCGCCAACTGAGGGAGTTCGAGATCGGCGACGTTGATCTGTTGAGGAGCGGGAGTCGCGGTTGTGGTTTGGGCGGACATCAGGGTTCCTTGTTCTGTTCCGTCGTGCCTGCGTCGACGTCTATACGCGTGCTAAGTTATTTAACTTATATAGTAATCTCAAATTACCCTCTCTCTCACTCCCTTCTCCTTGGCAGCGACGATGGCCACGGGTTCAGTTCAACCCTCGAATCCACCACAGGACATCGGTATAGCCTATGCGTAGTCTGTAACATCCCAGCGCTCCGCTAATTTGCGTTTGCAGTTGCAATATTCCATGCCTCCTTTCACCCTACAAGGGGAAACGTCCTCGATTGGTCTCTCAAGGCAACCGACGGTATTCAATCTCGGCGTATTTCACGTCTGACGTCGTTTCCAAGCTCACGAAATGTCTAGACATACAACTAGATGGGGTGGAATTCAGCGCATTGCCTAGCGGTCTGCACTTGGTAGAGCGGGACGTCGTGTACGTGCGCCACACCAGCTTTTGACAGCCCGTCGCTCACGCCTGTTTCGAAAACGCCTACCCCCACCACATACAGCTACTTCACAAAAGACTCCCAGCGCGGCGTTTGTATCTTCCGCCGGCGCCAGACCCCCGAGCAAGGCCAACGCGGCTTCCGCCTCTCCTCCCTCGGTATCCTCCTCGCGCCTTCTGTGCGTCCGCGCCCCTGGCGACACGTCGCTGCACTCAAGGTACTTGCGCAAGAGATATATGCTCCGCTCGAGCAGGATGCGCGTGAGCTACAGGAAGGTGACTGGGCACCTGCGCAGCAGTTCTTCGAGGAGCGTCGCGTGCGGAGCACGGACTTGGGTGGCGCAGGCGACTGGCACCGGTGGAGCGAGGAAGTCCACGATAGTGGCGATGGGGTGAGCTGCTCTTCCCTTCTCTTGTCTTCTGTCTCCGCGCGTGACCTTCAGGACGAAGACTCACCATTTCTGATTTTCCCTATGAATAGCAACGACTCGACGCGCTGGACATGTCGACGCATTTCAACCCTACGCTCTACCTACCACACTTCCTCCGTGTGCTTGGACCCTCGTCACTCACGCTGTACAAGCACGTGCTTGGCCGCAGGCGCATACTCATTTACACGCAGCCCCCCGTCGAGCCTGCGTGCATGCTCTGTCAGGTAGCCGCCGACATGTGCTTCGAAGACCAGACAGCGCTCGATTCCCTCGAAGGTGCCACTGGCCCTCGTCCGCGCTTAATGGGAAAGCAAAATGAAGGTATCAGCATGCTAGGCGCTGTCACTCTATACGACATCGGACGCCTCGAACGCGAGTCGGAAACAGGGCGTGGTTGGGTTGCATGTGCGTTCTTCGGAGAGCTATGTACTTTAATTTTTCCTCACAGATCCTTTCCACATGTAGGTACGACGGACGCTGTGTTCCTAGAAAAGCCGCAGTACTACGACTTAGTCATCGACATGACGTCCTTCTCGCCTGAGCGGGCATCCCGCCCTAGTCTCCAACTCTCAGTAAAGGAGTCGAACGGCCGCTCGCGAAGGCCGTCGTACCGTCTTTCTACCATCCGCTTCACGTGGAGCGACGTCAATCTGGTGCGTTCCCAACTCCTATCGCCGGCTGACCTTTAAGATAATGAACGACTTGCACCTACAGTGGAACGAGCTCGATCGCATCCTCCAGCTCGACGCAGACACCAAAGGCTCTGCCCGTGTACCACCTTCTCTTTGGACGGACGCTTGGCGCCTGTACGAAGACGTGTGTCTCGCCTGCGCGGGACTCTGGACCGGCCTCCCATGGCGTAATCGACATGGCCCAGATGAGAGCTGGGCAGAGGCCGAGGAGTATGGACTAGCGGGCGGCCCTGTGCGCGTGCGCCCGCACGGAGAGGGCATCGAGGGTCGACCGATGACGGTACCAGGGGGCTCGACACGGCGGCGGTCGTTCCGCCGTGCAAGTGAGCGCTCCTTCCCCGAGCCGTGGACGGATGCGCCATCGACCCAAGACGGCGCCCCGAAGGACATATACAAAGATGACGACGACGACGACGACGACGGTGATGAAGAAGCCGAAGAAGAGGAGGAAGGTGAAGATAGGGATGACGCGGTACTAGTGCGCGACCGCCAGAGCCGGACGACGCTAGCTTTGCTGCAGACCTTCCACGCCCAGACGCGCTTCTGGCTCTCGCGCCTCGCCGCGCTCCTCCCTCCCCGCACCGATCACGATCACGAGACCACATACACAGACGGCCCAGCTCCAGACGACGGGGACGCGAGAGAAGACGAGGGCGGCGCGGAGATGGTCGTGCAGCTAGCTCCGCGAGATGTGCTCGAGCTCGAGCTCAGCCCGCTGAGCAGCCTCGATGCACGCTTCGTCGAGTGGCTTGCTGAGGAGTACGGTGCGAGCCGTGCGGGCGCTGGTGTGCGCGTATTCGTGAAGCGCGGGTGGCGCGACCTCCTCGGGCTCGTGTTTACCGTCGGTGGTGCCTCACTCTCCTCATCATCGACATCCTCATAATTACTTTTCTTTACTTGCGATGTCTATCATGATGGACTTGCGATTTATTCTTCTAATTTGTTTTTTTTCCTATCTTGTTTTGAGATTATAGATTTGTGTGCGTGCGCGTCCCAGTGCAGAATGGCGCTACTGTATCTAGCTAGAGCTTATCATACCAGTATATCTTTGATCTCTGATTATTCCTTCGAACCACGACTCCGACTACATTGAATAGCAAACTTGAAACTAATGCAGCACTGTGCGCAGCGACGGTGTTCGGGTCGGTCGATTGAAACAAGGCGCTCGGAATGTCGATCCGAGTCGTTCGTCATGACCCTCTGAATTGGAGCGGACGGTCCCAAGCTCCATCCTATCCCAGCGCCTCCTCTAGGGCAGGATGACTGGCAATTTGGGAGTGGGATATGGGTTCGACACGTCGCGGGCATAAGCAACGTTGATTAGATGAGGGGCACGAAAGCGCAGACTCGTCGGCCGTATTTCGTGTTAGGGTACAGCCCTATTGATAGGACAAAACCACTACTGAAGCTCACGCGACATTTGGCGAGGCCTGGAATACATCATGCGCAGTGGTGGGCATAGTATACAAATGAAGCTGCCGCATCGCGAATGTCGCCATCTCCGAGTCAGCATCTCCGGACCAGACACCAGCCTATTCTTTTCGTAACGTTTTACGATGTCAAAGGTAAAATTATGATTGAAGAAATAGTATGGTACCGATACAAACAAATAGGCCATAGACAAATGCGCGTATACAAACGAGTGGGAGGGTTTAGAAAATAAATTGTCCTCGTCGTAAAGCCCCAAGCGGTACCACGCTCTCGGTATAGTCCATCACCGTTCAGAGCAAGAGGTCAAAGTTCGTGCAGCCAACGGCCAAAAATCCACCGAAGTAGTTGTCCTCGCAGCACATTGGCTGGGCTTTGCACTGTTCACCGACCCACTCCTGCGAACAGTCAATGCCCACCAACTTGTCCGAACTCTTGACCCTCTCCTTGAGGTCGCCCCCACCCGTCATACCCAAAATGGCAAGGATACCCGCGAACTGGGAATCGTCGTTGTCCGACTTGTTGACCGGATTGCAACATTGCTGCTTGCCAACGTTGCACTGATTGTTGTTCTTAGGACGGTCGCCGTAAGCCTTGACTTTGCCCATCTGAGGACGGCCACCACGCTTCGCGTACGACTTCTCGGGGCGCTTCTCCTCAGGGTACTCTTTCTCCGGACGTTTCTCCTCGGGGTACTTCTTCTCGGGACGCTTCTCCTCGGGATACTTCTTGTCATCGTACTTCTTCTCCTCGGGATACTTCTTGTCGTCGTACTTCTTCTCCTCAGGGTACTTCTTGTTGTCGTCGTACTTCTTATCGTCGTACTTCTTCTCCTCAGGGTACTTCTTGTCGTCGTGCTTCTTCTCCTCAGGATACTTCTTGTCGTCGTACTTCTTCTCCTCAGGATACTTCTTGTCGTCGTACTTCTTCTCCTCAGGGTACTTCTTGTCGTCGTACTTCTTCTCCTCAGGGTATTTCTTGTCATCGTACTTCTTATCGTCGTACTTCTTCTCCTGAGGGTACTTGTCGTCGTACTTCTTCTCCTGAGGGTGCTTGTCGTCGTACTTCTTATCGTCGTACTTCTTCTCCTGAGGGTACTTGTCGTCGTACTTCTTCTCCTGAGGGTACTTGTCGTCGTACTTCTTCTCCTGAGGGTACTTGTCGTCGTACTTCTTCTCCTGAGGGTACTTGTCGTCGT
>Ga0307510_10003112_pt1 | contig 19202 bp, 22 predicted proteins | sample 12_EM_MG_FD_207224 | JGI IMG/M metagenome (GOLD analysis project Ga0307510, IMG submission 207224) | Populus trichocarpa ectomycorrhiza microbial communities from riparian zone in the Pacific Northwest, United States - 12_EM | ecosystem: Host-associated > Plants > Roots > Unclassified | place...
TGGAGATGTGGGGACTATGCAAGACACGACGGTACAATGGGATAACCTGTTAAGTCGGAAACCACCGTAAAGATATAGACCGACAGTGTGAAGGGGAAACAGCAAAAGCAGTATCCAAGAGGGTTGGGACCTAGGTCGGATCAACTCACCGACGAGCAATTCGCAACTCACGCACCACTGGGACCGGGTGGTCACCCTGCCGCACGCCGGCCAGCGGATGGCCCAAACGTTCAACATGACACTGGTGTAGAGTCCAGGCTGGAATATATGGTGATCTGTCAGGCGTAATGAGGTAAGAACTATCATTCACAACATCGTCGTCACATTTAAACATGAATCCTATGATGACTTGTATCCATCGGCCCTGTCCTCCGGATCTGTCCCGTCCGTTTCCATCCCATCCAAATCCGTGGTTATCGCATCCCGATCCTCCGCCCCATGCTCCAAGAGTAACTGCATTACTTCCTGATGCCCTTTTTCGGATGCAATCTGGAAAGGTGTTTTGCCCTGGTCGTCCAGCGCATGAACATCGGCGTTGTACTGGAGCAACAACAGTGCCAGGTCCAAATATCCTCCTTTCGATGCCAAGTGTAAAGGTGTTTGGTTAATGTTATTTTGGGCATCCGCGTCTGCTCTGTGCTCGAGAAGGACTCTAGAACTTTCCACATGTCCGCTTTCTGACGCCCCATGCAATGGTGTATCATTATTGGTGTTCCGGGCGTTCACATCTGCGCCTCGTTCGAGAAGCACCCGAACAACGTCGGGCTTTCCACACCGCGATGCCATATGCAATGACGTATGCCTATCTTTTTCACCTTGGGCCTTCACATCCGCGCCATGACCCAGCAGGAGCCGAACAAGGTCCACCCCCTCGGATGACGCGTGATCTAATGGGCTTTTGTCAAACACACACCGAGTTTCTTTGTCTACATCGTGCTCAAGAAGGACTCGAGCAACGTTCAAATGGCCACCATTTTGACATGCGAGACCCAGCGGAGTCTCGCGGTAAGAAAAACCCCGAGCGTTTACGTCCTGTGAGCGTTCCACTACCAGGAAGTTTATCACATCATGTATCCCACAGACGGCTGCATAATGCAAAGGGGTTGCGCTGTCCTGGGAGGTATAGTCAGGCCAACGATGTCGGAGCTCGCGACTATGTGGGTTGTACATCCGGAGCCAGATTGAAAGGTAGCGATTATTTGGGTCGAACAGACGTTTCATCCCGTCTTGTATGTTGCCCGACACCTCCTCAAACCGCGAATGGCCTACCCAGTGCTCCGCCGCATACTCTGCAAGAGGATACTTCTCCAGGCCGGCCTTCGCGATGCTTTCGTCGAGATGTAAAAGAGTGCCCAGACAGGCTTGCGCAACAATCGTGTGGGCTGATGTCATAGAAACCTGGAAACGGGAAACCGTGTCCTTTGCTTTGCCAATCCGCGTCGACACCAAATACTCCTTCACCGAAAAATGCGCAAATTGGATCACCCGTGAATCATCCTCGCCGACGACAGTAAGCAAACTGGCACAGGTGGATAACACCGCATGTCCAGGGTCTTCAGGGCGCCAATCCTCCAAGTATTCCGGTGTGGATTCGGCTTCAAAATCGAAGGCGAGAAACTCTGCGAGTTCCTGGACGCGAAGTGGACGGGAAGCTGCTGCAACACATTGAAACAGCCGGTGCGCATATTCCCAGTTTTGATCCCCGATATCTTCCAACGTACGCTCGTATGTTTCATCGAGCGACTTTGGTAATTCATGCAGAGCACGCCGTATCCGACCTGGGAGGCAGTGCCGGAGGTACGCGAGTTGGCAATTCACCCATCTGAACCTATGTCCTTTGAGTAACTAGGAATAGCGAGAATAAGATAACCAAGTTAATTGCTCACATCCCATCGGCTTTCTTCATCAGCACATCGATGACCAGTTCCTTGTCTGCCTTTCTCCATGCTCGCATCTTTGGGTCGCTCTTGACAACGAATTTGACGTATTCTGCAATATCTTGGGCTTGACCACTCTCACAATGTAGGGATACGGAACGGAATGCCAAAGGATTGAGGACAGGCTCGATGTCGGCCTCGGGTCGACTTGTCACACAAATCCGAAGATTCGGAGCTTGTAATCTGACGAGCTCCTCCACGAACGCCAAGACATTGTCACGAGGCGATGGCAGAGTCAAGGTTGGACATTCGTCGAGTGCATCGATAACGATGTAAGCTGTGGCTTGTTTCGGGAACTTGAGCATGAGCATGGTTTTGAGGCATAGTACCAGTTCACCATCGCTGGCATATTTGGAGCCATTATCATGTGCCAGATAAAAATCGGAAAGAATTGCGCAATACGCATCGGACTGGTCACAGAGTTGGACGAGGAGAGACGAGATTAATCCACGCCGATCCTTCTTTTGATCTTCCCTGAAGTCACAATAAAAGAAGGCCAGTGATGCTTGTCTAGACTCGCGCATTTCTTGGATATCTGCGATGATGGAAGAGCTAAGACATGGGATGTTAAAAGCTTGGATAGAACTTATAACCAAAAATCAACATACCAAATAATGCTTTTCCCTGCTCCGACTACAGTGGGGACAACGGCGGCCGGGTTAGTTTCAAGGAAAGAACGAACATGCGAATCACTCACGTTTACCATGCATCCATAACAGTGAACTCGGGCCAGAGGATTTCCATTTTGCGAACGTGTCACCTCGAGTCCACCATGTTGCAGTTCCTTCGTGCTGAGATTCACGAGCGGTCATGTGATTTTGCATCGGATCTGGCGGAGAGAGCCATCCTCGGATGTCTTGCTGTAGCTTGTCACCTTGAAAATAGTCTCAGTATACCATGAACTCGGCAAAAGTGGTCATGTAATATAACCTACGTCGTAACTGGTTCATGATTTCTATCACGCGGTCAGACACAGCGTACGAGGTCATCGATACTCAAACGTACCAAGAGCCTCTTTGACGTCGCCTGCCATTGCTTTTCCATCTGGACGAAGCGATGAGTGAATGATATGCGCAGTAGGACTTGCTCACCGTCCATGACCATGCGCATATCTTGGACAAGACCATAGATGGTCTCGAGACTCTGGGCTGCAGTCGTCCTTGCCTCATCGAGAGTGAGGCGATCTAGTCTTTGAAGGATCGCCTCGACATCATTCTCGCCAAGAAGCTTTTTCACAAATTTGACTATATTGCATTGAGCTAGGTGGCGAGGGCATCAGTGAGGATAGACTCACTGGATCGGCCCTGCTCGACCTGTTTTGTCACCACGGCAAGTGTGGAAAGTAGTTCCACCAGGATTTTCACTATGATCTCGGCCATGATTGGGGTGAGAGATAATTTGGTATAAATGGCGAGTCTGTTAAGGAAGCCTTCGATAGACTCGAGTAGGTCGACGAGTGTATCATAACTTGCTGAGGTGTCTTTGACGGCCTGACAGGGAGATGCTCGTAAGACACAACAATGCACGCATGGGGACGAGAGAAGGTATGTACTGTGAGTAAGACGGCGAACCCGGCGAATATTGCTTTCGTTGGTGGGAATGGCTGTTGAGAACGCGTAAGGAACGTAAAATTCCTACGGGTATTTTGTAACGTACTACTAGACCGATGCTCTCGCTAAGAGCGGCGCTGGTAGAGAGGGTGTACAGAACGTGCACAACACGCTTGAGGGATCTCATGAACTTTCCATCCTCTCCTCGGAATTCATGGAAGGACCGAGCGCGCTCCTGAAGGAAGGAGGAAACGGAGTCTACAGAATCGCACGCTTCGAGTTGTTTGGCGAGAGGATGGTCAGCCAGTTTCGTTCCAGTCTGGTTTTCGTAATCTTGTAGGGCAACGTCGAAGAGGGATTCGAAGGTCGAAGATGGAGAAGGGTGACTCATATCGGGGGAATGTGTGAAGAGAGGAGTTGATCGGGGGTGAGACAAGGGCAAGTAGAATGTGCGATATGGTGGTGGAGAGTCAGATAGGGTAGGCGCACTGCCTTGGACATCGCCATCGATAGCCGCCAAGGAGAGACTGGCGTTGGATTAGGCGCTCGACCTTGCTGCGGACGGACACGGACCCCGATTTCCGGGACGTGAGAAGGTGATGACGAAGCCACAGATATGGAGGCGGCGCAGAAATGGAGGTGGGTTCGAACAGGGGTACGATCCAGTAACTGTAAGACGGAACTTCTTGAAGTCTCCCATTGTGTATATAAAGGGAGCTATTGTAACGTCAGTTGGATCCAAGCGAAAGCTCCGAGCCGAGCTTTCCCCCCCGCTGGTTTCTCCGAATCCCCCACTACACAGACGATGGCCTATTGCGATCGCTGCGAACGGTCGTTTCCTCACGATCGAGCCTATGAACAGCACACGGAGGCCTCGCAAAGCCATTGGATCTGCCACGACTGCGACATCGACTTTCCCGCCGAGAAGAGTCTTGACCAGCACTATGCCAACAGTCCGAATCATTCCTATTGTCAGGAGTGCGACCAGCACTTCCCTGGAAAAGGGGCGAGGTCGCAGCATATGAGGGCCAAGCACTGGTATTGTGATACACACGATAGGGTAAGGCGATCCAGTTGGCAATGAAAGTGAGGTGGATCTCTCATGACCTGAATCATCGAGCCAGGTGTTTCAATCGGAGCAAGGGCTCATTTCGCACTACCAGAAAAGTTATGATCATTAGGGAGGGATTTATGACTGGGAAAGGGCATCGCGCAGTGTGCAGTCAACATCGATTGGGAGATAGCTTCTTGTTGTCTTGTTGGACAATTAATTATGTAATGTGATTGTCGGGAATTCCCGAGGAGTGTTTCACATTTGGTGCACCCACTTCCCAGAGCTCGAGCTTGTTCCTTCCTTCGATTCGATGTCGACTCGAATGGGCAAACTAAACTTACTCGATTTACCCGTCGAGATCCTCTCTGAGATCTTAAGCCACTTGGATCATCTCTATATCCTACGATCCTCTGCTGTACGCATTCCCTGGACAGTTTGTTCTCCACAAAAAATAGGTTGCTAATCCTTTTTGTTTTGATCAGGTTTGCAAGCAACTCCACGCACTCGTCACATCGTCCCTCATCCTCCAATATCGCATCGAACTCGCCGCGGACGGGCTTATCGACGGGCCTCCAGGCGGACCCGCACCGACCACAGCCGCGCGCCTAGATCTGCTGCTAGAGCGTCGCGCAGCCTGGCGAGCCCTGTGCCCGGGGCGCCGCGCGTCCGTAGCGCTGACGGGCCACTGCCACGCGTACGAGCTGGTCGGGGGCCTGTTCGCGAAAGCGTTGGAGGAGTACGGCGCGGCAACAAGGCTGGTGGCGTCTTGGCTGCCGAGCAGCGCGACGGGCGAGACGAGGCTGGTCGTGGACGACCTCGGCGTGCGCATCAAGGACTTTGCGCTCGATCCCGCGCAGGATCTCATCGTCCTCCTCGAGCATCGTCCCCCCGCGGGCCCGATCGGTACCAGCAGCTCCAGCATGAGCTCGTCCCCGGACGCGGAGGCCGCCGGCGCAGACATCCGCGTGCATTTGAGGAGGCTCAGCGCGGGCGCGCTTGCGGCGCATCCAGCGGCGAGCCATCCGGTTTTTTGTCGGAGGGCGGCGAGCGCTGTGCATGGGTGCATGATACAGATCGTCGAGGACGTCGTGGGGATGTATTTTTGGATACCTTTTCGTGGGGTGCTCATTTGGAATTGGATGACCGGAGAGGAACTCGTCGTGCGTCTCAGTCTTTTTTTGTATGTTTATTCTTATGATGTTCACGCTCATGGCCTATGTACAGTATACAGTACATTCAAGAGAGCCAGGCGCCGGTTCGGATTTGGAACTTTTCGTTCCTTTCGCCGCGGGCTTAGCGGCTGACGCACGTCGCGACTCTGCACCTCCGTCTGCCGCACGACTACTGCGTGCTCCTCGAGTTGACCACGACGAAGGGCCCATTCCTCGCCTATCCGCCTACAGACGTGCCATTTGGTGGTGTGCGCCACGCTCGCGCGCACGTGTTTACGTTGCCTCACGACACCGCGGTGCACCGGAGACGATGGCAGCCGGCGTGTTTTGTGGTGCACAACCGGACGCCGATTCAGTACGTCACTGGCTATCGAGAGGAAGTGGGCGCCGCGGATGTTCCTTGGGAGGAATGGTGCCTGCAGGGAACACGATTCTTCCTGCTCGCGACGGGATTCCAGTAAGCAGTAACCACCATATACCCCTTGTATGAGCATGCTGATGACACAAACCCACTTTTCGTTTCCGCGGCGGCCTGGAAGGTATGTGCATGGAATGAGTGTGGTGTGTCCCGTCCTGCGGTCATCTGGGGAAAGCCCAATCGAGGTGCTAGACTTTAACTCGCACGCATCGCGCACGCCGACGATGGCGAAGAACCTCGCTGGGATGCGTTTGGGCATCGACCCTGAGCAGTCGCCCGGGAGTCCACGCTTCGTGTGCGAACCTTCCGTGTTTCCCGCGGGCCTGGTATTCGCCAAGGAGGTCGTTATGTCGCTGCCGTATTACTCTGTGTCGGCTCTGGGACAGCACAAGCCGTATGTCGGATACATGATGACAGGATGGTCAGGACCTACGCGGTGGCTTATGTGGTCAACGCCAAGGAGGAAGTGGGCGTGGCTTGAATTCATCAAGAGGGGGAAGAGGTTGTCAATGACTATCGACAGTGTGTAAGTCCTCGACATCGAACGAATCAAAGCCATGCAGCATTTTTGGGTGGAAAGCCATTGGAAAGCCGGTGAGCCAAGTGTCATCGATGTCATCTCCCGTGAAGGCGATTTACCACAGGGGTCTTGTAAGAGTCTGTGATGAAGCAAGTTCAGGGGAGACGCACTGTTTTGTTAGCCTGCTGGAGCTGCTGTATGACAGAGCCCTCAATAGACGCCTCACCAAATTTATAACCAATATTGATAAATGTTGATAGAGAGCCGGTGACAATAGCCTTGATATGCCACGGTGTGGCTGTTGGAGGACCGGCAAGAGTACGGAAGAGAAATGAATTGCGCGGTTGCTTGGGAGTGAGCTCTCGAGAAAGGGTCGAGAAATTGTGATGGTAGGGAGATTGTAGTTGCCGTGGGTGCGGTGAGAGAAAATAGGAGCGGAGAGAATCGATGAAGTCTGCGTGTTTTGTGGGTCGGCGACTCGGCGGTAACATGCATGGAGATGTGGAGACCGTGCAAGACGCGATGGTAGAATGTGATAACCTATTAATTAGGAAACCATGCAGGAAGATATAGACCGACAGTGTGAAGGGGAAAAGGCGGGGTCACTGGTCACTGTGTTCGAATGAGGTAAGCTATGAAGTACTCCAGTGTCCAGTGGTACAGCGGTGGGCCCGGGATTGTCACACACCGAGGTCAGCCTCCCACACTGTGACAAATCACGGTCCTCTCGGTCCGTGTTCTCGTGAATCCCGTCATCTTCCATTCCGACACTCGGTACTGAGTGCTGAGCGCTGAAGCTGAAGCCTCCCCGCTGTCGATCCCCATTGTTTCTAGTTCTCGATCGTGGCCTGTGCGGGCGAGCCGCCCTAAACGATTCTAGTTATGCGATTTCGCGTTGATTTGATGACGTCGCGCTTAGTCGGATTGTCATAATGCCCGTGACCACTGGCCGTCAAGTGCTGGAACGCTCACACGTACCGTATGCTACAGCGCATTCCCAGGCGATCGCTATCTCATCAGGCCTCAGGCCTCAGGCTCCGACCCTGAATTTTGCGTGCGTGTTGACACGATAAAACAAGCACACTACCATGGTCCGAGCAAATTTGACTTGATGCAAATAGATGTCAATCTCATATACTGATATACATCATCACTCACAACGTTGTCGCCACATATAAACATGAATCCTATGACGACTTGTATCCATCAACACTACCCTCCGACTCTGTCCGGTCCGTGTCAGTCCTGTCCGAATCCGTGGTTATCACATCCCGATCCTCCGCCCCATGCTCCAAGAGTAACTGCATTACTTCCTGATGTCTTCCTTTGGATGCATTCTGGAAAGGCGTCCTGCCCTGGTCGTCCAAGGCATGAACATCGGCGTTGTACCGGAGCAGCAACTGTGCAAGCTCCAAATGTCCTCCTCGCGATGCTATGTGTAACGGAGTATCGTTCCTTGCATTTCGGGCATCTGCATCAGCGCTGTGCTCGAGAAGGACTCTAGAACTTTCCACACGTCCGCTTTCTGACGCCCCATGCAATGGTGTATCGTTATTAGTGTTCCGAGCGTTCACATCAGCGCCTCGTTCGAGAAGCACCCGAACAATGTCGGCCTTGCCGGAAATCGATGCTGCGTGCAATGACGTATGCTTTTCCTTCTTGCCTTGGGCGTTCACATCCGCGCCATGATCAAGAAGGAGCTGAACAATGTCCATAGCCCCCTGTTTAGAAGCATGATCTAATGGGGTGTTGTCAAAAGAGCATCGGGTTTCTTTGTCCACATCATGCTCAAGAAGGATCCGGACAACTTTCAGATAGGCCCAGCTACATGCGAAACCCAGCGGAGTCTCGTTATCAAAGCCCCGAGCGTTTACGTCCTGTGAGCGTTCGACAACCAGGAAGTTTATCACATCATGTATCCCACAGATGGCTGCATAATGCAAAGGAGTTGAGCTGTCCTGTGAGATGTATTCAGGCCGATCAGATCGAAGGCCGTTATTCACTGCGTCGTATATCCAAAGCCAGATCGAAAGGTAGCGATTCTTTGGGTCAAACAGACGTTTCATCCCATCTTGTATATTGGCCGATACCTCCTCGAACCGCGAATGGCCTATCCAGTGCTCCGCTGCATACTCTGCAAGAGGATACTTCTCCAGGCCGGTCTTCGTGATGCTTTCGTCGAGATGTAAAAGAGTGCCCAGACAGGCTTGCGCGACAATCGTGTGAGCCGATGTCATAGAAACCTGGAAACGGGAAACCGTGTCCTTGGCTTTTCCAATCCGCGTCGACACCAAATACTCCTTGACCGAAAAATGCGCAAATTGGATCACCCGTGAATGATCCACGCCGACGACAGTAAGCAAACTGGAGCAGGTGGATAACACAGCGTGTCCGGGGTCTTCAGGGCGCCAATCCTCGAAGTATTCCGGTGTGGATTCGGCCTCAAAATCGAACGCGAGAAACTCTGCGAGTTCCTTGACGCTGAGTGGACGGGAAGCTGCTGCAACACATTGAAACAGCCGGTGCGCATATTCCCAATTTTGATCCCCGATATCTTCCAACGTACGCTCGTATGTTTCATCGAGCGACTTTGGTAATTCATTCAGAGCACGCCGTATCCGACCCGGGAGGCAGTGGCGGAGGTACGCGAGTTGGCAATTCACCCATCTGAACCTATGTCCTTTGAGTAAGCAGGAGTAGCCAGAATAAAATAGCCAATTTAATTGCTTACATCCCATCGGCTTTCTTCATCAGCACATCGATGACCAGTTCCTTGTCTGCCTTTCTCCATGCTCGCATCTTTGGGTCGCTGTTGACAACAAATTTGACGTATTCTGCAATGTCTTGGGCTTGTCCACTCTCACAATGTAGGGAAACAGAACGGAATGCCAAAGGATTGAGGACAGGCTCGATGTCGGCCTCGGGTCGACTCGTCACACAAATCCGAAGATTCGGAGCTTGTAATCTGACGAGCTCCTCGACGAACGCCAAGACATTGTCACGAGGCGATGGCAGAGTCAAGGTTGGACATTCGTCGAGTGCATCGATGACGATGTAAACTGTGGCTTGTTTCGGGAGCTTGAGTATGGTTTTGAGGCATTGTACCAGTTCGCCATCGCTGGCATAATTGGAGCCATTATCATGTGCCAGATAGAAATCGGAAAGAATTGCGCAATAGGCATCGGACTGGTCACAGAGTTGGACGAGGAGAGATGAGATTAACCCGCGGCGATCCTTCTTTTGATCTTCCCTGAAGTCACAATAAAAGAACGCCAGTGATGCTTGTCTAGACTCGCGCAATTCTTGGATATCTGCGATGATGGATGAACTAAGGCATGGCATGTTAAAAGCTTCCATAGAAGTTATAACCAAAAGTCAACATACCAAATGATACTTTTCCCTGCGCCCGCTACAGTGGTGACAGCGGCGGCTGGGTTAGTTTCAAGTAAAGTACGAACGTGGGAATCACCAACGTTTACCATGCATCCACAACAGCGAACTCGGGCCAGAGGATTTCCATTTTGCGAACGTGTCACCTCGAGTCCACCATGTTGCAGTTCCTTCGTGCTGGGATTCACGAGCGATCTTGTGATTTTTCATCGGATCTGGCGGAGAGAGCCATCCTCGGATGTCTAGCTGTAGCTTGTCACCTTGAGAATAGTCTCAGTATACCACGAACCCGGCAAAGGTGGTCATATAATATAACCTACGTCGTAACTGGTTCATGATTTCTATCGCGCGGTCAGACACAGCGTACGAGGTCATCGCTACTCAAACGTACCAAGAGCCTCTTTGACGTCGCCTTCCATTGCTTTTCCATCTGGACGAAGCGATGAGTGAATGATATGCGCAGTAGGACTTGCTCACCGTCCATGACCATGCGCATATCTTGGACAAGACCATAGATGGACTCGAGACTCTGCGCAGCAGTCGTCCTCGCCTCATCGAGAGTGAGGCGATCTAGTCTTTGAAGGATCGCCTCAACATCATTCTCGCCAAGAAGCTTTTTCACAAATTTAACTATAATGGATTGAACTAGGTGGCGAGGGCATCACTGAGAATTGACTCACTGGATCGGCCCTGCTCGACCTGTTTTGTGACCACGGCAAGTGTGGACAGTAGTTCCACCAGGATTTTCACTATGATCTCGGCCATGATTGGGGTGAGAGATAATTTGGTATAAATGGCGAGTCTGTTAAGGAAGCCTTCGATAGACTCGAGTAGGTCGACGAGTGTATCATAACTTGCTGACGTGTCTTTGACGGCCTGCCAGGGAGATGCTCGTAAGACACAAAAATGCACCCATAGGGACGAGGGAAGGTATGTACTCCGAGTAAGACGGCGAACCCGGCGAATATTGCTTTCGTTGGTGGGAATGGCTGTTGAGAACGCATAAGGAACGTAAAATTCCTACGGGTATTTTGTGACGTACTACTAGACCGATGCTCTCGCTAAGAGCAGCGTTGGTAGAGAGGGTGTACAGAACGTGCACAACACGCTTGAGGGATCTCATGAACTTTCCATCCTCTCCTCGGAATTCATGGAAGGCCCGTGCGCGCTCTTGAAGGAAGGAGGAAACGGAGTCTACAGAATCGCACGCTTCGAGTTGTTTGGCGAGAGGATGGTCAGCCAGTTTCGTTCCAGTCTGGTTTTCGTAATCTTGTAGGGCAACGTCGAAGAGGGATTCGAAGGTCGAAGATGGAGAAGGGTGACTCATATCGGGGGAATGTGTGAAGAGAGGAGTTGATCGGGGGTGAGACAAGGGCAAGTAGAATGTGCGATATGGTGGTGGAGAGTCAGATAGGGTAGGCGCACTGCCTTGGACATCGCCATCGATAGCCGCCAAGGAGAGACTGGCGTTGGATTAGGCGCTCGACCTTGCTGCGGACGGACACGGACCCCGATTTCCGGGACGTGAGAAGGTGATGACGAAGCCACAGATATGGAGGCGGCGCAGAAATGGAGGTGGGTTCGAACAGGGGTACGATCCAGTAACTGTAAGACGGAACTTCTTGAAGTCTCCCATTGTGTATATAAAGGGAGCTATTGTAACGTCAGTTGGATCCAAGCGAAAGCTCCGAGCCGAGCTTTCCCCCCCGCTGGTTTCTCCGAATCCCCCACTACACAGACGATGGCCTATTGCGATCGCTGCGAACGGTCGTTTCCTCACGATCGAGCCTATGAACAGCACACGGAGGCCTCGCAAAGCCATTGGATCTGCCACGACTGCGACATCGACTTTCCCGCCGAGAAGAGTCTTGACCAGCACTATGCCAACAGTCCGAATCATTCCTATTGTCAGGAGTGCGACCAGCACTTCCCTGGAAAAGGGGCGAGGTCGCAGCATATGAGGGCCAAGCACTGGTATTGTGATACACACGATAGGGTAAGGCGATCCAGTTGGCAATGAAAGTGAGGTGGATCTCTCATGACCTGAATCATCGAGCCAGGTGTTTCAATCGGAGCAAGGGCTCATTTCGCACTACCAGAAAAGTTATGATCATTAGGGAGGGATTTATGACTGGGAAAGGGCATCGCGCAGTGTGCAGTCAACATCGATTGGGAGATAGCTTCTTGTTGTCTTGTTGGACAATTAATTATGTAATGTGATTGTCGGGAATTCCCGAGGAGTGTTTCACATTTGGTGCACCCACTTCCCAGAGCTCGAGCTTGTTCCTTCCTTCGATTCGATGTCGACTCGAATGGGCAAACTAAACTTACTCGATTTACCCGTCGAGATCCTCTCTGAGATCTTAAGCCACTTGGATCATCTCTATATCCTACGATCCTCTGCTGTACGCATCCCCTCGAGGGTTTGTTCTCCACAAAAAATGGGTTGCTAATCCGTTTTGTTTTGATCAGGTTTGCAAGCAACTCCACGCACTCGTCACGTCCTCCCTCATCCTCCAATATCGCATCGAACTCGCCGCGGACGGGCTCGTCGACGGGCCTCCAGGCGGACCCGCACCGACCACAGCCGCGCGCCTAGATCTGCTGCTAGAGCGTCGCGCAGCCTGGCGAGCCCTGCGCCCCGGGCGCCGCGCGTCCGTAGCGCTGACGGGCCACTGCCACGCGTACGAGCTGGTCGGGGGCCTGTTCGCGAAAGCGTTGGAGGAGTACGGCGCGGCGAGAAGGCTGGTGGCGTCGTGGCTGCCGAGCAGCGCGGCGGGCGAGACGAGGCTGGTCGTGGACGACCTCGGCGTGCGCATCAAGGACTTTGCGCTCGATCCCGCGCAGGATCTCATCGTCCTCCTCGAGCATCGTCCCCCCGCGGGTCCGATCGGTACCAGCAGCAGCTCCAGCACGAGCTCGTCCTCGGACGCGGACGCGGAGGCTGCCGGCGCCGACATCCGCGTGCATCTGAGGAGGCTCAGCGCGGGCGCGCTTGCGGCGCATCCGGCTGCGAGCCATCCGGTTTTGTGTCGGAGGGCGGCGAGCGCTGTGCATGGGTGCATGATACAGATCGTCGAGGACGTCGTGGGGATGTACTTTTGGATGCCTTTTCATGGGGTGCTCATCTGGAATTGGATGACCGGAGAGGAACTCGTCGTGCGTCTCAGTCTTTTTTTTTTTGGTTTGTTTATTCTTATGGTGTTTTACCCTCACGGCCTATATATATATATACATGTAGTACATTCAAGAGACCCAGGCGCCGGATCGGATTTGGGACTTTTCGTTCCTTTCGCCGCGGGCGTACATGGTCACGACGCTCAAAGACGGCGGTGAAATCCGCATCTACAGTTTCGGGAACGCCTCGTCTCCGAAGCGGCCGGTGCACGTCGCGACGCTGCACCTCCCTCAGCCCCACGACCACCGCGTGCTCCTCGAGCTGACCACGACGACGGGCCCGTTCCTCGCCTGTCCTCCTGCGGACGTGCCGTTTACTCCTGCGCGCAACGCCCGCGCACACGTGTTTACGTTGCATCACGACCCCGCGGCTCACAGGGGAGAATGGCAGCCGGCGTGCTTCGTGGTGCACAACCGGACGCTGATTCAGTACGTGGATGGGTATCGAGAGGAAGTGGGTGCCGCGGACGTGCCTTGGGAGGAATGGGGTCCGCAGGGCACACGGTTCTTCGTGCTCGCGATGGGGTTCCAATGGCTTCGGTAAGTAGTAGTGGTCGTCATCCATACGTTCCTTTTGGATACGCATGCATGCTGACCCCTCTTTTCGTTTCCGCGGCGGCCCCGCCCGGTAGATATGTGCACGGAACGCGTGTGGTGTGTCCCGTCCTGCAGCCGTCCGGGGAAAGCCGAGTCGAGGTGCTGGACTTCAACGTGTACGCGTCGCGCGCGCCGACCACGGGGGAGAAGCTCGCTGCGACGCGTTTGGGGATCGACCCTGAGCAACCGCCCGAGGGTGCACGTCTGGTGTGCGAGCCGTCGGTGTTCCCCGCGGGCCTGGTGTTCGCCAAGGAGGTCGTCACGTCGCTGCCCTATTACTCTGTGCCGGCTCCGGGACAGCTCGAGCCGTACGTCGGATACATGATTGACGAGCAGAGGCTCCTCGGGCTCAAGGTGCGTTTTCCTTTGCGCGTTTGACGCGCGTATGTTGCGAGGGGGACTGACTGAGTGACTGGGCGCCCCTGTGGCTTAATCGTACCTTCATTTTCGGCTTCGCACGGGTTCAGGCCAGTCCGTTCACTGATGGGGACCTGGGCGACGTGGACGTCTACACGTTTTGAGCGGGTTAAGGTGTGTGGCTACAGGACATTTATACAGGGGTTGGAGCTTACCCCACACAGGGTATAACGTTGCTTATTTCCCCGCAATGCAGGACAGACACGAGGCAAAGCAGGGGGGGGAAGGCACAGTACGAGTAGCTTCTTATTGGCCCGGTTCCGTCACTCGGCTTGTTGCCAAGGTTGCGACTTTCCTCCTTTGCCTCCCTCTCATTTGTGGCGGGACCTATTTTTTTGGACCCGCCAACGGAGGGCTCGATCGTGATCAGGACCGATCTTAATCTCACGGTTGTCATTCGTGCTGTGCCAGCCCAGGGCGTGTTGAGGGAGAGGCAGACAGGTTGAGTGAGGAAGGCATGCATAGCAACCATGAACGGTCGAAGGGTTGTTAACTCCGGAGAAGAGGTGTGGTTTGTCCCAAAGTTGATGATTTTGTTCTCATCACAAGTAATACGTATCTGCACATCTGGATCTTCGAACATATCGATCTACATAGTACAAGTCTTCAAGATTTCCGTTCTTTATTTTTATTTTTATTTGTTGTGAGTGTGACATGTTGACTTTGTGCGACCGGTGAAGGTTGTGAAGCGAGAGAAGCGATGAGAAAAAAAGAATAGGATGACGAAACGGGGATAACGCGTGTTCCTGTTCGTTTTTTCTATTTCATTCTTTTTATAGTTTAACGCGTGTTGGCCTCGTTGCAACCCGTCCCTCTCCCAATCCTGCCTTTTCGCCCCCAAAATCATCAAAATTTGCAGGTTCGGCCTCGAGGCAGGGTGTCATTCATCACCCTCATCATTGACCGTCCCCGCACCTGCCACCTCGAGGGTCTCTTATCTCCTCCCCCATCCTCCTCCCTCGTCCCCCTCCAAAAAATCCTGCAAAAATAGACAAAAAAATCCCCCTCCTCGACCCTCCGCGATACCTCTTTTTTCTTTCTTTCTCTTATTTTGCTCCAGTAGTTGTATACCTACCTTACTTTTCGAATCATGGCACCCTTATCCCCGTCCTCTAATAACTCGTTTTCCCCAACCGACCCACGCAGACAACAAGGCGACGACCATAACAACGACGACGACGTCCACGATCACGACCACGACGGCTCCCGTCAACGCATAGGCAGCCCCGACGACATCGACGTTGAACTGGCTCGCGCCGCACCCCCGGACAAGCAATCCCCCGTCTCGACCTCGAGCGAGGGCTACCCCTCCTGGCTCCCCAAACGTCCGCCTCCCCCAGCCCCAGGCTCGACCCTCCACTCGCTCAGCACGGCAATGATGTTCGGCTCGGACGGCGCAGGCCCCTCCGAACCCCTCCCAGGCCAAACCAGCGCCCGCGCCAGCGGCGAAGACCGCCAACATCACGTGCACACGCCCGGTCCCTTCTCGGGTGGGCGCAAGCCCACTCCCCGCTCCGTCCGCATCGTCAGCATGCAAGACTCGAACGGCCGAGCCTCGGGCGGCACAGGCAGCGGTGCCCGTCGGGAACCGACGGATCGGACGACGACGCGGGTAAGCAGTAATAATAATACCGGTGCCGCTCCTCTCCCCACACCTTCCACTCCCCGCTTCCCTTCCTTGCCCTTCTTCCCCTTCCTCTTCCGCTCGCGCGTGTGGTCCCGCGCGACCACGACTGTACTCGAGGGACGATCGCCCACACTGCTTTCTTCTTCCCAGACACCGGATGCCCGCGTACGCGCCGCCATTGTGGCACCGCCCAAATTTCGCGCTCCTGGCCTCCATCTAGAGCTCTTGCGCGATCCGTCCTGGAAGACGCGACTCCACTTTTATCTATTTCCCTTGATCGTGCTCGCCCACGTGCCCCTCCAGACCTTTCTCGATTTCAATGCTGTGTATGTCATGATCGAGTGAGTTGTTGTGTTGCCGCCTTTCCCTCGTTGGTTTGTTCACACCGTTTCGGTTCGCAGAGTGGCCAAGTTTCCGAATCCTGAAGCCCCCGGAGTGCCTGGTTCTGGTCGTAACTGGGTCTTGGGCGCCGTCGCCTACATTGCATGCTGGACTATCTGGATATTCGGTGTCTTTCTTGGTTATGAGCTCATGTATTCTTTCTATCGTCGTTGGCGCTTCCGTGAGTCGTATAACGTTTGGCATCCCGGGGAAGGAATGAAACTCACTCCCGTTCCCGTCTAGGTCGTCCTCTCATGCTTCCCATCTACCTCTCCTCTCCGGCTTTCAACTTTGTCGCCATGTCCTCGTACGACCACTTTTGCTTCCTCCAGCACATCCGCACCTCGGCTTTCCCTAGCGTCAACCCGAACGCCATCCTCCCCTCTGCTGAGGGCTCGCTGCGCGACGCGCTCGCAGAGACGTGCTTCTTTTATGCGCAGAACCTCCCCACGATCGTGACGCTGCTCCCGCGCGCAGGCTTGGCCCTTGCGCTGCTCCTCTCGTTCTTCAGTCCCGAGCGTCTCCCTGGTGGGTTGTCGCTCTCCGACGTTGATCAGAGTATTGCGCGTCGCGACGGAACGTTCTTCGACAAGGGCACCGGTGCACTTACTGGCTATGCCAAGGGGGTTTTGATTGCCAATGCTGCCTGGGCAGCGTGGAGGGCTCTTGTCCTCCTGTTTAGCTGGTACGTACCCCCTCTCTTGTTCCAAATATAGCCGCCGATTGAACATCGTCACAGGGTCGGTCTCTGGATTTTCAGCGGGTATGGCTGTGCGGGGCTCTGCGGGCCTCGCTCACGTAAGGAGGAGGAAGAGATTGGTCGCACGGTTTCGATCCACAGCGAAAAGTCGGAGTCTGGTTTGGGTCCCGCTATGGGTACCAGTGGTGTCGATGCGCTTCCCTGGAGCTGGAAAGAGTGCACTCTCCTGCGCGTGTACGAGGCGTACGAGTTTTGCCTCACACTTCGCGCGCCGCGCACCGAGAAGTCGGCCGAGCATCCCCCCGGCGGCGGTTTCGAAGGTATCGAGAAGGTCTTTGCTGCTGTTGGCCTTGGCGGTGCTGCGGCGCAACCTCAGCAGGGTCGCAGGGGCAAGCTCTCCCGGGACCTCTTCGAGACCCCGAAGGACGATCCCTCACGTAGGAGCAGTGTGGCGAATGGTCACGGAAATGGTCACGACGTCGTTGCGCCTCCGCCAGAGGCTGTTGTGCGCGAATCGACGATGGCAGAGGGCGGCAAGAACGCCCCGCTTAAAGACCTCCCGTATCCGTTCCCTGGCTTTGGTCCCCGAGAGAGCAGCGAACAAGAACAAGAACAGGTCCCGTTCCCGCCGTCACCACCTGTGCCAGATGAGGGAGAAGAAGGAGAACACGACGGAGAGGAGGGAGAGGAGGAAGGGGTAGAAGAAGACATCGTCCTTTCGGTTGAAGGGGAGGAAGCGGAGGAACTCGAAGAGGAATTCCATCCACGCTCAAGCGGGGAGCCGTCCTCGTTCTCTGGCCGCGCGTCCAATTCACTTTCGAGTCTCGGTCAGCCCATCCCCAGCCGCTACCCGTTCGCATTCCGCCACCCGGCTCGCGGGGGAAGCATGTCGTCCACGGGCTCGCCTCCCTTCCAATTCTCGCGTGCGACCGCGACGCCGCAGAGCAAGAGCACGTCCACGCGTGGGTCACACGAAACGCGCAGCACAGGAAACGCAGAGACCTCTTCTTCGTCACCTTCCGCCGGTTCACCCGTCTCGGCCGTCTCTCCCAGCTCGGGCGCGCCAAGCCCACAGGACCGTATTCCCATGCCCCCACGCCACCCGGCCGCCGGTGCGGGCGGCCGTCAGCGCCCAGCCACTGCGCCAGGTCCTGCTTCCCCCACTTCCCCTACGCCAGCGGGCGGTCTCTCGGCTACGAGGCCACGACAAACGTTTGAGCAACCCCGTCGACATCTGCGCCCGGACAGTGCTGGCTCGGAGGATCTACTGGAATCGGACCGCGAGGAGGACCCTGCGCCCCGCTCGGGCCAACCATCTCCCGACGGCTCACTCGAGGCGCGCGAGCGCGAAGACTCTGTCGGTCTCTTGTCCCCCCCGTCCTCACAACCGAGTCCCAGGGCGTCCCTGCTCGGCTCACGCAACGGCAGCGCGACATCCCTCGCACGGATCAGCGGCGCCTTCCGCCCGCGTTCACGCTCGCGGAACACCAGTTCAGGCTCCGGCACAGGCAGCGGCGCGAGCTCGCGACACGACTCACGCGTCTCGGTGTCGAGCGCATCGCTCGCGCTCGGGCGCGCGCGCGCTCACAGCCTCATCCACAGCATCGGCGGCGCCTCGCGGTCCAGCATCGAGCTCGTCCTCGGGCGCGTCGGGGGTCAGCCAGGTCCCGCTTCTGGTGCCGTCCGCCTCGGCGACTCGTCGGACGCAGACGGGAGCGAGGGCGCGTTGAGCAACCCCGAGAGCCACACGTTCGGCTTGCCGCCCTTGGTCGGTGGCCCCACCAGTAGCATGCTACCGCGCCGCACGGGGGCGCGCGCGCGCACGCTCGACAGCGACGGCGGTCGGTCGTCCGTGTCGTCGGCTGCGGTTGCCGTGGCGGCTGCGCGTGCGAGGGCAGCTAGGGATAGGGAGCAGGGGCTCGCGCAGGGAAGTACGCGCATGCGCAGTGCGGAGTCGTTGTCGTCGGCTGAGAGGGAGAGGGAGCGCGTGCGGGCTCAGACTCGGCAGTTGCAGACGGCGCGTTCGTTTGGATCGCAGGACTCGCGGCGACAGGAGCAACCGCCATCGCCGTCGGTCATGACGCAGTCGGTGAGGTCAGAGGAGGATACGACGAGCGTGTCGACGCGCACACAGACGCAGGCCATGATGTCGCAGGCACCGTCGCAAGTTCAGACCAGGGCACACACGCCCGCCGGCGTGCCGATCCCCTCTTCGCCGTCTCATTACCCCCCTCCCGCATATACGCCGCCATCGCCACCGCT
>Ga0307510_10003113_pt1 | contig 19200 bp, 17 predicted proteins | sample 12_EM_MG_FD_207224 | JGI IMG/M metagenome (GOLD analysis project Ga0307510, IMG submission 207224) | Populus trichocarpa ectomycorrhiza microbial communities from riparian zone in the Pacific Northwest, United States - 12_EM | ecosystem: Host-associated > Plants > Roots > Unclassified | place...
TTAATGTAAAATTATTACAAAATAGCGGAAACTATTTTTACAGGAAAAGTTTCCTTCTTATATTTGTAAGTCAATTTGAAAATTAAAATGAAAGATAAAATAATAGCCAAAGCAAGTGAACTGTTCTTAAAACTTGGTTTTAAGAGTGTCACCATGGATGATATTGCAGGCGAAATGTGTATTTCGAAAAAAACGATTTACAAGTATTTCTGCAATAAAGAGGTTTTAATTGTAGAAAGCACTTCAATGGTTCATAAGCAGGTACATGAAATTATTGATACGATAGTTGCTAAAAATCATAATGCTATTCATGAAAATTTTGAAATCAGAGAAATGTTTTGTGACATGTTTAAAAACAATATTGATTCTTCTCCTATTTATCAGTTAAAAAAACATTATCCGGAAATCTATCATAATATAATGACTACGGAGATTGATTTGTGCAGTCAATGGTTTAGAGAAAATATCGAAAAAGGAATTCGTGAAAAACTATACCGCGAAGATTTAAATAAAGATGTGTATGTGAAATTTTATTACACTTTAATTTTTCATATTAACGAAAATACAGTCTCGGAAAAAGAAGCCCAAAAAATGGAATTGGAAGCCTTGGAATATCATACCAGAGCAATGGCAACACCCGAAGGCATAATAGAATTAGAAAAACAACTTAAAAAAATTATTACTTAAATATTCATCAATCTATGAAAAAAATAATTCTTATATTTTTGTGTACAATTGGTCTGTCAGCCAATGCACAAGTCACAACTTTAACACTAAAAGATGCTGTTACTTACGCGCTTCAAAATAAAGCCGACGCAAAAAAAGCAAAATTAGACGTCGAAAACAGCGAATATCAAATTCAGGAAGTTCGTTCAAGAGCATTACCTCAAATTTCTGCTAACGGAAGTTTAACTCATAATCCGATCATCCAAACTACAGTAATTGATGGAGCCGGATTTGGTCAGCCAGGAACAACAATTCAGGCTGCTTTTGGTCAAAAATGGACTTCAGGAGCTGGGATTTCATTAACTCAGGCTTTGTTTGACCAATCTGTTTTTACAGGTTTAAAGGCAGCTAAATCTACTCGTCAGTTTTATCAGATCAATGATCAGTTAACAGAAGAGCAAGTAATTGAAAGAGTCGCAAATAACTATTATCAGGTATATGTTCAACGTCAGAAATTAATTTTATTAGACAGTAATTATGTCAATACTACTAAAGTTCGTGACATTATTAAAGGACAATTTGATAACGGACTGGCAAAGAAAATTGATTTGGACAGGGTAAATGTAAAACTGTCAAACATTAGTACACAACGTCAGCAAAATCTGAATGCCGTACAGTTACAGGAAAATGCTTTGAAATTTTATATTGGAATGCCTATGGAAACTCAAATCGAGATACCACAATCTGAATTTGAAGTGACTCCTGCAGCTTTAAGTGAGACTCCTAATACTGCTAACAGAACTGAATATCTGCTTTTGAAAAAACAGGAAGAATTACTAAACTTTCAAAAAAAATCGGTTGAAGCAGAATATTATCCTACGCTTTCATTAACTGCAGGATATAATTATCTGGGACAGGGACCTGAATTACCTTGGTTTGCAAAACCTGCTGATGGTGTATATTGGTCTGATTACTCATCGATTGGTTTGAATTTAAAAGTGCCAATTTTTACAGGATTTGGTACTCGTGCCAAGGTAAGACAGGCAGATGTAAAAATCAGATCACTTCAGGAAGATATTAAAGATACCAAGCTTTCACTTGATTTAGAATACAAAAATGCAACGACTCAAATTCAGAATAGTTTGATTACAATTGAAAATCAAAAAGAGAATATGATTCTGGCAGGAGAAATTTTGAATAATACTAAAAACAATTATTTACAAGGACTGGCTTCATTAACAGATTTATTAGATGCAGAAAATGCATCTATCGAAGCACAAAACAATTATACCTCAGCAATATTAGATTACAAATTAGCTGAAGTAGCACTTATCAAATCAAAAGGCGAACTTAAAACACTTATTAAATAACTAAGAAAATGAGAAAAATTATTATATCAATTGTAGTCATAGTTGGAGCATTAGCACTAATTGGATTCGTATTAACTAAAAATAAAGCGGAGAACAAAGCTAAAACGGATATTGTAGCAGAGAAAAATGCGGCAGTTTCAGTAAAAGTAACTCCTGTAAAAACAGAAGAAATTTCATTGGATTTTGTTGCTAACGGAAACTTTGAGCCTATTCAGGAATTGACTTTCTCTGCAGAAAAATCCGGAAAAGTAATCAGTGTTTTAGTAAAAGAAGGCGATTATGTAAGAGTAGGCCAGGCTTTATTAACTGTTAGAGGAGATGTAATTAATGTGAGTGCACAACAAGCACAAGCGACTTACCAAAATGCAAAATCGGATTATAGCAGATATGAAAATGCTTTTAAAACAGGTGGTGTTACTAAACAACAACTGGATCAGGCAAAATTAGCTTTAACAAATGCTGAATCTAGTCTTAAACAAGCTAATATTAATGTTGGAGATACCAGAGTTAAAGCTCCAATAAACGGATTCATCAATAAAAAATATATCGAACCAGGATCTATTTTATCAGCTACACCGGCAACTGAATTGTTTGACATTGTAAATGTTTCTAAATTAAAACTAACAGTTACTGTAAACGAAAATCAGGTGGCAAGTTTAAAATTAGGAAACCCTGTAAATGTAACGGCGAGTGTTTATCCTGATAAAACTTTTTCCGGAAAAATTACTTTTATAGCTGCAAAAGCAGATGAAACTTTAAGCTTCCCTGTTGAAATTGAAATCGCAAATAATTCCAATAATGATTTAAAAGCAGGTATGTACGGAACAGCAAATTTTGCATCCAACCGACAAAAACAAAACCTTATGGTTGTACCTAGAAATGCATTTGTGGGAAGTGTAAGCAGTAACGAGATTTTTGTAGCTGAAAAAGGTATCGCAAAATTAAGAAAAGTAACTGCAGGAAGAATTTTGGGAGATCAGGTAGAAATTATCAATGGATTATCTGACGGAGAATCGGTAATTGTGACTGGTCAAATTAACTTACAAGACGGAAATACAATAGAAATTATTAAATAAAAGTAATTAGTACAGAGTACCTAGTCCTTAGTATTAGTCAAACCAAATAACCGCAAGCACTAAGGACTAAAAACTAAGGACTTAATAAATTTAAAGATATATGAAATTAGCCGAAATATCCATAAAACGTCCGTCGTTGGTAATTGTATTGTTTACAATTCTGACTCTTGGTGGATTGTTCAGCTACAGCCAGTTAGGCTATGAGCTGATCCCAAAATTTGAACAAAACGTTATTACAATTTCTACTATTTATCCCGGAGCTTCTCCGAGTGAGGTAGAAAACACGGTAACTAAGAAAATTGAAGATGCGATTGCGTCTTTAGAAAATATAAAGAAAATTGACTCCAAATCGTACGAGAGTTTGTCAATCGTTTCAATCACTTTGACATCAAATGCAAAGGTCGATTTCTCTATGAATGATGCTCAGCGAAAAATAAACGCAATCATTAGTGATTTGCCGGACGATGCTGAAACACCTTCGCTAACCAAATTCTCGTTGAGCGATTTGCCAATTATGACCATTGGTGCCAACGGAAAAATGGATGAAGCAGCGTTTTATGACTTAATTGACAAAAAAATTGCACCAATCTTATCTCGTGTACAAGGTGTGGCGCAGGTAAACATTATTGGTGGTCAGGAACGTGAGATTCAGGTAAATCTTGATGCTGTAAAAATGCAGGGTTACGGACTTTCAATTCCTCAGGTACAACAAACTATTTTGACTTCGAACTTAGATTTTCCAACAGGAAACATTCAGACCCGTGATCAAAAAATATTGATTCGTTTAGCAGGTAAATATAAAAATGTTGAGGAATTAAGAAACTTAGTGGTTTCATCTCAAAACGGAATTCAAATTCGTTTAAGTGATATAGCAGACGTTCAGGATACTCAAAAAATCGCTGAAAAAATATCACGTGTTGATGAAAAAAGCGCGATTGTTTTACAGATTATTAAACAATCAGATGCGAATGCAGTTGCGGTAAGTGAACAATTACTGAAAACGATTGCAACTCTTGAAAAAGATTATGAAAAAAGTAAATTAAAATTAGAAGTTGCAAAAGACAGTACAATCTTTACTTTGGAAGCTGCAGATTCTGTGGTTCACGATTTATTGATTGCAGTAATTTTGGTGGCCCTCGTAATGTTGTTCTTCCTGCACAGTATCAGAAACTCGTTGATTGTAATGGTTTCGATTCCTGCTTCTTTGATTGCTACTTTTATTGGTATTTATTTAATGGGATATACCCTGAACTTAATGAGTTTGTTAGGATTATCTCTGGTTGTAGGTATTCTGGTCGATGATGCGATTGTGGTCCTCGAGAATATTTACAGGCACATGGAAATGGGTAAAAGCAAAATTCGTGCTTCCTATGATGGTACAGCCGAAATTGGCGGAACTGTAACTTCGATTACATTAGTAATTGTGGTAGTATTTTTACCGATTGCAATGAGTTCCGGTTTAGTTTCTAATATTATTACACAATTTTGTGTTACTGTAATTATTTCAACTTTATTATCGCTTTTAGCTTCATTCACCATTATTCCATGGTTATCATCTCGTTATGGTAAATTAGAGCATATTGAAGGGAAAAATTTATTTGGAAGAATCATTCTTGGTTTCGAAAGTTATTTAACACGTTTTACAAACTGGGTTTCTGAATTACTGACCTGGTGTTTAGATCATTATGTTAAAACCATTTTAGTTGTATTAGTGTTGTTCTTTGGATCTACTGTAGGATTAATGGGTGGAGGTTTCATCGGTGGTGAGTTTTTTGCCGCATCAGATAGTGGTGAGTTTTTAGTTCAGATCGAAATGCCAAAAGATGCTTCGTTAGAACAAACTAACTTTATGACACAAAAAGCAGAAGCCTTTTTGAAAACACAAGAATACGTTCACAGTCAAATTACAACTGTAGGACAAACCAGTGAAGGACTTGGAGCATCGCAAGCTACGGCTTACAAGGCAGAGATTGATGTTAAAATGATTGAGCAAAAAGATCGTACTGACGGAGCTTCTGTATATGCTGCAAAAATCAAACGTAAGCTAGAAAAAGTATTAGTTGGTGCCAAAGTTAAAACGGTTCCTGTTGGTATTTTAGGAACTGCCGATAATGCTACTTTAGGCTTGATCGTAACAGGTCCTTCAACCGAAAGTGCTATGGCTTTTGCTAAATTAGCTGAAGCTGAATTACGTAAAATCCCCGGAACAACAGAGATTAAATTAACAGTGGAAGACGGTAATCCTGAAATCAATGTTAAGGTAGATCGTGATAAAATGGCCGCTTTAGGATTGACTTTACAAACTGTTGGTACAACGATGCAAACAGCTTATAGTGGAAACACCGATGGTAAATACAGAGCCGGCGAATACGAATATGATATCAATATTAAGTATAATGCTTTTGATCGAAAAAGTATTACTGACGTTAGTAATTTGATTTTTATTAATTCAGCTGGTCAACAAATTAAATTATCACAATTTGCAACTATTACCGAAGGTTCAGGACCTAGCCAGTTAGAGCGAAGAGATAAATCAGCTTCGGTAACTGTACAAGGACAAAACGTTGGAGTTGCTTCCGGAACAATTGTTACCCAATGGCAGGAAAAATTAGACAAGCTTAAAAAACCAGTTGGGGTAAACTATATCTGGGGTGGTGATCAGGAAAATCAAAGTGAAGGTTTTGGTACTTTAGGAATCGCTTTACTGGCTGCTATTATTTTAGTTTATCTGGTAATGGTGGGTTTATATGACAGTTTCGTTCACCCGTTTGTGGTACTGTTTGCTATTCCGCTATCATTTATCGGAGCGATGTTAGCTTTAGCTTTAACAAACAATACATTAAACATCTTTACGATATTAGGTATTATCATGTTGATTGGTCTGGTGTGTAAGAATGCAATCATGCTTGTCGATTATACCAATCAGCGAAGAGCTGCCGGAGAATCAATCAGGACAGCATTAATTCAGGCGAACCACGCTCGTTTGCGTCCGATTTTGATGACTACGATTGCGATGGTATTTGGTATGTTCCCAATTGCATTGGCATCTGGAGCGGGAGCTGAATGGAAAAACGGATTAGCCTGGGTAATTATCGGAGGATTAATCAGTTCGTTATTCTTAACTCTGATTGTTGTTCCTGTAATTTATAATATCATGGAGAAAATCATTCATAAATTCTCTAAAGGAGAAAAAATCGATTATGAAGCTGAAATGGTTGCTGATTATGTGCACGCTGAATTAAGCGAAGACGGTTTTAATCCGAAACATACCCATTAATACATAATTTAATTTTAGATTTTAAAGCCTGTTCATTAATTTGGACAGGCTTTTTTTGATTAAGATTTACTTAAAATTTGCTTAGGATGTTAATTTTTTAAACAAATGCAAATTTTACCTTTCGAAAAATACTTTATTTAGAATAAATAAAAATAGTTTGCGTAGTTGATATTCAAAACATAAATTTGCATTATCAAAAACAATTCTAAATAAGATGAAAATAAGATTTACAATACCACTATTAAGTTTATTATTTATTTTGCTGACATGTACGAACGTCCGGGCACAAGAAAAAGCCATTATCAAAGGACAAATAACTTTGAACAACAATGAATCACCTGAAGGAACTTCAGTCGTTTTAAAAGGAACCAGATTAGGAACAATAACAGATAAGAACGGAAATTATAAAATAAAAAATGTTAAACCCGGATCATATATCCTAAAAGTATCTGCTGTTGGATATTTAACTTCAGAAAAAAAAATAACCGTTAATGAAGGCCAGGAACTGACTGAAAATTTTAGCATTACTTCTAATTCAGAAGAATTGACAGAAGTTGTGATTAATGGTGGTAAAACCAATCATTTTGCCCGTAAAGAAAACCAACAAGTATCCAGATTACCTCTTAAAAACCTTGAAAATCCTCAGGTATACACAACGATTACAGGCGAGGTATTGAAAGAACAGGTAGTAACAAACTTCGATGACACTTTAAAAAATGCATCCGGAATTACACAACTTTGGGCCTCAACAGGTCGTGGTGGTGATGGTGCGGGCTATTATACTCTTAGAGGTTTTCCTGTACAGGCAACAATGGTTAACGGTTTGCCAGGGTTAACAAACGGAAGTCTGGATCCTGCGAATGTTGATAAAATTGAAATTATCAGAGGACCATCCGGAACTTTATTTGGAAGCAGCTTAATTTCATACGGAGGATTAATCAATACGACCACAAAAAAACCATATAAAGCTTTTGGCGGTGAAGTAAATTATACTACAGGAAGTTATGCTTTAAATCGTGTAACAGTAGACCTGAACACACCTTTAAACGATAAAAAAACTTTAAATTTCAGAGTAAATTCAGCATACAACAAGCAAAATAGTTTTCAGGACGCCGGTTTTAGAGAATCCTTTTTTATTGCTCCATCATTATCTTATGAAGTAAACGAAAAATTATCATTCTTAATAAACACTGAATTTATGAGTAATGAAGCTACAAATCCAACCATGTTGTTTTTTGACAGAGGATATCCTTTGAGGGTTCATAATATTGATGAATTGAAATATGACAATAAACGTTCTTATACTAGTAATGAACTAACAATTAAGACGCCTTCATTTAATATTCAGGCTCAAATGAATTATAAACTTTCTGATCAATGGACATCACAAACGGTTTTCTCAAACAGCACTGCAAAATCTAAAGGATACTATTCTTATCTCTATGAAGGGACGCAATATTACCCTACAATTACAGAAGGAATTGTCTTAGGACGTTATTTTAACTATCAGGACAATGAAAATAAAACCACAGATGTTCAACAAAACTTCATTGGCGATTTTAAAATAGGAAGTTTAAGAAACAGATTAGTTGTTGGTTTAGATTATTACAAAAGAACTGCTGCAGACTATAGTTCAAATTATTTCGATAACGGAGCTATTTATATTGGAGACGATTTAGCCTCTTTCAATGCCGTTTTTGGCCCTTCAAACGGAGACACCGGAGATTTGACCAAAGCAGGAGCTGAAACAATAATAGGAAATAGCCCAAGAGGGAACAGCAAAACAAAACAAGAAGTTTATAGTGCCTATTTTTCAGATGTATTGAACATTCTTCCTAATTTATCAGCTATGGTAAGTTTGCGTGCTGATCGTTTTATGAATGCTGAAAATGATGGGTATAATCAAACAGCATTTTCTCCAAAATTCGGAATCGTATTTCAGCCAATTATAGACAAAGTATCGGTTTTTGCAAATTACATGAACGGATTTTCGAATGTAGGTCCATCTGCAGATGTTAATGGTTCTGTTACAACGCTAAGAACATTTGGTCCTGAGCATGCTAACCAATTTGAAGCAGGAACAAAATTAAATCTTTTCAAAGATAAACTTTATGCTACTGTTAGTTATTACGAAATCAAAGTAACTGATCAGGTTTATAGCATTAGACCAAATGCTACTGATGTGACTTATTATCAAAATGGAGCACAGGAAAACAAGGGTGCCGAAGCAGAAATTGTTGCCAATCCAATTAATGGTTTAAATATTATTGCAGGATACAGTTACAACGAATCTGTTTTAACTCAAGGTGATTTAGACTTTTTAGTCCGTAGACCTGAAAGTGCCGGACCGCAACATTTGGCAAACCTTTGGGCTAGTTATAAATTCACAGATGGAATCTTAAGAGGATTTGGTTTAGGTTTTGGCGGAAATTACGGTAGCGAAAATAAAATCATGAACAGATGGACTGCAGGAGAATTCACTATCCCTGAATATACCGTTTTAAATTCTTCTCTATTTTATAATGCTGAAAAATTTGGGGTAACACTTAAATTGAACAATATTGCAAATAAAGATCTTTATGACGGATGGTCAACAGTTCATCCAAAGGATCCCAGAACTATAGCAGCAAGTTTTACATACAGGTTCTAAATAAATTAACATAAAACACCTTTCTCTTTAGACAGAAAGGTGTTTTAAATTTTATGAAATTATGACAACAATAGCCAGCCTTATCGTTTTTTTAGCCTTTTATATCTTATATTATACTTCAAAAAGAGCTGTTTTGTCCTATGATTCAGGTTTTGAAAAATGGATGCAAAAAAATCCAAAGCAAACTAAAATTATCGGATTAGTTTTACTTTTATGTTCGTATGGCTTTTGGCTTTTTACACAATCTTTAGGTTCCGGAACCCTAATGTTTTTTATTCAGTTAATGGCAATTGGAAGTTTAATTGTATTGCTGGCTCCTCTAAAAAAAATAAGTCTCACAACACTATTAATCCTTTTTATATTAATAGCATTATTAGAATTTTATTACACCTAAATATGCCCGCAAATCCTAAATACTTAACGCAATCAAAATGGCAGCGTTTTGCCAAAATAACAGCAGCCATACTTGGCGGCTATTTTGTTTCGGTCAGTTTTCATCTGGCTTTAGCATCTTGGATGAATCATGTAAATGTGATAATTACAATGGCTTATAGCGGATTTATTCTTTGGGTTGCCTTAATGGTTATTGCCTTTTTAGCAAAAAACGGATGGAAAATCTGGGGGATTTATTTACTGCTGACTTTACTTTTCTGTGGTATCATTTATCTCGGACAAACCTATAACCCTATTACAAAATAATTCATGAATAACAGAAACTATAATATCTATTTTCATACGCATACCGTAAGCGGTATTGTAATTAGCGTGGTATTGTTTGTTATTTTCTTTGCAGGATCTTTTTCTTTTTTCAGGGACGAAACCATCAATTGGGAACGAGGCGAATCTGTTTCACTTAACAAAGAAACCCAGATTAACTACGATGCGGCTTTAGACAATATAAACAGGAAACATACATTAGCCGGAAGAAACATTTCAATTTCAAAATCCGGTAATGAAAGACGTGTAAATATTTACATGGAAGGCACCAAAGATACTCTGGCCCCGGCGAAACTAAAAGAAAGCCAGTTTTTTTATTTAGATACCAAAAAATTTAAAACGCAGACTTATGAAGAATCCTATTCTTTAGGCGAATTCTTATACCGGCTTCACTTTCTGGCCCAGATTCCTTATCCGGTTGGTTATTATCTTTCAGGTTTTGTCGCTTTATTTTTCTTATTTGCTATTGTTACGGGAGTCCTCTTACATTGGAACAAAATTGTATCTAATTTTTATATTTTCCGCCCGAAAGAAAAACTAAAAACATTATGGACTGATGCTCATACGGCATTAGGGATGATTGGCCTGCCTTTTCAGTTTATTTACGCAGTTACAGGTGCGTTTTTTATGATTAAACTCCTTATTGTGGCACCAAGCGTAATGGCCCTGTATAAAGGAGATGAAAATAAATTATATGATGATTTAGAATATAACAATCCTGTTTTTAAATTTGAAAATAAAAAATTAGCCAATCCTTTCAGTATTAATGAATTTGTTGCAAAAACAAAAAATACCTGGAAAGATTTTGAAATTTCCAGCGTTCAGATTCAGAATTATGGAGATGCTAACATGCATGTGGTGGTTGAAGGTGAAATGCCTCATAACAAGAAATTCACGGCCGTTGGAAAAATAATTTATAAAGTTGCCAATGGTGAAATTGTTGCTAAAAAAGATCCAATAACCCAGAACAAATATTTGGATGGAGTCAAGAATGTTTTATACCGGATTCACTTTGGTGATTATGGCGGTTATGCACTAAAAATAATCAGTTTTGTACTTGGGATTATTACTTGCTTCGTAATCATATCCGGAGTTATGATTTGGTTAGTTGCCAGGGATAAGAAAAATATGCCGGAGAAAAAACGCCGTTTTAATAACTCAGTTGTTCGAATATATTTAGCTGTTTGTTTAAGTATGTACCCTGTTACTGCCCTGTCATTTATTGTCAATAAAATATTTTATCCGTTAAGTCAGTCAAATATTTATAACGTCTATTTTATAAGTTGGCTGGTGTTAATTATATTTTTCCTTTTAAAAAGAGATATTAACTTCACAAATAAATGGTGTTTAATTTCAGGAAGTATTTTAGGTTTTATGATTCCAATTGCAAATGGTATCTGTACAGGAAACTGGTTTTGGAAAACTTTTGTAAAAAACCAAGTGCAGATTTTCTTTATTGATGTTTTTTGGATTGTTTTAGCTTCAATCACACTTCACGTAGCTTTTTCATTAAAACCGATAGAAAACAAATAAAAAATCAATAATCTATAAACACAAAAAAGGAGCAAATTTTAGTAAAATTTTGCTCCCTTTTTTTAAAACTAAGTGTATATTAATTTTTATTTATTTGCTAAAACCTTTTCTTCTAAACTCTTAACCGAATTAATTTTGCTTTTTGAATAATCTACCTGACAAATATTATTTTCATTAAAGAAAATCCATTTTCCGGTTTTCAATCCGTCTGAATATTCAGCAATGGCTTTTTTATTTCCATTTACATCATACGACACCCAAACCCCATCTAATTTTCCTTCTTTAAAAAAACCTTCTTGCTGTACTTTACCATTTTCATAATAGTAAGTAGCTCTTACTTTATTTCCAACAGCTTCCAATTGAGGTTTTGTTTCCTGTGCAACTAAAATTCCAGAGAACAATATTGCAACTAAAATTACACACTTTTTCATATCTTGTAGGTATTAATGTTATCAAATCTTTATCAAATATATATAATTGTTTACATTAAAAAAACTTTTACTTAACAATTTGATAACATTGAATGAAAACTTAACATTGGGAATTTATACAAAGCAAAAAAACCAACGCTAAAGCATTGGTTTTACTGATATTTTAGAATATATTAAAAATTACTATAACGTTATAAATTTAATCAATTACTTCAATAAAGTGTCTAATTTTTCTTGTAATTCAGCCGAAGATGGTCTGTCTGCATCTGAATCTATAATATTTCCCTTCGGATCAATTAATATAAATCTTGGAATTCCCGTTACGCCATAGCTCGTAACAAAATCAGATTGCCAGTCTTTATCAGCAAATAACTGAACGCCCCCTAAATTTTTATCCGCTACAAATTTTTTCCATTTTTCATTATCCTTTGCAGTATCTATTGAAATACTCACAAACTCAATATTTTTTCCATGGTATTTTTCCTCGATCTTTTGTAAAAAAGGAATTTCACCTCTGCATGGACCACACCAGGTTGCCCAAAGATCAATATAAACATATTTACCTTTTAAGTCCGAAAGTTTCGTTTTGCCGCCTTTATGATTTTCATAATCAAAATCCGGAGAAGGTTTTCCGTTAAGTTTATTTGCTTTTGCAGCACTTTCATAAGCCTGCAACGCATATTGATTAGATTGTTCAAATGAACTCAATAAAGCTTTCTTAAATTCAGGATCATAATTTTCTTTTTCAAGACTTTCTAAATCCGATTTTTTCTTTGCTTCTATTAATGTATTAAAAACCGTTGGTTCTTTTGTAAAAGCTTCCTTTTGAAATTGTTCTTCTTTCAATGCATATTGTGCCAAAAAATTACTTTCGGCTACACCCTTACCTTTATAAACAATTGTTTCGTCAAATTCTTTCGCATCCATTGTTAAATTAATTTCAGAATCTGGTTTTAAATACAAACCGGAAACTTCTTTTCCATCAGAAAACTGATAAAATCCTTTTGGAGCTTCAAAAGCAGCAACAAAAACTTCTTTTTTATTAATCGGAATGACCTGCTTAAAATTATTAGCTCCCCTAATAACCAAAGTATCACTATTTCTGTTAGCAATTTTAGCCGTAAATTTTATTTGTTTTTTTGTCTGGGCAATACCGCTAAAAGCACTCAGAACAATCAAACTATAAAGAAAAACTTTTTTCATAATTGACATTATTTTGTTTTTAATACTTCAAATCTAAAGAAATTATGTGTGAGAAATTTACCCGTTAACAAAATATTTTATTTTAATACTCATCAAGTTGCATACTTTACTATATTATTTTGTTTTTTGTGTTTACTTTTGCAGTCTAAAATTTTGATCAATGTATAGAAGTCATAATTGCGGCGAGTTAAATGCCTCAAATATTAATACCGAAGTTACACTTGCTGGTTGGGTTCAAAAATCACGCGATAAAGGGTTTATGAATTGGGTTGATTTACGCGACCGTTACGGAATTACGCAACTTATTTTCGACGAAAGCCGTACCGATAAAACTGTTTTTGAACTGGCAAAAACTCTTGGTAGAGAATTCGTAATTCAGGTAAAAGGAACTGTTATTGAACGTGAAGCAAAAAACAAAAACATTCCGACTGGTGAAATCGAAATTTTAGTTACTGAATTAACTATTTTAAATGCTGCTTTAACGCCTCCATTCACTATCGAAGATGAAACTGATGGCGGAGAAGATATCCGAATGAAATACCGTTATTTAGATATCAGAAGAAATCCTGTAAAAAACAGCTTGTTGTTCCGTCATAAAGTAGCGATGGAAGTTCGTAAATATTTATCTGATCTGGATTTCTGCGAAGTTGAAACTCCGTACTTAATTAAATCGACTCCGGAAGGAGCAAGGGATTTCGTGGTTCCGAGCCGTATGAACGAAGGGCAATTTTATGCATTACCACAATCTCCTCAAACTTTCAAGCAATTATTAATGGTAGGCGGAATGGATAAATATTTCCAGATTGTAAAATGTTTCCGCGATGAAGATTTACGTGCAGACCGTCAGCCTGAGTTTACACAAATCGACTGCGAAATGGCTTTTGTAGAGCAAGAAGATATTCTGAATGTTTTTGAAGGACTGACAAGACATTTACTAAAAGAAATAAAAGCTATTGAAGTAGATAAATTCCCAAGAATTACCTACGATTATGCCATGAAAACATATGGAAATGACAAACCGGACATTCGTTTCGGAATGAAATTTGGTGAGTTAAATGAATTTGCAAAGCATAAAGATTTTCCAGTTTTTAATGCTGCAGAATTAGTGGTTGGTATTGCAGTTCCGGGAGCCGGAAACTATACCCGTAAAGAAATTGATGGGTTAATTGATTGGGTAAAACGTCCGCAGGTAGGTGCATCAGGAATGGTGTATGCAAAATGCAATGACGACGGAACTTATAAATCATCTGTAGATAAATTTTACGATCAGGACGATTTAGGACAATGGGCAAAAATTACAGGAGCAAAACCCGGCGATATGATTTTTGTACTTTCTGGTCCTGCCGATAAAACACGAGGGCAGCTTTCGGCACTTCGTATGGAATTAGCAACCCGTTTAGGATTGCGTAAACCTGAAGAATTCGCTCCATTATGGGTAATTGATTTTCCATTATTGGAATTAGATGAAGAAAGTGGTCGTTATCACGCCATGCACCATCCGTTTACATCACCAAAACCGGAAGACATTCATTTATTAGAAACACAACCAGGAAAAGTACGTGCAAATGCTTATGATATGGTCTTAAACGGAAACGAAATTGGCGGAGGATCTATTCGTATCCATGATAAAGCCACTCAGCAATTAATGTTCAAATATCTGGGTTTTAGCGAAGAAGAAGCAAAAGCACAATTTGGTTTCTTAATGGATGCTTTTCAGTTTGGTGCGCCGCCTCATGGTGGATTAGCATTTGGTTTAGACCGTTTGGTTGCTATTTTAGGCGGTCAGGAAACGATTAGAGACTTCATTGCGTTCCCAAAAAATAATTCAGGTCGTGATGTCATGATTGATGCTCCGGCAGCAATTGATGATTCGCAATTGAAAGAATTATCAATTAAATTGGATTTAAAGTAAATTCTATAAATTTTTCAATAAATACAAAAAGAGGGGCAAAATTAATTGTCCCACTTTTTTTTGATCTTTTTGAAATTTATTGTACTATTTAAAAAAATATGATTTTTAATAAGTAGTCCGTTTATTACAATAAAATAACTATGGAATTGCTTTATCCTTAATAAATGAATCTTAATTTAAAGATATTCATATGAAATTTAATATCGTTTAAACACAGAAAACACTGTAAATCAATAATTTTTACAAAAAATTAACACCTTAGTGTCTTTTATATGAATTTATATATTACATTTGCTTTATTATAAATTATTATTACAATTACAATGCGTACAGGTACAGTAAAATTTTTCAATGAGTCTAAAGGTTATGGATTCATTACAGACGAAGAAACAGGAAAAGACATCTTCGTTCACGCTTCAGGAATTAACGCGGAAGAATTACGCGAAGGTGACCGAGTAAGCTACGAAGAAGAAGAAGGAAGAAAAGGGAAAGTTGCTGCTAAAGTAGCAGTTATCTAAGAAAAATATAGCAATTTATTTTTTTTGCCTCTGAATGGTTTTAAAACGTTTCGATTTATTTCGAAACGTTTTTTTTTGTTTTCTTGTTAAAAAAATGTAAAAGTCTGAGCTTTTATTTATAATCAATAAAAATTACACTTAAACGTTGTTTCAGACTAAACTTAAATCATTTTTTAGCTTGTGATTTACAGAGTTGAAAGCTATCTTTGTGGCTTATTTTTTAAGTAAAAACCCCAAGTTTATGCAATCAGATCAATACAGCTACCTTCCTATCTTAATGCAGCTAATTTTAGCAGTTGGTTTTGTGGTTGGTACTATCATTATTTCCGGGAAATTAGGTCCAAAAAGAAACTCAGAAGTTAAAGACAAAAACTTCGAATGCGGTATCGAATCTGTTGGTAATGCCCGTATTCCATTTTCGGTAAAATACTTCCTGGTAGCCATTTTATTTGTATTATTTGATGTAGAGGTAATTTTTCTTTATCCCTGGGCAGTAAACTTTAAAGAACTTGGCATTGAAGGAATGCTAAAAATGATTGTTTTTATGGCTTTACTTTTGGTTGGTTTTTTCTATATCATCAAAAAGAAAGCATTGGACTGGGAATAAAACGATTTTAGATTTTAGATTGGTGATTTTAGATTTAAGAATCAGTTGTTATCTGAACTTATATAGAATTACAATTTAAAATTTGATTTCTTCGAATTAATATATTGATTTAAAAAAATTGATTTTAACTTTTACGATTTCCCAAATCTAAAAATCTAAAATCAGAAATCTAAAATAAAATGAGCGATTCAAATGTAAATATGGTTGCCCCTCCTGAAGGTGTTGTTGGTGAAGGTTTTTTCGCCACAAAACTAAATGATGTTGTAGGTATGGCACGCGCGAATTCTCTTTGGCCATTGCCTTTTGCAACTTCTTGTTGCGGAATCGAGTTTATGGCAACAATGGCTTCACATTACGATTTGGCACGTTTTGGTTCTGAGCGTGTGAGTTTTTCTCCTCGTCAGGCTGATATGTTAATGGTTATGGGAACTATTTCTAAAAAAATGGCGCCGATTTTAAGACAGGTTTACGAACAAATGTCTGAACCACGCTGGGTAATTGCAGTTGGGGCATGTGCTTCATCAGGCGGAATCTTCGATACCTATTCAGTTTTACAAGGAATTGACAAAGTAATTCCGGTTGACGTTTATGTGCCAGGATGCCCTCCAAGACCGGAACAAATTGTTGATGGCGTAATGAAACTGCAAGAATTGGTAAGAAGCGAGTCTGTGAGACGCAGAAGCTCTCCCGAATACCAGGAATTACTGGCTTCATATAATATTTCATAAGATGGCTTTAGAAAACACCCTTATTCAAGATAAACTTACAGAAACATTTGACTCAAGTGTTTTTAACTTTCAAAAGGAAAGAGATATTTTTTCTTTAGAAACTACAGCGGATAAAATCACTGCATTAATTCTTTTTCTAAAAAACGATTCAGATTTACGTTTTCACTTTTTAACTGATTTATGTGGCATCCATTACCCGGATAACCAAACAGATCGTCAGTTTGCAATTGTATATCATTTGCACAACTGGTACGAAAACAAACGTATTAAAATCAAAGTGTACCTTAACGGCGAAAGACCTGAGATAAAAACAATTTCAAATATTTTCTTAAGCTCCAATTGGATGGAAAGAGAAACATACGATTTTTTTGGCGTGAACTTTATTGGACACCCACAATTAAAACGTATTTTGAATATGGATGAAATGATATCTTTCCCAATGCGAAAAGAGTTTCCAATGGAAGACAGCGGAAGAACAGATAAAGATGACAGATTCTTTGGAAGAACAACAACAAATTGCTAAAAAATAATTCAACATTATAAAATGTCAGAACTATTATTACCACCAGAGCATCGTTATGCTAAAATAATTAAGGAAAAACTAAACGAAGACGGAAGCGAACTTTCAGTACTGAATTTAGGACCTACACATCCGGCTACTCACGGTATTTTTCAGAATATTCTATTGATGGATGGTGAAAGAATTCTTGAAGCTGAACCTACTATCGGTTACATTCACAGAGCTTTCGAAAAAATTGCCGAAAATCGTCCGTTTTATCAGATTACTCCTCTTACAGACCGTATGAACTATTGCTCCTCTCCTATCAATAATATGGGATGGTGGATGACTTTAGAAAAATTATTAAATATTGAAGTCCCTAAAAGAGCCCAATATTTAAGAGTTATCGTAATGGAACTTGCACGTATTACAGATCACTTAATTTGTAATTCAATCTTAGGGGTTGATACAGGTGCTTATACCGGTTTCTTATATGTTTTTCAATTTAGAGAAAAAATTTACGAAATCTACGAAGAAATTTGTGGTGCCCGTTTAACAACCAATATGGGAAGAATTGGTGGTTTTGAAAGAGACTGGACTCCGGCCGCTTTCAAAAAACTGGATACTTTCCTTGAAGAATTTCCAGCTGCCTGGAAAGAATTCGAAAATTTATTCGAAAGAAACAGAATTTTCCTTGACAGAACTGTAGATGTAGGTGCAATCTCAGCAGAGAAAGCAATGTCTTACGGATTTACAGGTCCGAATTTACGCGCTGCCGGAGTAGATTACGATGTACGTGTTGCACAGCCATATTCATCTTACGAAGATTTTGATTTTATTGTTCCTGTTGGAAAATCAGGTGATACATACGATCGTTTTTGTGTACGTAATGCCGAAGTTTGGGAAAGTTTAAGCATCATTCGTCAGGCATTGGATAAGATGCCTTCAGGAAATGACTATCATGCAGAAGTTCCTGATTATTACCTTCCTCCTAAAGAAGATGTGTATACTTCTATGGAATCTTTAATTTATCACTTTAAGATTGTAATGGGAGAAGTTCCTGTACCGGTTGCAGAAATTTATCACCCGGTTGAAGGCGGAAACGGAGAATTAGGATTTTATTTAGTTACCGACGGAAGCAGAACGCCATACAGATTACATTTTAGAAGACCTTGCTTTATTTATTATCAGGCATATCCCGAAATGATTAAAGGAGCTTTATTATCAGATGCAATTGTTATTTTATCAAGTTTAAATGTAATTGCCGGAGAATTAGACGCGTAAAAAGATTGTAGATTTTAGAATTCAGATTGAAGAAATCTAAAACTAATATTTTTTAAGGATTGTAGAATTCAGATTGAAAAATCTAAAAACTAATAAAAGATTGCAGAATGTAGATTATAAATTGAAGATTGAAAAAATCTAAAATCTAAAATCTAAAATCTAAAATTAAGAATGGAAAGAAAACATTACAAACAAGAAATAAATATGACTGAAACATTGATGAATCGCATCAATGAATTAATCAGTCATTATCCGGAAGATAAAAGAAAATCAGCTTTGTTGCCTGTTTTGCATGAAGTGCAGGACGCGCACGATAACTGGTTGAGTATTGAATTACAGGATAAAGTTGCTGAAATTTTGCACATCAAACCAATTGAAGTTTACGAAGTGGTAACGTTTTATACCATGTACAACCAAAAACCAATTGGGAAATACATGTTCGAATTTTGCCAGACGTCTTGTTGTTGTTTAAATGGTGCCGAAAATTTAATGGATTATACCTCTGAAAAATTAGGTGTTAAAATGGGTGAAACAACTCCGGACGGAATGTTTACCATTGCCGGTGTAGAATGTTTAGGTGCCTGCGGATACGCTCCGATGATGCAGTTGGGCGATTTCTACAAAGAAAAATTGACAGAAGATAAAATCGATCAGTTAATCGCTGATTGCAGAGATGATAAAATAATATTACACGATAAATAAAGGTGAAAAACAATCATTTAACATATT
>Ga0307510_10003114_pt1 | contig 19200 bp, 8 predicted proteins | sample 12_EM_MG_FD_207224 | JGI IMG/M metagenome (GOLD analysis project Ga0307510, IMG submission 207224) | Populus trichocarpa ectomycorrhiza microbial communities from riparian zone in the Pacific Northwest, United States - 12_EM | ecosystem: Host-associated > Plants > Roots > Unclassified | place...
CATCTATGTGTTTAGATGAGATTTTTGCAAGGATTTTAAAGGAAATATTGAAAAACTCTCACCTTGCCATGGTTGCTGGAAACAACCTTGTATAGGCTAATTTTTATGATTTTGCTTTTCATTTAATGTCCCTTGTATTTTTATTTTTAATGATTTTCATAAGAAATTTGATTTTTTTTATTCAATCATTGCATAAATTGTACCAATTATTTTACTAAATCATTGAGACCATTTTTTTTATCCCAAGTATATATTTTTTTCCTTTTTACTAATTATTTCATTTAGACTTGTTATCGGTTTTTATTCAGGTTTACATCAACACTTTTACATGAAATTATTTCTTGAATTTCATTCTTCATGTCCATTATAATTCCTCATAATTATTTCTCATTCTTATAACACATTTATTTTAAATTTTCTGAATTCTTCTATCCGTCGAAACTCATTACTAGTTTTGTCGACATTTTGAATTTTAAGCAAAAATCCTGAACTTCTATTTTCGAACCTTAACAATGCTTCTATATTTATTTATGGAGGTCATCCGGTCATCCCCACCATTACGCATCACATTTATTATTATTATCACTACTTGTCCATTCTTTTTCATCTCGGGTTTTGTTACTCGTCGGGATTATATTACTTTCAGTTCTATGTTTATGCAGAGGTTTACATATTCAATAATACACAACAATTAACCACTATGAATTATTGAACTCTGATATCAATTGACATATACGGAAACAAATGATAATAGAGTTTATTACAAACCAAAACCCTCAAGGACCAAGAACACCATAACTATAAGGGACACTTAAAATATTTAATTTTTATTATAAGCCTCACATGTCAAAAAACTGTTACAACCCTTTAGAGAAAAACTGAAAAAAAAACATTACTAATATTGAATTGAAAAAATAAACTAGGAAAACTATTCATTTTAAATAGATTTTTATTTAAAAAGCATAATAATATTAAATAGAAAAATAAAATAAAATAAAATAAAATATCTAATTTCCTAAAAAAGCTATGCATCATATCTTTTCTATACTTTTCTTTTAGTTTACTGTTGAAGAGCACTAGTAGACTAATTACCAATTAATCAAGCTAAACACTGCATTATTCTGCTCATTTTTTTATTCATTTATAGCAGAAAAAAGTCTGAAAACTTAATGCCTGTACGTCTAGCTGTTTCATTCAGGTACCGGATAAATTGTTGACCATATCTCACTTTAAAGGAAAATGCGGCAAAAATATTGGATAGATCGATGACGCGGACATCCCACCGGGCCACAGATTGAGAGAGCAGAAATCAATGGCATACTTCTGCAGGAAACATTCAAAAGTTATTGTCATTGCCATAGCTTCCTTGGCTGTAGTTTCTGTGGCGGTTCTAACAAAGAATTCCATTAATGGATTTTCATGGTTTCATTTCTTTTCATCTCAATGGGGATGGACTAGTATTACCACTCTTGGGACGACGTCTTCTTCCTCTGTATTCATGATTGTATGAAACTTTGTTCTTCTTTTCTCACGTTATGGGATTAACTTGCTACAGGACCAACCCATGTTTCTGTCTTTTCTTATGCAGGATCAAGGAAAGCGAAAGACATTGATGAATGTAGGAAAGGTTTCTAAAGAAAAATATGCTTTGATGAGAGGTGGAAATCGAAGTGATGCAAAATTAGAGAGAGTTGAAGCAGGTCTTGCCATGGCTAGAGCTTTGATAAGAGAAGCTGCAGAGGACAACAACTGCACATCAAGTCTTCATGATGATCTTGATTATATTCCTCGAGGTTACATATATAGGAATGCTTGTGCCTTCCACAGGTAATCTACTTTTGATCTGTTAATTACTCATCATCACGAACAAACTTATTTTTCCTTTTAGTCAAAGGTTAGAATATAACTTAATCAATTTGTAAAAAAAGCCTCAACCTGCTCAGTACTAACTTTCAGAATCTACTCGGGAGATATTTTTCCTTGGCTTTGGCTTTGATGTTATCTGTATTATTGTGAGAAACTAATGAAGTCATTATTCTTATTTTTAATTACACCGGTAAGATACATGAAATTCATTGAGTAAAACTGTACATCATGGCAGTAATTGCTTCGAAAAGTTTAGATTGACTTGGTACAATCACACTTCCACAAACATGCATGCAGGAGCTACCTTTTAATGGAGAAGTTGTTCAAAATCTTTGTCTACGAAGAGGGAGAGCCTCCTTTATTTCATTATGGCACCTGCAAGGACATATACTCAATGGAAGGAGTGTTCCTCAGCTTAATGGAAACAAATACCAAGTTCCGGACCTCGAATCCTGATGAAGCTCATGTCTATTTTCTTCCTTTTAGTGTTGTGATGATCATTGAGCACCTCTTTCATCCAATTATTCGCGATAAAGCTGTTCTGGAACGTACTGTTTCTGACTATGTCCGCATCATCTCTCATAAGTATCTGTACTGGAATCGAAGCCTTGGAGCTGATCATTTCATGCTTTCATGTCATGATTGGGTAAAAAAACCAACTGCATCCTTTTCACTAATCACGTGTTTACTACTCAGAATTCATTTCTTGTGACATTGTTCATCCTCGATTTTTTGTTGGTCCCAGGGGCCTCGTGCTACTTGGTATGTTCGTCAACTCTACTACAATTCCATCCGGGTCCTGTGCAACGCAAATACCTCAGAGTATTTTAATCCAAAGAAAGATGCATCATTTCCAGAGATCAATCTGAAAACAGGGGAAATCACGGGCCTTACCGGTGGCTTACCCCCATCTAACCGTACAGTCCTAGCATTCTTTGCAGGTAAAATGCATGGGAAACTCAGACCAGCACTTCTTCAGCATTGGATGGGAAAGGACAAAGACGTTCAAGTTTACGAGACACTACCACAGGGAATTTCGTATCATGAGATGATGAAGAAGAGCAAATATTGCATTTGCCCAAGTGGGCATGAAGTTGCTAGTCCAAGAATTGCTGAGGCAATTTATGCAGAATGTGTTCCAGTCTTAATATCACAGCATTATATCTTTCCTTTCAGCGATGTTCTTAATTGGGACTCATTCACCATTCAAGTTCCAGTCACTGAAATACCAAACCTGAAGAACATTTTAGAGGGAATACCTGAAGATCAATATTTGAGAATGCAGGAGAGAGTGAGGCAAGTGCAAAGACATTTTGTGGTGAATAATCCTCCCAGAAGATATGATGTCTTCCATATGATCATTCATTCAATCTGGCTACGAAGGTTGAATGTGCGATTTCCTGGGTGATTAACAGTCGTAGCTAAATGCCAGTGTCTTGAATAATGCCAAAAAGTTCCTTGAGATCCGAAAATTGTTTTTACATTTTAAGTTTTTTGGATCCCCAGCAGCATAATGCTGACATTCAAACTAGCGCGTCTAAATTCCAAAGGATATTCATGAAAAAAAAAAAAAAAACACAAATTTTCTGGAGTTTATGATAGATTGATGATAATTCTCTCTTGCTCAACGATAATAAATAAATCCTCGAAGTAATAAAATGGATGCTTCAACAGGCGTCCATTAGTATCCCGAACCTACGCTCTCGTGTTTACCAAATTAGAAAATTAGCCATAAATTGCTGCTTCGTTTCTTTCAGAGTTCTCATAAATGAAGCATTTTATATTCGAAGTATCTTCTCTATGCTTTCCTTTTAGTTTACAGTAGAAGAGCATTAAAAGAGCAGCAACCAATTCATCAAAGCTAAACACTGCATTGTTTTGCTCAATTTTTATTCAAAGGAGATGGGCTACGATTACCGATCTGAGCTCCAAGCCTACAGCTAATATATGATCTTTTTTTCTTTTTCAATCACTTCCTTCTACGGTGGCAACTTTGGTCTTTCTTTGCAGAGTGCAGACTCTGCTAATCTGCTAATCTTTAGCTATCAACCAGAGATAGGGCCGCACTAACCTGCGGGCCTCCCTATTTTTTTTCAACTTAAAAATAAATATTAAAATAATATAAATGTTTATAAAAAATTTATGACAATCATATTATTGATTCGACTAGATTTAATAAATTTATTTAATTTAAATAATATGAATAAAAAATATAACGATGATAAATAAATTAACAAAAAAATTGTCAACGTATAAAAAAAATAAAGCTCGTTGAAAGCAAATTGAATAATATCATGAAGCTCAATTATCAAACTATCTAATGTTGAAGGGTGAATATGAAAAAAAAGTTTAATTAAAAAATGAGAAAAAAAGAACTGAGTCAATCCGAGTTAACTCGTTAACCCTACGACCTTAGACATAAGATTAAGATAACCCCTTAGAAAGAAAAGTGAAAAAAACACGAAGATCTATTCCCAATAAATCAAATGTTAAAAAAAGAAATAATAAAAAAATGAAAAAAAAGACCAAAGTTAACCTATGTTAACCTTCGAAACTGATGACTTTAGTCATGAGCCTAGAACCAATCCCGTAGAAGGCAAATCCTTAAAAATAATGCAAAAAAATTCTAAATCGATGAAATAAAGAGAGATGAAATTGAAATAAAATACAATATAAAAGATCCAATATATACAAAAGAAATAGTAATAAAATAATGGGGATTAAATTTGATATATAAAAAAATTGAAATCAAATGCTAATAGATAACATTGAAAACAAAACTCAATTAGGAGAAGGAAAAAAAAAAACGAAATAGCAATAAAAAGAATGAGAGAATTTGATATATAGATTAAATGAAATCAAATGATGAGAAGAAATTGAAGAAAAAAATAAAAATAAAAAAACAGAACAAATAGAAATAAAAAAAATAAGGACCAAATTGGATACAAAAAACAAATGAAAGGACACCTTTATATTTCAGCGAGGAAAAGAGAGAAAAAAAAGGGAAGAGAAGAAAAAAGTCCACTAGAGCTCAGTCATCGCTCCTCCATGTGCACAAGTAGCCCCAACAAAAAGCGCATGACAAGACGCTTCAAACGTTGCTCCAGAAGGCGTTGTATTCACTATTTGAAGGGCATAAGTGGCGCCCACTCAATGACATGTGTGGTGCATGCGCTAACAACGTTTTTCAAGGAAATAATATTCATGATTGTTAAAACATTAAATCGCCCCAAATTAATTTGTTAATCACTAAAAAAAACCATTTTAAAAATACAAAAAAAAAATAATCATTGGACGCAAGTATGCCAAATTTTGCTTTTAAGGGTAATATAATCTTTACAGTGTGCTTCAAAAACGTAATGAGATTGAACAACCTCTTGTCAACCTTTCAATAATTTTACCTGTAAGAGTAATATAGTCTTTATAGTGTGCATATAAAAGAGAAAAATACATAATTGCTTCTGATATACCTTTTAAATTTTTTTATTTCTAAGGTAATATAGTCTTTATACTATGCATTTAAAAAATAAAAAGACCACATTATCCCCTATCAATCCCATAATGACTAATGAATCCTATGAAAAAGATCAAATTACCCCCAATATTAAGTTTATTGTTTATTTTCTTGTTGGAAGCGCAAAAATAATATGTAACATCTCCGGCTTTTAAATTTCACTTTATTGATTTATTTTATCCATTATGATTAGAATATAAAATCAATATATATATCTTAACATTATATTTCACTTTATCGAAATTCAAATGCACATTAAATGAAAATTTACAAAAGTCTCTAATACAACCTTAGTAGCTACTAAACAGAAAATAATCTACTACTCCACATGAATGTGAGAAGATCCTGAAATCAAAACTTAATTATTTAATGAGAAAACATTATTTAATGACCATCATAATAAGAAGAAATTACATCTCCTTAATTATTATTCTTATTATTTTTCATTTTTTTGTGTAATAACATATCATGAAGATAAATTTTTTATTTAATTAGATACTTTTAGGTCTTTACATAATATTTTTATTTACCATTGTTTTCATTTAAACATTAAATAACATATCATCCTGGTAATCAGATATTCTGATGTCTCTAGCACCATCCAGGGACTAGTTGATTTTATTTAATCTTGGTCATCAAATTCTTTAACACCTCTAGTACCATTCAAGATACTAGTCAATTTCAGTCCCGATCATTAGATTTACTAGTGCCTTTAGTCACTCAAGGTACTAGTCAATTTCAATCCTGGTTGTCAGTTTCACCGACGCCTCTAGTATCACTCTAGGTGCTAGTCAATTTCGAAACATCATTCTTAACATAGACACATACAACCCTTTTAGTATTTAACATTAACTAACATTTAAAATTGCAATATGAAGAAAAATATGAGTGTGAGATTAACTCTTACCTGGCACCTGTGCTTGTGCTATCACTTTTGATTGGCTCTCTGACCGGACAACTTCTCCTATACCATTATGATTACAATTATTATCAGAAATGTAACCATCAACCATATCCAAATTCTATTATCATTCAAACAAATTTCACATATGCATATAAATATGTTTATTTTCTTTATGTTAATACTCATTCTTTTAGTTTCCATATTAAAATTATTCTTTAACAACAATTTCAAACAACATTATAAATTTATAAAATCTTGGCCGAATTATTCTACTTAACCCCCAAACATTGTTCGGTAGTTTATATATATATATAAGACTTCACTTAATAATTATAATAGTGAGATTTTTGAAAGATTTCAATTTAGTCATCAAATTTTTCTTTTGCACAATTGAGCCATTTTGAGCTCAAATTGGAGCCCAATTGCATGTGTTTTTTGGGGGTAAGGATTGAATTAAAAGATAGAGGGCTTTAGTGAAAAACACAAGCAACATAGGTGGTGACTTTGTAATTTGTTTGAAAAATTCATTTTAATCCTCAATCTTTTAAACTATTAGGTAACCGGCCCCTATAATTTCTAAATATTATATTTTGATACCATACTTGATTTTCCTCTTTATAGTCCTTTTACAGTGGAAGAGAGTGAAGTGGTCACCGGATTCTGGCTTAGAGAGAAAGTTATTGGTGACGATTTCGATCACTAAAACATTTGATTTTTATGTCAAATGGTTCCATATGATGAGGAGAGTTAAGATTAAGTGTTTTCCTACCTTGGGAACACCTAAAATAAATAAATAGATAGGAGCTCTGGAAAATTTTTGGTTTCAGATTGATTATGTGTTTTATGGTGGTGTTTTTGCGTTTTTGAAGGCCATGAATTGGTTAGACAAGGTTCTAAGGATGTTTCTTAGGTATTTTGGGTTAAAAATAGGTTGAAAACACTAGTGCCCCGATTTCCAGCCACCACAATAACCAAATTTTGGGCATTTATAGACAACGTGTCGTCTTTTTTTGGGCAAAGAATGAGACGGATGACGTGAACTTAAAAAAAAAGCCCACGCACGTGGACCTGGACTTGCAGGCTCGTGTGCGAACCTTTTCTTTATGGGCCAGGCGCTCGGCCTGGCTTACCTGGCCCACAACGCTTGGCCTCATCCTTTTTTTTAATATTTTTTTAAATTACTATTTTTTATATGTATTTTTAAAACTAATTTTTGCATTTATGTTTTGATTAATACCTCTTCTCTATGATTTGTTTTGGCTTATTTAGCCTTTCTGAAATAACAATTATTTTTTTTATTATATTGAGTGTTTTTAGTTTTTTTAGGTTAGTGTGATTCATCTATAATTTTTTTATATTTTATATAGAATAAACTTATTTAAAAAAATAAAATCATTTATTTTTTCACAATATTTTTAATATGAGCGGCCTCGTATATAATTGTTTTACTTTATTTTATTTAATAAACTTTATGTGTTTGTTGATTTTTGTTACAGATTGATTTTATAAATAAATTCATTAAACATAATTAGTTAAATGACCTGTATTAAGTATCTTGGTCTAACTATTTATTTTTTTACATAAATTATTATTAATTTATTTGATTAGATGCTTGTATGAGCTTTCTGATTTATACTTTGAATTTATTTTTTTAAAATAACTTTTATACCTAGGTCTTTTTTTAAGAAAAATTGATAACTTGCAACAACCGGCGAGTCAAATAAATATATATATTTGTGTTAGAGCACTAGGATTCATGTTTTTTTTTTTGGCATTCAACGATGATACATTGATCATTTGACCATTCCAAAGCATAAACTTAGTATCAAATATTATATTATTTATGGTTTGTCCAAAGTTCTAGGCTCGTGGGAGGTGGGATCAACGATAGTTGTGCCGTTAGTGAAATTAGTTTGAAAAAGTATTCACAGTTACTAATGAAGATTGCATTTTAATTAGTGCCATCGAATTTTGATAGGAACCACAGTAATCAATTAGGACTATTCTAAGTTAGGACTACCGGTTCTCCACGTCTTGGAACTTCAATTGAATTCAACATCTTTTATCATTTGATTGTTTTTATTTTTTTTAATATTATTTTTCAGAAAATTTGAGTACATATAAATTGATCGAAGATAGTAGAACACATTAGTCTTGAAATGAATTAAAAATCATATAAGTTGGAATTCAGAGCTAAAAAAATATACAGCTCTGTTTTGCTTGAATTTGGCATATATATATATATATATATATATATATATATTGGAATGGACTGTTTATACATCGAAATTTAACAAATTACACTCGTTTAATTCTGTTTCTGAATAATGCCAATTTCCTGTTGATGGATTAACGTATTTTTAAAAATTAATTTTTATCTGATGTAATTGTTGAAAAGGTATAAAATAAGATGATAACAAATTAATATGTGCGTGTGATATGTGTTCATACCTAATATCTTTAGGCTTGATAGAATTTCAGGTCCAAATAATATGAGTTTGCCTTGCTTCCAGGCCCAATGCCCTTGAGCGTGAGTACGAGCCGAGCTCAAATGAACATGGATATGACAAACTGTCAGACTCAACATTGTTAGATTCAGCTATGCGCTGAGCTTAGACGGACATGGCTCTAGCGATATTCATTTCCTTACACCCCTCATTGTATAAAATTCTTATAAGAGCCTACCATATTTTCATCGTCATTAATATTGTGTAAGAGATATTTATCCCTCATTAATGTTATCAAGAGGAAATGACTCTCCAACCCCTTCATTTTACCAAAACAATAAGGTACAAGGGCTATGAAAACCTCTCGAACCACCTAGGTAAAAGGTGAACAATCTTCATTCTCTATTGCATATATATTTTTAGAGTGTCTATCTCTATAACATCATTGCTTTATCTCTTTACAAATATAATTACTTAAACATCTAAGATTCCTCTAACCTGCTATAATGGATCTTTTGCAGGTACGTGACCATCCATATCAAGTTACACCTATTTAGGCTATTTTAGCTAAAAAAAGTAGAGCAATTGTAAGAACCAAGTGATTCACCAATTTATCCATCTATAAGAGCCTTGTTCCTAAGCGTTTTAGGATTTTTTGAGACATTATCAATTAATGTTGTCTGTGGGGAACATCATCAAAAGGCCATCAACTCTTTTTCGAGTTTGGTTCTTGACCTTTCTGAGTTAATCCATAGTAGACAATCACAATACTCTTAGAATGCAATATGTCACAGACCTCCCTACAGTTGTTGGCACATTTGATCCATCAGAGCTTCAACAACTCTTCAATCAGGTCCAATTCCTCTTAAAGGCAGCACTAACAATTGAAGCCCAACGAGCCTAGGACAATAACCTGAAGTCGAGCTCTATTATGAGTTTTAGTGACCTTTGTGCTAAACTTGTTTCACATCTTAACACCAGTATACCAGTTAGGAAGGGCTCTATGGAACTCTTTAACATTACTCAATCAGGAGGACAATACTCTTAGGATGTAATATGTCACAAACCTCCCTACAATTGTTTGCACATTTGATCCATCAAAGCTTCAACAACTCTTCAATCAGGTCCAATTCCTCTTTAAGGTAACGCTAGCAACTCAAGCCCAACGAGCCTAAGACAATAACCTGAAGTCGAGCTCTATTATGAGTTTTAGTGACCTCTATGCTAAACTTGTTTCACATCTTAACACCAATATACTAGTTAGGAAGGGCTTTACAGAATTCTTTAACATTACTCAATCAGGAGGAGGATTGTGTACTTTCTTGTGCTTTTATTGATGCTATTGATAAAGCTTTTTAATCTAGAAAAACTATTTTAATGATAAAAAAATGTTTCAACTCATTTTGTAAGGCATGATTTACTGTGAATTCTAGATGTGCACAGTTTGAGAGAGAATAAAAAAGGTTATACAATAATTTGATCGCTCTATGTCAGAGTATGGTTTTTACTACTTGCCCATGGACTTTGTGAGACGAGCAAATCTGGGTTATTCATTTGTCAACTTCATGAATGCAGTTGGAGCATCGAGATTTTGGAAAGCTTTCAACAAGTACAAGTGAAATATTGGTTCAAACAGCAAAATATGTGAAGTATCTTTGGCAACAATCCAAGGGAAAAAGAGATCTTGTTCCTCTACCTAGGGGTTTCTGATTAGATAATTAGTGCGATTTTGGTCAGAGAAGAAAACGGTGTATAATGCCCAGTCTATTATTTTAGATGAACTCTCTAAGATATATAATTAAGATACTTAAAGAAAATGGAAATGATAACAGACCAACCTTTGTGACATATTCTCCACAAGCCAAACCTGTTGATATGACTAGTGAGGTGAGAAATTGAGTAAGGAGAATATAGACTTTTGTACCAGCCAAAACCAGCTATTAAGGGATAAGCATCAAGAGACTTCATAGACAAATGTTCTTTTAAGAAAAAAGTCCAAGACAAGTTTATACCAATGGTTGAGCAGCCAATCTCTTTCAACGAAGCTGAGATCCCACTAGAATCCATACAATTGATCCCATATTAAGAATTATATATTGATAAATCTTTCAATTCTAAAGGAATGGTGCTGAGTGTTGACTGTGAGTCTCTACAGGTAAGCTGACCTCAAAATATGATGGTCTGTTCAAAGTCACAAGGATGGTAAAGGCAAACACTTACCATCTACAAGATATGAAAGAAAAGAGTCTCTCTTATATTTGGCACTCTAATCATTTTAAAATATATCATAGTCAATGAGAATAAGAATGTAAGTTTCTAATATATGATTGACTTATTCAAAATGACCATATATTTTCATTTTCTCTAAGTGATGCCTAATGGCATTTTACCAATCTTTAAGGGATGTATAAGAGGCATTCCTAGTGCAATAACACCATTCCTAATGTAATAACACTTAGTCTTTCTAGTGCAATGACACTAATCTCTAATAGATGGATTTGAGGTCTTTCTAGAACAATAACAGGTTTCTGTAAAAGGAAGTGAAAATGAGTGCACTACTAGGAGTGTGACGCTTTGTTTAGGCTTCCCTTACTAGGGTTACAGATAGAAGGATAAGGGCATTGTTAGCAATTAAAGAAGAATCTACTGCTGGGGAAAGGTGCAGATGAAGTGAATCAATAGGAGAAGGGACAAATGACATATAGGGAAGAGAAGTCTTAGGCCCCGTTTGTTTGCAGGAAAGTAGTTTCTTTTTGGAAAGTGAATTCCAGGGAAAGTGAATTCCGGGAAAGTATTTTTCAATGTTTGGTAGTATAATGAAAAATAAACTGGAAAACACTTTCCAGTGTTTGGTTATGTTATGGAAAATGAACTGGAAAATAATTTATTAATGAATTTATTTTTTTTTTCAAATTTATCTAATATATAAAAAATATTAAATATAAATATTTAATCACTTACAATAAAAGAATAAAATCTTAAAAGTATAATGATGAATTTTTTTATTATATCCTATATTCATAGATAGCTTATTTTATAAATATGTTTGTTTTCATATGAAGAAAGCCAAATTAGCTTTTGGTATTAAGTAAGAGTTAGATATTTGAGTTTTTTGATATGAAGATTTTTTTAAAAGATAAATAAATATAAAAATATTTTGATGAGTTTTTTGGATAAAGATTGTTTTTTTTTACGGGTATAGGCAATTATCCCTATAATATCCCTTTAATATTCTAATATGATTTTTTAATATGTATTTGATAGGTGATTATTTGTCCCTTTTTTTTTAATAAGTATTGTGTAGAGGATAAAATATTACATTAGGTTAACAACTATTTTAATTTTAATTTTTCGTCACTGAGAACCAATGAAATTTAATTTAGAAACAAAAATGTCTTGTAATTAAAATAAAATGATTTATACAAGTCCTTATGTTTGGATGCTGGGCCACCCACCCCCCCTAAAAAAACAAAGAAATCATTAAAAGTCATAAACGTTCACATCTAATTCACTATTTTAAGCAAAAACAAAAGCAAAAAAATGGACAAGACAAAAACCTTGTCAAAAAGAAAAGTTATATCCATCTGCTTGTTAGCAATATTCTAAAGAGCTGACACTTCCTTTCTACCCTCATTACATGAAATCACCACCGGAGTGTGAACCCTTAACTCATCCTCATTTAGTGGCCTACAAAAACATCACCCCTCAGCTGAAAATTAATCTAAAAAAGAACCCAATTTATAAAAAGAAGAAAGACTGACCTGCAACGCACAATGACCTGCACAATGACACCCTTTTCTTTATCATGTTTACTGCTGGAATTGAAATTGAAGTCCCCAGATCGCAGATCTCTTGCTGAGTTATCAGTTGATCACGAAGTATGTGATGGCGATGGCGATGGCGAAACCATACCTCCTCCTCTTCTTCTCTGCTATGATGAAGAAGAAGAATCCTTTTTTTTTCCCAGTTCTGTTCGTCTTATCCACCAATTCCTCCAATCCCTATAATCACTTGATGACGGTACACGTTTTGTGAACAAAGGAAAGGAAAGTGTTTTCCTTAGAATAAGGAAAGGAAAACACTTTCCTGGCATAAAGTGTATTATTTTCCTTTGACCGGAATTTAGATTCCTTTGACTAATTTTCTTTATATTTGCCAAACATGAGAAAGTGGGGAAAATGGTTTCCAGGAAAATGAATTCCTGGAAACAAACAAGGCATTAGTTAAAGACAAGAAATGCTGCATTTTAGGAGTTTGAACACCATCCTAACCTTCCTTCCTTATGAGTGGAAATCGAATCCTGTTTTGTCTTTTTTTGCATAAAAACAGCCTCTTATATATATATATATAATGTTAACGTTATGAAATCTGTTACATATCTCGTTAGGGAGTTGACCCCACACAACAACGACCATTCACTTGAACTCTATCTCTATAGGATGGATATCTAAGGCCTCCTTAGTGTAATAGCACCGCTCTCAAAAGGATTGACTTGGTCTTTCTAGTGCAATAACACCAATCTTCAAGGGATGGATCTAAAGCCTTCCTAGTGCAATAACGCCATTCTTCAAAGGATTGACTTGGTCTTCTTAGTGCAATAACACCAATCTTCAAGGGATGGATTTGAGGCCTCTATAGTGCAATAACACCATTCTCTAATGGATGGATTTGAGGCCTCCCTAGTGCTATAACACCATTCTTTAAGGGATTAAATTGGTCTTCTTAGTGCAATAACACTAATCTTCAAGGGATGGATTTGAGGCTTTCCTAGTATAATAACACCATTCTATAAGGGATTGACTTGGTCTCTCTAATGAAATAGCACCAATCTCCAAGGAATGAATCTAAAGCCTCATTATTATAATAGAACAATTCTCTAATGGATTTAAGGTTTACCTAGTGTAATAAAACTACCCTCCATGATAGCATAGGATGACCAACCTTAATAAAACAATAGAACCCCCGTCCTATGGGCAAATATATACTATCAAAGCTAACTAAAACCTAGATCTCACTTGAGGCTTGACTCAGGGGCCACCACCAGGAACTAATATTTTAAGTTCCTATAAATCACTATGAAGTATAATCAATCTATAGTTGTTGGACCTATCTAGACTACCAACGAATGTTTTATAGAAAATGCTTTTATCCTTCCTTATCATAATCACCATTAGCATGCGGGAATTGGATCCATTCAGATTGTATGAATGACCTTTAGACTTTAATAAGTCTAGATATAAATTGTGTTAAGTATGGGTGTTGGACCCATATAAACTACTTAAAGGAGTTACTCCTAAAAATGTTTCTATGGGCATTGGACCTATACATACTCCTTTAATTTTACCAATTATAGGCATTGGACCCATCTAAGAGTTCCTCCTAAAAACATTTATAAGTATAGGCATGGGACCCATTATGAGAATTTTACTATGGGCGATGAACCCATCCAGACTAAACAAGTTAAACATAAAAATTTTCTCAAAGAAAATACCATGGAAATGAATAAAATTTCAGTATTCATTATAGATTGCAAAACCCTATAGGATTGAGGTTGTTTATAAAACCAAGATAAATCAGGGAGTTAAGGCTTAAACATTGAGGTCAGGCTCATTAGCAATGATTATCTGTGTTGGGCAGCTAACTTTAATAGGGAAGACATCAACAAAGTCAGACATGAGGACAAGATGAAAAACAACACTAAAATCCTCATGAATTCCTTTTAACAAGTTGAAGAAATACAAGTTGGACATGGCAAGAAAAATCTTGTCTCCAACCATTTCAGTCAGTGCTGTAAACCCTCTAAATTTCTCATGGAACTCCTCATAAGTGTTCTTCAGAGCCTTTATCTTCACACAAGAGCTTTGGGTTTCTTCCCTAACAACAAGGAGCTCATCCCTTAGAGCATCCTGTTATGCCCCCATCCCAACAATCCTTTGCTTCAAGAAGGCCATTTCATCATAAACAAGATGAAGTTCTTTTTCATTAAAGCTTAGTTGAAGGACTTGGCCTCTTATGTCATTTTTCAACACTGCATAGACTAATTTGAGCTCTTTCAACTTAGCCTTCACTGTAGCCTTTTCATCCTTTAGTTTTTAAAGGGCAATATTGTTTATCCCATATCTAGAAATAGCCTTTCTTACTTGGCTCCTCTTAGCCATCTAGCACCTATTAGAATGAGCGCATATCATAGAAGTCTACCAAAGACAAACGATAATTGTTAGAAATAATAACAATAAACTAAAATAATAATCACACAAGATAGAGTTTTTTACATGAATGGCCATTTGTCCAGTAAAAGCCAAATGACATTTATAGCTTTTATCAGACATCGTTTGGATGTTTAAAGGAATGGTCAGAAGGCTTTTCAGGCTCTTCACCACCTTTAAGCCATCCTCCCCAAGGCTAAACCTCTCGCCATGGATAACCTCCATGAACTGCCTTTTCTCCTCAATCAAGGTGGGGAAAGTATAGGGGGCTCGACCAAGGATGAGGTTAATAAAAATATCTTTGAGCCCAGATAGCCCAACTCCTAATAGAGCATTATAGGTAGAAGTCCTAATAGCTGAAAAGGTCTTTATAGATGAAAAAAAGGGTAGGGGTATTGGTATTGAGATAACAAGAGAGGTTGGAGCTACAACACCAGGTTATACAGGGGTGAAGACTCTTATTCTCTTGATGTGGACAATAATACCCACAATCACTTCATTGATGAGCTTGTTTTCCATCCCTATGTCATTCTTGGTTCAAATAAGTTGAAGGATGAAGAAACCCTCTCAGATGTAGACCACACTAAAGTTTCTCCTTTCTCTTCAACTGTTAACCTTGCATAAAAATAACATCAGAGATGAATATTTAGATGCACAAAAATCCAAAAGATGAGAAGTTATATACTTTGCAACATGGTCTTATAATGCTTTTTTCCCCATCTTATTTATCTCATATTTGGTTGAGGTTGAGGCCAACATAACATATATTTTTTTCCTTAGTTGAGCTTAAACATGGTTTGTTGTTCACCTCAGGGGAGGTACTTTTCAAAGTGGGCACAACCCTAGACTTCTTGCATCCTATGTTTAGGGCTGACCATATCATTATATCTAATTTTCAACCACCTGTCTCTTCATTTATTGAATTAGGCAGGCTTGCCTTGCAAGGTCCCTTTCATGGGTTCGTTAGGTCTGTTGGTGAACATGAAAAACCAACGAATATCATTACCACTATCAACATCACCAATTAAATTTTAACAAGTCTTGAAGATATTTATAATAGGCTCGAGTCCAACGAGCCTAGGGAACTTGTCAAAAACAAACAAAATAATTCATCTATTAGGATACAGTTGGCTTGAGCCTAACCTATAATATCAAAAACTTCCCTTATAAACCCTTGAAAAGAGAAGTTATACCTCAACTTGTATATACATAAAAGGCATTGATTTCACAGCACCCTTAGACAATAACCAAGGTCAGTTAACTAATTCTTTCAGCTTAGAAAGACAGACTAACCACATACTCTCCTGGTTGCAAACCATTTACAAAGGCTACCACCTCTATGGATAAGGTGCTTGGTTCATTATTCTCAGGGGTTTGAGGTAGTCTTTTTCTCCCCCGGGGTTCTTTAAAGGTAATAAGAGAAGAACTTATCCGATGTTAGGAACTACCTTTCTCCTTTCTAGAGGTTAATGCTGGAGTTCCACCCTTTTTAATCTTAGGACCTAGTTTAATAGACCTTTTACCCCCTATTGCTTCCTCTAGTTTTCAGTCAAAAGCTAAACTTACCACTAAAGGAAGCAACATCTCTACTCCTAGGGTTAGACCTAACTTTTATAGAGTCTATTTTTTCTGACAACAACAAGAATGAAGAAGAAAAAAGTTTAAGGTGGGGAATACCTAAAATAACAAAGTTTCTTTTCAACACAGAGAACAAATCTCGCTCAAAACTTCTTTGACAATATGTTTTATTATAGAGAAATTACAAGAGTGAAGATAAAAGAAAAGAAAGAATTGAGAGTCACAAGGGGTATAAATAAAATAATTTTTCATCATCACTATTGAATGAATAAACCTTCATGTCACCACATATCTCCAAAAACCTAATCAATTACCACATTAAATGAACACCATTATTTTTCTTTCCAAAAGACTCTATTTCAATGAGGAAAAACCATCTGGCCATAAGAATCCTAACAATTTTGCTTGGGATAGTCCATTACATGGGAAAGGTAAAAAGTCTCTCATTAAAAGATGACAACCTTTCAAATCTTTGCATATTAAATACATAAAGACTTGTGGGGGGTTACTATTGGATTAACATATTTTCAAAAACTAATTCTTAGCGTAGGTCCTTGTTTAAAAGGTTTAAAGACAGGGTGATAACCTATTGATAGATGGGTGAGGCTTGCATCCATACCCAACATCATTAGGCGTGACAGAATGCCAGGCTTAGATAACATGATTCTGGCTTGCTTCTAAGCCTAATTCCCTTGGGCGTGGCTACGAGCTGAGTCCAAACAAAAATGGATCTAGCGAGTTGCCAGACCAAAAAAGTTTGGTTTGAGCTACTCATTGATTCCAAGTGGATATGAGTCTTATGAGCTACCAGACCCAATGTCTTTGGGTTCAGCTATGTGCCGAGCCCAAGAAAACATGAGTCTAACGAGTTGCCACAACTAACATCCATGGGTTTAGCTACACGTGAAACCCAACTAGACATGGGTTTGATGAGCTGCAAAAACCTAATTTTCTTGGGTTCAGCTACGTGCTGAGCCTAAGCAAACATGAGTTTAGTGAGCTGCCAAAATCAACGTTCATGGGTTTAGCTACATGCTGAGCCTAATAAGGCATAAGTCTGGTGAACTGTCAGACCCAATGTTATTGGGTTCAATTACATGCTTAGCTCAAGTGAACATAAGTCTGGTGAGCTGTCAAACCTAACATATTTGGGTTCAGTTATAAACATGGGTCTGACGAGCTGTTAGACCCAATCTTCTTGGGTTCAATTACATGCTGAGCCCCGATAGTCATGGGTCTGGTGAGAATTTAGTCTCAATGTCATTGGGTTCAGCTACACGTTGATCTCAAGCAAAAATGATTCGAGTGAGCTGTCAGATCCATTGCCCGCGAGCTTGGCATTGTGCCTAACCCAAATAGGTATGGGTTTGGCGATAATTATAGGCCTCATATTAGGCCATAAGGCTTTATTTGTTTATTCTTGTGACTTTTAACATAAAATGTTAATGTCAGTGATATTCATCTCCCTACATCTCTAGGTGTATAAAAAGTCTTCTAAATGCTTACCATATTTTCATCGCCATTAATATTGTGTAAGAAATATTTATCCCTCATTAATATTATGTAATATATATTTTTTTCTTATTTATTATTGTGTAAGAGATATTTATCTCTCATTAATGTTATTAGGAGGAAAAGACTCTCTAACCCGTCCACTCCAGTAAAAGACAAGGTTCAGGGGCTATAATTACCCTTTGAACCACCCAGGTAAAAAGTGGACAATATTCATTCTCTACTGCATGTATATTTTTAGAGCATCTTTCTCTAAAATATCATTACATTATCTCTTTATAAGAATATTTACTTAAGCATATGAGATTTCACTAACCCACCTTAAAGGACCTTCTACAAATATATACATGATCAATCACATCAAGCTACACCCATTTAGGCTATTTTGGCTAAGAAGAATACAACAATTGTAAGAATCAAGTGATTAACAGTCTTAGAGTGTGTTTGGTATTGTGGTAGCGGTTGCGGTTGTGGTTTGAAAAAAGTTGTTTTATAAAAAGTACTTTTAGTTGAGGTTGGTTTGGAAAAATATATGTTTGGTTAAAACTGTGGTTGAAATTGAGGTTGAACAAAAAGTAGTTTAATGTGTTTGGTTGAAAAATGCTTTTCAAATTGAGGTTATAAAATAATTAAAAAAGACATATATTAATATTGATGATTTTTAATTGAAATATTAACGATTTAATTACTGCTATTACATCATGAAATAAACAATACTTTATATAAAGTATTTTTATTGTTAGATTAAACTATGTTCAATTTCATCATGTATGAAATCTATTCAATAAGGACTACAGTTTCCATGGTTTCCTGAGCGTGCAACAACATAAGGTAAAATATCATCAGGAATAAAATTGGGATTGAGATCAAATTCTGCAAATGCTACGCCATCATACGATCTCCTTCAAATGTAATTATGTAGTGCCAATGAATAATGTGAAACATTAGTTTTTCAAATAAAACACAATATTGAGAAAATTTTTTAGATTTTTTTTTATTTTACTGGGTCACATCCGGTTCAATGTATTTAGGTTTGGGTCGGACCCGGTTCGATGCATTTAGGTTCGGGTCCGGCCCATTAACAATGGAGCTGATCTCCACTGTTCACGTAGCTGAATAGTGGAGACATGGAGAAGTGCAGAACAAGAAGAAGAAGAAGAAGAAGAAGAAAAA
>Ga0307510_10003115_pt1 | contig 19199 bp, 17 predicted proteins | sample 12_EM_MG_FD_207224 | JGI IMG/M metagenome (GOLD analysis project Ga0307510, IMG submission 207224) | Populus trichocarpa ectomycorrhiza microbial communities from riparian zone in the Pacific Northwest, United States - 12_EM | ecosystem: Host-associated > Plants > Roots > Unclassified | place...
CATCCTGGAAGAGGGCGAATTCTCAGCCAATTTGACCGTTCGGTCGCTCCGCGACTCCGGCACGACTCAGCTTGCCGAGGAAATCGACAGCTTGTTTCGCCTGGCTGAGTGCCGGATGACGATCTCGGGGCATTACCCAAGCTGGCCCCCCAATCTCGGCTCCAAGTTGCTTGTGCGCTGCCAGCAGGTCTATAGCAATACCTTCGGCGGCCAGGCGGCGACCCAGGTGATCCATGCTGGGCTGGAATGCGGCATCATCGGGGCGAAATATCCGGGGATGGACATTGTGTCCTTCGGCCCGACTATTTGCGGCGCGCATGCGCCGGGCGAGCGTGTGGAAATCGTCACCGTGGCGCATTGCTGGACTTTGCTGAAGGCGATCCTGGCAGCGCTTTGATAGAAAAACAGGTACGCACTGACATTGAAGCAGCGCCACCCTCTCATTCCCGGGCTGCTCGGATTCGAGCTGGTGAGGACCCAGCCGCTCGGTTTGCAGATCGTCAAAGCCATCAAGGACGGAATTCTGGATGGCACCTTGCCGCGAGGATTGCGGCTGCCCTCATCACGGGAGCTCAGCCATCAACTAGGTTGCTCACGCAATGTTGTGCGTCAGGTGTATGACCAGCTCATCGCCGAGGCCTATCTGGAGACCGTCACCCGGAGCGGCACGGTCGTGTGCAAAAGCCTCCCTCGCGAACGCTTCGCGCGCAAACTGACCGGACCGCGGGAAAGACAGTCGCGTTGGGCTGACATTTCCAACTATGGAATGAAGGCCAGCGCTTTACCGCTCTACCAGGTCACTCCCGCTCCTACCTTTACGCTGTTCGAGACTGCAGTTGATTCATTTCCCTTCGATATCTGGGCCAAGTTGTTTGTCCGACACTGGCGCAACCCGCGGGTCGAAATGCTCCGCGATCACGACCCTGCAGGGCTGCTTGCGTTACGCAAGGCGATCTCTTCCTGGGTGCTCGAGCGTCGCGGCATCACCTGCCATCCCGACCAGGTGATCATCTGCACCGGCGAGGCCACCGCGTATCAATTGCTGATGCACTTCCTGATCGATCCCGGCGATGAAGTCTGGATCGAGGAGCCGTCCTTCCTCATACCGATTACGTCGATAAAGCTTGCCGGCGGTGTCCCGGTGTCCATACCAACGGATGCGGGCGGTATCGTCGTCGCTGCCGGCTGCCAGAAAGCCCCGCGCGCGAAGATCGCGATTGTCTCTCCCTGGGGGATTTTCTTTTCGATGGGGCAGGCGATGAGTGTCGAACGCAGGCGTGCTCTTCTCGAATGGGCGTCTCAGGCTGACTCTCTAATCATCGAAGATGACATCAACGTGGAATTTCGCTACGACGGACGCCCCCTGCCGGCTATCGCCGCTCTCGACTATGACGGGCGAGTGATCTACGCGGGGACATTTTCCAACTACATCTTTCCGTCCCTGCGCATGAGCTATCTGATCGTGCCTCCAGCCTTGGCCGCCCCTCTGACATCGCTGCGGTTCAAGGTCGAGTTCCACCCGCCGATAACAATGCAGCCTGTTTTGGCAAGCTTCATCGAAGACGGCCATCTGGCCACCCACGCCAGGCGCATGCAGCGTGTCTACACCGCTCGCAGGCAGGCGTTGATACGCGCCTGCGAGCAGTATCTTCCCAACATTGCACGGCTCAGGCCTATCAAAGCAGGGCTGACCGCGGTCCTCGAATTGACCGGAAAGGCAAAGCGCCTGAATGACAAGGATCTCGCCGCGGCATGCGCCAAGGCCGGTATGGGTCCGACGCCGCTCTCGATGTTCTATCTTGGCGAACCGCCTTGCGCGGGCCTCGTCCTGGGCTTTGGTGGAACCGACGAGTCGCACCTCGTCGATGGCGTTCGCAGGCTGGCGGAGATCATCGGGATGCAAATGAAGCAAGAAGTGGTGACCCGTGATCGGTGAAGATTTCTCCCTGCGCCCCGTGCCCACCGACCGCAGCAGAAGCGCTTTGGGTGTGTTTACAACAATCGTCGGCCACGTTATCGGCGTACCGCTCTTCGTCGTCAGCGCCCAAGTCGCTTTTGGCCTCGGGTTCGAGCGTGCGATCTGGGCCAACTTTGCAGGTGGCGCGCTCCTTGCGGTGGTCGGGATCGCGACGGCCTATGTCGGGGCACAAAGAAGAGTTTCGACCTACCTCACCGCCATGGCAGCGTTTGGTGTGATCGGCGCGAAGTTGGTCAATCTCGTGTTCTGCGCCACTTTCATTGGCTGGTTTGGAGTCCAGGTCCATCTCTTCAGCCTTGCCGTCGATGAAATCGCCGGCAACGTGTTTGGTCTGCATTTGCCGACGACGACCTACGCGTTGGCCGGCAGTGTTCTGATGATAACGACGAGTGTGTATGGGATCTCGGCGATCCAACGTCTGTCGCTTTGGTGCGTGCCGGTTCTCTTCGGCATATTGCTCTGCACTTTTTGGCGCGCCGGCGATTATTCGCGTACCGGCGTCGAAGTCGTCCATGCCACGCTCAGCTTCGGCCAGGGGGTCGTGATGGTCGCGGGCGGCGGCATGTTAGGTGCCGTCGTGATGCCCGATTTCAGCCGCTTTTGTCGTAATGAGAAAGATGCAGTCCTGGTCGCATTGCTGAGCCTGGCAGTTGCTTTGCCCTTGATCATGTGCCTGGCGGCTTACCCCGCCGTGCTCCTCGGCGACGGCAACCTCATCCGTCTGATGATGCGAATCGGTCTGGGTGGAGCCGCCATTTTCGTTGTCGTCCTGGCCACCTGGTCGATGAACGCGGCGGGGTTGTATTCGAATTCCCTGGGGCTTTCAACAGTGTTGCCCAGCGTGCCACGCCCGGTTCTCGCGGTGGTGGCAGGTCTGCTGGGAACTATCGCCGCGCTGTTCAACGTGACCGAATTCTTACCACCCTTCCTCACGGTCCTCAGCATAACGCTGCCCCCTGTCGGCGGAATCATTGTTGCCTACCACTTCCTGGAACGAGTCGGGCGCATAGGCCCGAGCCCGGCGATCTCGATCCGAGCGCTGCTCTCGTGGGGCATCGCTATCGTGACAGGACTTGCGACCTCGCGGGGTTGGTTGTCGCTTTCGACTTTGCCGGCTGCAGATTCACTGGCGGTCGCGGTATTCAGCTACCTCTGTCTGATCACCTCGGCGTCAAGACGATCTGTGCGTCCGACCTGGTAACCTGCAGATGCAGGCCTTGCCGAAGCGCACCCAGAAAGGCTTCCTCGTCGCCGATCCGGAAAACCCCGTTGATGTGTCGGCTGCCCAAGTGCGGATCTCCCAGCACAATGGGCACACTGATGTATCGGTTGTATTCCCTGAGAGCATCCGCGAGCTCGATATCGCTGAATACGATGCGATGTGACACCCAGGCGTTGATCCTGACACTATCGGCGGGCTGTGGAGGGGACACAGGTCCACCGACAGGGTAGATAACCCCCTGACCGGCAGAGACCGAAACGCCGGCGCTCTTCGCGCTCTCGTCCGGCGCGACGATGACCGTTCCCTCCAGGACTGAAACGGCTGCACCGCGTTCATCGACTCGAACATCAAATTGGGTACCCACCGCGGTTGACACTCCTTGCAGTGCATGAACCTCGAACGGTCGCAATGGATCCTTGCTCACCGCGAACAACGCCTCTCCCTGGAGCAATTCAACACGACGAGTGGCACGGGAATACAGCACCCGGACCTTCGTTGCCGTATTGAGAGTCACAATGGACTGGTCGGCGAGCGCGATGGCTTTTTGTTCGCCGATCGCAGTCGCGTATTCATTCACGGTCGTGGAGGTGCGGTTGTACCAAAACACCGCCAACACGCCGACAGCCACTAATGAAGCTGCCGCTGCGAACGCTTGCCAGGACACGAGTCGCCACGAGGGCGGTACCGGTCCGCGGCGCCTCGATGTTCTCGAGTGTTGGTCGGTCTCGTTGAGAAGCGCCTGGATGGTCGGACTCTCACCCAGGTCCGCAGCAATTTCCCAGGCCAGCTCTCGATCTTCATACTCCTTTGAATGCCCTGGATCGGCATCCACCCACTCCTTCCATTCCTCGTCCGCGCGCGCGTCCACCTCTCCGGATCGAATGAGGGCAAACCACTCGGAAGCCGTCCGCGCAGGGTTCTGTTGGTGTCGGAACGGTTTCATACTGCCTGCCCCAGCGCCAGGGTGAGCTGTTCGATGGCCTCTGCCATCTTGCGGGCGACGGTCCGCGCGCTCAGGCGCGTAATCTGAGCGATTTGTGGATAGCTCAAGTCTCGAAAGCGGTGCAGCAGGAAGACGGTTCGAGTGTCCAGGGGCAAGTTGGCGATGGCGCGCTCAATGAGCGCACGAGCCTGCTCTCCGGCGAGGTGCTCATCGGGACCTTGATGTTCCTCTGCCACATCATGATCGTCGAGCTGCACGTGCTGGTCGGCACGATGAGAGGCCCGGCGCCGCCGCAGATCGCGGGCCAGATTGGCCGCGGTCTGGAAGAGGAAGGCGCGAGCCATGGCCTCGACCCTGACCAGTTCACCGTGCCGAAGCAGCCGAAAGTAGGTCTCCTGCACGAGCTCCGCAGCATCGTCGAACGGTACGAGCCTGGTGAGATACCGGTGCACGGAGGTGCGATACTTGTTGAATAGCAACGTAACATAGGCCTGGTGACGCTCCGCAACGGATTCAGGCGCGGCGGCTGTCCCTGGGCGCTCAACCCCATCCGTATGCTCGCGCGGTACTATGTCAGGCTGCGGCGGCTGTAACATTGCAGAACCGTCCATCCGGTCGTTACGCCGGACTCGGGCGGTTGTCGAATTCTACGCGAAAACGAGGCTCTACGTGGACCACAACAACAAACGGAACCAGTTGTTCTGCCCGGCAGGGCCCATGGACGGTCCCCGAATCATTCTTCACAGGCAGCCGTGGCCATGCCCTGGAGCTCCCAAAGGAGATTATGAGCTTGGCCATCTGCCGCCGCGCCGGCCGTTGCGCCGCTCATCCATGAGCGAACGCGAGTTGTGAAATGTTGCAGGCGAATCTGCAACTGGAAGGACCGCGGCGCCTGGGCGAGGCAGCAGGAGACGGGCGCAGTCCTCATCAGCGCCGAACCGGACGGGCGAACGCCACTGTGACTCGCCTGTTTTGCGCACGACCATCCGCCGTATCATTGCTCGCGAGGGGATTGGCCTTACCGAAACCCTTTGCGCTCAGGGTGTCGCGGGCGATGCCGTGAATGACGAGATACTCAACCACAGAAGCCGCCCGACGCTCGGATAGTTTGACGTTGTAGGCATCTGGTCCCCGGGCATCAGTGTAGCCGTGAATCTCCGCCTTCGTATCGAGTCGCTGCTTCAGAACCGCAACCACACCGTCGAGTGTCTCAGCGGAGTCTGGAGTCAGCTCGGCGGAGTTGGTCTTGAAGTTGACACCGCGCAGAACCATCTCTTCGATCTCGCACCCGTCGCCATCGACCTTGAGGTGGGGTGGTGTACCCGGGCACTTGTCGAGATAGTCGGGGACGCCATCATGATCGGAATCCAGCGGGCAACCGTCAGCATCCACCTGCACACCGGCCGGGGTGTTGGGACATTTGTCGCGACTGTCAGGCACGCCGTCGCCGTCGGAGTCGGGCGGGGGAGGTGGAGCGATCACCGCCGCGGGAGCGGGGGCAGCAACCGGAGCTGGCGCGGGCGATCCGCCGAAGCGATAGCCGATTCCAATGCCATAGATGAGCGGATCGACGTTCATCCGGCCAACCAATGTGTCGTTGAAGGCAACTGCCGGCCGCAGTCGCGCCCATTTGACATCCGCATTCAACATCCAGTGCTCGCCGAGTCGCAGGTCGAATCCGGCCTGGGCCGCGGGGCCGGCCAGGGTCTTGCTCAAACTGAACGGGCCGGCGTTGACATCGTAGATGCTCGTCACATTCACGCCTGCCCCGACGTACGGGCGAAACGTTCCATCCGGATTGAGGTTGTATTTGAATGTCAGAAAGTTCGGCATCAGTTTGAAATCACCCGCCAAACCGTTCGCGTAATTGGAATTGCGCAGCGTCAGATCGTGTTTGTGCGGCCAGTTGAGAGCGAGCTCGCTCGACCAATGGGAGCTGAAGTAGTATTCGAGACCGAGCTCAGCGGACCAGGCGCCGTCGGTGCGCGTGCCATCCTGGGGCACCACGCTCGCGGGTATCGATGGAAGATTGAGAGCATCGGAGCTGTTGCGCGGATCCACGTAGTCGCCGCGCAATCGCCACTCCCAGGGACCCTCAGCGTCACGCGCGGATCGCGGTCCACTATCGGCAGTGGCCAGTGCCTGCGCTACACTTGTTGACTCCAGGTGTCGCGCCACCGGTACAGCCTTTGCGCGAGCCGTTCGTCGGACGAGAAAGGCGCCGTCCGCGTTCTGCGCGAACTCCAGGTTTGAATGTGCAAGGAGCGCACTCAAGGCCTGTTTTGCAGGCATGCTGCCCGACACGGGCGGGGAGGTCTTGCCGGCGACCGGAGTTTGTTCGAAGAATACCTGCGATCCGGCCTGGACGGCCCAACTGTTCAGTGCACTGGACAGCAGTTGCGCCGGGATGTCGAACGTTACCGGCGAGTCATTGACCTGGCCAAGTACCGGCTTCCACGACAGCAGGCACAACAGCGCGGCCGCAGCGAGAGCGAAAACGCGCACGGCAGCGGTACTCCGCGCGGCACGCGGTACAGGGTTTCCAGGGACAAGAACAACCATAGGCTCCTCCAGAAGCGGATATCAAACGTCAGTCAGTGTTGAAATCGCCGCGAGAATCTCGGGGCGGTCAGATTGCTTGCCGAATGGCGTGGTACACGATCAGCGGTATTTCCCCTTCATATTGGTGCATTCGTCTCATCGAATGCCTTCTGCTGGGTACTAATACGCAGCGGGCGCGCAACCATGACATATGCGCCCGGAGGGCGACGTCAGGATGAATCGTGTTGCGATGCGGCAATCAGCGCGAGGGACAAGTGGCGCCCTCGTCAACGCAGTGCATAGCCAAGCTTGTCTGCCGCATCCTTCAGCGCATCGATCAATACATCGTCGGCCAAGGCTCGATGCAGCAGCGGATGCGGTGAAAACACATCGCGCTTCTCGGTGCGGTCGGTGAGTGCCAAGGCTGGCTCTCCGCCGTTCATGGAAGAGGAATATAGAATTCCATGCGCGCTCGGAAAGGCATCATAAATGTCTCGTGCCCAAGTGCGGGCCCGTGCTCGCGCACCGGAATGAATTGCCATCGAGGCACCGATACGGGTGGCGAAGTCTCCCGTCAGATCGATCAGTTCGAGGGACTCAGCCAACTCGAAGATCACGAGCCAAGGCGACTGCGCTGCTCGATCGATGCGACGAGTGTGTTGGAAAAACTCCGCCAGGCAGGTCTTCGCATCGGTGGCTGCGTAGTAGATCGACCGCGCTTGTGTTGTGGGTGCGCCCGCTGCATCCGGCAGGTGATGATCCCACCGGGAGTCGAGGGGGCCGAAATGACGGAATTCGTTCCACGTGAGCGGATGGCGGCTGCGAGAGTAGTAAACGCGTGCAACACGCGTTCCCTTTGGAATCAGGCGAACGGCCGGCGGGACGCGTGCGATCGCGTCAGCTCCAGGTGAGTGGGGGAACTTGGCCATTCAAGTGGGATCATTCGAAACCGCGGGCCAGAGCAACCACTGTCTCGACCGGTCTTGCGCTCAGTAACCATTCGCGTGGGCTGATGGGTTCCGGCCGATCTTCGATTTCGAGATCCGGATTCGGGGACAGGAACCATTCGGTGACGTCGAGTGGACTGAGACGTCCAGGCAACTCTGTCAGAACCTGAGAGAGCCCCGGGATAACCTTGCGGCGCTCGAACTGAAAGCGCGGCAGCCGCTTTTCACCGTCGTATTCGATGCCATAGAGGCTGCGCTCGCGCAGTCTTTGACGGATACGACTCGGATCAACTTTGAGATATTTGGCGGCCTGCGAGGTTGTCAGGCTCGTTTCCAGAAGTGCCATGTAGTCGGCTATGGATCGGGCAAGCGGATCTGTATGTCCTGCCGGGCTCCAGCGCTGAGTTGACAAACCAACAGAGCGCAATGCATCGGTCTCCGTCGCAGACAGCGAGTGCGGCACACTCGTGTTCTCGGAAGAGCGGGCACGCAGGGGCTCATTTTCAAGCAGATGCTGCCGCGCCCGTTGGTAGAGTCCAACCGGGACATCCACGGAAGTCACATCGCCGGCGGCGGCCTCAAAGCGAAACTGGGCCTCGTCGTCGCCAGTTGATTTCATCATATACTCCCGAATTCTCCTTACGAGAGATATCGAGAATATAGCAGGCGGCGCGGCGCACGTAAAGTCGCTATGTCGCGCGGTTTCTGTTAATATTGTTTAACTAAATCAATATGTTACGACCATGATGCCGGGCGCGTGAATTCAGCTAGCCGACTACCCCGGCTGCCCTGAGCCTTTGCAGCTCGTCATGGAGGATCCCTGTCTCCAGCAGCACCGCGTCCGTATCCACTCCGGCGACGTGACCAGGCGCAGGTATGGCGGCGGGCGTGCGGCTGAATCGCGGGGCAGGAGCGTTCTGAACCACGCCGCCGACTTCGAGAAATGTCTGCCTTGCAACATTGTGCGGATGGTGCGCAGCTTCCTCCAAGGTCAGCACCGGCGCGAAACAAACATCACTACCTTCCAGCCTCTCTCTCCATTCCTCACGCGTGCGTGTCTTGAACACTCGCTGTAAAGCCCGCCGCAGAGCGGGCCAGCGGGCGCGGGCTCCGGCATCGCCGATACTGGCGATTCCCAGTCCTTGTAGCTCAGCTTCCTGTTCCAGGCCCAGCTTCTGCAGGAGCAGCGCGTAGAATTGCGGCTCCAGCGACCCGATCGAAATGTATTTGCCGTCCAGGGTCTCGTAGGTGTCGTAGAAGGGTGCTCCGCCCGCAAAGGCGTTCTCGCCGGTGGCATCGCGGAAATAGCCATCCGCACGTAGGGCAAACATCATGCCCATCAGCGTTACGGCGCCGTCGACCATGGCAGCGTCGACAACCTGCCCTCGACCCGACCTGCCCGCCTCGAGCAAGGCTGCCAGTACGCCACTCAGAAGCAGCATGCCGCCGCCGCCGAAATCGCCGATGAGATTTATCGGTGGCGTCGGCTTGCCGCCGGGAGGGCCGATGAGATGCAATGTCCCCGCCAGGGCGATGTAGTTGATATCGTGCCCCGCAACCGAAGCCATGGGGCCATCCTGACCCCAACCTGTCATCCGTCCATAGACCAGGCGAGGATTACGGCTGAGGCAAGTGTCTGGTCCGAGACCCAACCGTTCGGTGACGCCGGGCCGATAGCCCTCGATGAGCACATGCGCTGTTGCAATCAGCCGCAGTGCGGTCTCAACTCCTTCAGGGTGCTTGAGGTTGAGCGCGATTGAGCGCCGGTTCCGCAGCAGCGGATCCTTGGTGGGATCGCGCTCGAGAGTGACCCCCGCGCGCTCGATGCGGATCACATCGGCGCCCAGGTCTCCCAACATCATGCCGCAGAATGGAACGGGACCGATCCCCGCCAGTTCGATGACCCTGAATCCCGCGAGAGGGCCACTCATGCGGTCACAACCCGTTGCAAACCGACCTGCCGTGCCCAGAACAGCGGCCCTCCTGTGAATACCGGCCAGCCGTAAGCCTGTACCAGGGCGACATCGATGTCGGATGCGCGGATGGCAATGCCATCTTCGAGAATTCGGGTGCTTTCGTTGACAACCGGATGGAGAAGGCGTGCGAGCAGATCCGCCTGGGAGCGCTTTACCGGCGCAGTGTTGTATTGTCGGTCGGGTGGGGCGGCGCCGGCCATGGAGAAGGGTCCCACGGGAAACCCGAATTCCAACATGGCCGCCTCGATATCCTCAGGCGCCGACCCCTCCAGTACGAGCTCATTCGCTGCCTGAAAACAGGGTTTCATGGCGCGCCGGGCAATGAATCCTGCAGCGGCCCGGGACACTACCGGGAGCTTGCCGATTTTACGCGCGAGTTGGATGGATGAGGCGATGACTTCTTTCGCGGTCCGGTCTGTCCGTACGACTTCGAGCAGCCGCATGCTTTCGAGCGGGGAGAAGAAATGCAACCCGACAACCCGGTCCGGGCGCTGTGTACTGGCGGCTATTACATTGACATCCAGAGACGATGTGCAGGTTGCAAGGATGGCATCGGACTTGGCGATTTTGTCCAGTCGTGCGAAGAGCTCGGTTTTGATCGGCAAGCTCTCGGTTACAGCCTCCACGATCAGGTCGCTGTCCGCCACCGCGCGTTCGAGCGGATCCTGCCGGGACTCGACCCATGAAACCGCGATACCGGCGTTCGCGAAGACTCGCGCGATTGCGGAACCCATTGCACCCGCACCCACCACCGCGACCGATTTGATGGGTCGGGTGGGAGTCTTCGTATCTACATCGGGGACTTTAGTCACCTCGCGTTCCGCGAAGAACGCGTATCGCTGTGCTTCCGACTCCGGGCCGGAAACCAACTCATCGAACAGGTCGCGCTCGAGTTGCAGACCTGCATCGAAGGGGAGGTTCACAGCCGCCTCGATGCATCTGATGATGCACTCGGGCGCTTTGAAGCCGTGGAGCAATCGCGCATGGGTGCGCCGAAACTCCGTGAAGATCTCCGCTCTGGCGTGCGCGGCATCGATCTTGTCAGTCAAATCGCGCACTCGTTGCAGTGGCCGGCCTTCCCTGATGAGTCGTTGGGCGAACTCGATGGCCTGCGTTCGCAACTGACCTTCTTCAACGAGCGCATCGATGGCTCCCCGCTCGTGCGCTTCAACCGCGGACAGCGTGCGTCCAGAGGTGATCAGGTCGAGCGCAACCTCCACACCGACAATGCGCGGCAGGCGTTGGGTACCACCCGCGGCCGGTAACACCCCCAGGTTGACTTCGGGAAGGCCCACTTTGGCGGATGGCACGGCAACGCGATAGTGACAGGCGAGTGCGAACTCAAACCCGCCGCCCAGGGCCGTGCCGTGAATGGCCGCGACCACCGGCTTGGTGGCATTTTCCACGGCGGCGAATAGTTGCGTGAAGTCCGGGCCGTCATCCGGTTTGCCCAGCTCGCTGATATCGGCGCCGACGAAAAATGTTCGTCCGTCACAGATCAGCACGATTGCCTGCGCGGCCGGGTCGGCCAACGCGCGCGCGAAGGCATCGAACAAGCCTCTGCGCACCAGGGTTGACATCGCATTGACCGGCGGCGAGTTGACTGAAACGATTGCGACGCCTGACTCGATGACGAGGTTCGTCGCTGCGTTGATGTTGCTCATGTCCTGGTCCGCTTGGAGTTATGTTGGGCCTGGGAGTTGATTGAACGGCAGATCCTTGTCCGTGCGAATATCGCTGGGAAGACCGAGGACGCGCTCGGCAATCTGGGTGCGCAGGATTTCGTCCGTCCCGCCCGCGATCCGCACGGCGGCCGACCAGAAGTACGCGTCAAAGACCTGGGTCTGTGCCCGGTTGGCGGGGCCCGATACAACGCCGGCATATTCCTGTAGTTCCATGGCGAAGCGCGTGGTCTCCTGCAATTTCCGGGCATACACCAGCTTCGACAGCGCGGCTTCGGCGCCGACCGGGCGGCCACGTGAGATTCCTGTCAGCAAGCGGGCACGGAAGTGCTTGAGCGCTCTTTCCTGCGCGTACCAACGGGCGATCTTCTGGCGGACGCTGGAGTCTGCGAGGGCCGGTTTCCCATCACGTAACACCGAGCCGGCCATTTCGATCAGCGAGCTCAGTGAGAACTGATCGCCGGTATCCTCCAGGGGACTCGCTCTCTCGTTGATGAGCGTTGTCATCGCGCATTTCCAACCCTCGCCGATCGCGCCCACACGATTCGAATCGGGAATCCTGACATCCGTCAGAAAGGTTTCGTTGAAGTCCGACTTTCCCGAGATCTGGCGGATGCGGCGCACCTCGATACCCGGTGTCTTCATGTCCAGGACGAAGAAGCTGAGTCCCCGGTGCTTGGGTACCGCAGGATCGGTGCGCGCAAGCAAAATTGCCCGGTCGGCCAGGTGTGCCCAGGAGCTCCACACCTTCTGACCGTTGATGATCCAATCATCGCCGTCGCGAACGGCGCGAGTGCGTAGACCAGCCAGATCGGAGCCCGAGCCCGGCTCGGAGAAAAGCTGGCACCACGTGAGCTCGCCTCGCAATGTGGGTCGCGCCAGGGCTGTAAGTTGCTCTGGTGTTCCATGAGTCATGAGCGTGGGTATCGCCATACTCATGCCGATGACAATGAAGGGGCCCGTGGGAATGTGGTATTTGCGCTCTTCCTCGTCGAAGATCACTTCCTCCATCGCGGTAGCCCCGCGGCCACCGAGCTCGCGCGGCCACACGATCCCGGCGAATCCGGCTTCGGCCTTACACAGTTGCCATGCGCGTCCTCGCTCGACGAGCTTCACCTCATCGTAGGGCTCATCCGCGCGCAGCGCGTGTTGCGGCGCGTTTGTTCTCAGCCAGTCGCGGGCTTGCGCCCGAAAAGCCGCTTCCTCGGGCGTGTCGTTAAAGTCCATTGGCGAGCTCCCTCATGAGGCGATCACTCCAATAGGCGCTCGATCCGAGGTCCACGGCCAACAGCCGTGCGCGCCGATAGTGGAAGTGGCAATTGGCCTCCCACGTGTAACCTATCCCGCCATGCAGGTGGAGGTTCTCTTCCGCGGCATATCCGTATGCCTCGGTCGCACTCAAGCGCGCTGCCGCTGCGGCACGCGGAAACTCGCGTGCATCGTTACTTGCCGCCCAGGCGGCGAACCAGGCGTTCGATCGGGCCAACTCGAGCCCTACCCAGATATCGGCCAACCGGTGTTTCACCGACTGATAGGACCCCACGAGGCGACCGAAGGTGCGGCGCTGCATGACGTAGTCCCTGCCCATCTCCAGCGCAGCCTCCGTGCCTCCCACCTGTTCGAACGCAGTCAGGGTAGCGGCGTGGTCCAACAACTTGGCGAGATCTGCCGCACCCGAACCCGGCGCGCCCAGGGACTGCGCGTGCGCATCCCGGAATTCCACGAGCGCATGAGGGCGTCCAGGATCCAGGCTCGCGAGGCTGGTGCGGGTGATGCTCTCCTGATCCAACTCAACCAGAACCAACACCAACCCCTGCGAGGCGAGCGCAGTCACGATGGCCAGGTGTGCGATCTGCGCATCGGGCACCGGCCACTTGGTGCCAGTCAGACGATCCCCGACCAGGCGCGCGCCGGCTTCGTCCGGCAGGGAGCCCGGGCCTTCCGCGAAAGCGAAAGTTCCGATGAGCTCGCCACGGGCGAGCCTGGGCAGATAGCGTGATTTCTGCTCGGGTGTGCCCGCGAGCGCAATGGCCTGGGCCGCCAGGCCGATCGAAGAAGTGAACGGGACCGGCGCGACATACCTGCCCAGTTCGTGCGCCAGGACGCAGAGCTCAATGAGAGTCAGGCCCGCGCCGCCGAATTCTTCGGGAATCGCCGCTCCGAGCCAGCCGAGGGCGGCGATTTCGCGCCACAGAGCGGCATCCCAGTGCTCACCCGAATCCAGCAGCGCGCGCAGGCGCTCGGGGGATGCATGGCCTGCGAGCACCCGCCGCGCCTCGGTGCCCAACAATTGCTGTTCGTCCGAAAGTTCGAAGTTCATGCAGCGTGGGCCCGTCTTGCGCGATGGAGCGTGGCTCGCCCGGTCAGTCTTGTGTCGCGGGCCATGTGTAACCTAGTATACTAAGTAACCGATCTTTGTGTAGGGGCGCCATGACCGAAGCTTATATTGTCGATGCCTTGCGCACGCCCACGGGCAGGCGCGGCGGGACCTTGAGTCAGGTACACCCGGTGGACCTGGGTGCCCACGTAATCAAGGCGATCGTCGCGCGCAACCCCGTACCCGACAGCGAGTATGACGATGTCGTCTTCGGCTGCCTGGACCAGATCGGGCCGCAAGCGGGCTGTATCGCCCGTAACTGTTGGCTTGCCGCAGGCCTGGCGCTCACTGTGCCCGGCGTGACGATCGATCGGCAATGTGGCTCGTCGCAGCAGGCCGTGCATTTCGCGGCGCAGGCGGTCATGTCCGGCACCGCCGATGTGATCCTGGCCGGCGGCGTGCAGTCGATGAGCCTCATTCCCATCAGCGCGTCGATCAACGCGGGCAAGGAGTACGGGTTCCCGACTCCGATGCAGGGCTCGAAGAGCTGGCATGCGCGCTATGGCGACCAGGAGGTGAGTCAGTTTCGCGGCGCCCAGCTCATGGCCGAGCGCTATGGGTTCGAGCGTGAGGACCTGGAGGCATTCGCGCTCGAATCCAACAACCGCGCCTTGCAGGCGATCGCCGAAGGCCGGCTGAAGCGGGAGATCGTTCCGCTCAACAGCCTGGAAATGGACGAGACGGCGCGTCAGACGTCCATGGAGAAGATGGCCGGGCTCAAGCCGGTTTTTCCGGGCTCTATGCTGACCGCGGCGGTTTCGAGTCAGATCTGCGACGGCGCGAGTGCCATGCTGGTGGTCTCCGAGAGGGCGCTGAAACGCTATGGATTGAAGCCGCGCGCGCGTATTCATCAAATGACCGTCCTGGGCGATGATCCGATTGTTATGTTGTCGGCGCCGATCCCGGCAACCCGGCTGGCGTTGCAGCGGGCGGGAATGACAGTGGATGACATTGATCTGGCCGAGGTCAACGAGGCTTTCGCTCCGGTGCCGCTGGCGTGGATGAAGGACCTGAACTTCCCGCACGAGAAACTGAATGTCAACGGCGGAGCGATTGCCCTCGGTCATCCTCTCGGGGCCTCTGGGACGAAGCTGATGACGACTTTGTTGCATGAACTGGAACGCACGGGCAAGCGCTGGGGCCTGCAGACCATGTGTGAGGGGGGCGGGCAGGCGAATGTGACCATCATTGAACGCCTTTGAGCTGCGGAGAATCGTAGATGAATTTGAGCGGAATTCCCGTGATCGTCACCGGCGGAGCCTCCGGGTTGGGGGCTGCGACGGCGCAGTTGCTGGCTGCCCAGGGAGCCAGGGTAGGTGTCTTCGACCTGAATGCACAGGCCGGCGAGTCCCTCGCGCGTCAGCTCGGTGGGGTTTTCTGCAAAGTCGACGTGACGTCCGAGCCGGACGTGACCGCCGGGTTGGACAGGGCACAGGAGGCGCATGGAGTGGCCCGTGTGCTCATCAACTGCGCGGGGATTGGGTTGCCTGCCAAGATCGTCTCCAAGGGACAACCGCAGCCGCTGGGCACCTTCCGCAAGGTCATCGAGGTCAATCTCATCGGGACCTTCAACTGCATCAGTAAATTCGCAGCCCGGCTGGTTCAAACCGAGTTGGCGGACACCGAAGAGCGCGGCGTTATCATCAACACCGCATCAGTGGCTGCCTTTGAAGGCCAGGTGGGCCAAGCCTCCTACTCGGCCTCAAAGGGTGGGCTCGTCGCCATGACTCTGACCATCGCGCGCGAGTTCGCCGACCGTGGCGTACGCTGTCTGACGATTGCCCCGGGCTTGTTCATGACGCCGCTGTTCAACGACCTGCCCGCGTCCGCCGTGGACTCCTTGACCCAGCAGACGTTGTTTCCCAAGCGTCTGGGACAGCCACCGGAGTACGCTCACCTGGTCAAGTCCATCATCGAGAACCCGATGTTGAATGGCGAAACCATCCGCCTCGATGGGGGTATCCGCATGCAGCCGCGATGAGCTGCGCACGACACTCATGAGCTACCAATATCTGACGCTCGAGCGCAATGCGGCGGTCGCCAAACTGACGCTCAACCGACCCGAAGTGTTGAACGCACTCAGTGAGCCGCTGCTGGAGGAATTGCTTGCCGCGGCGAGGGAAGTGGGTGACAGCGGTTCTCGAGCGCTGGTGATCACAGGTGCGGGAAGAGCGTTCTGCGCTGGCGCGGACCTTGCCGACAATCTGCCGGATGATGCGGGGTTGGTTCTGGAGGAATTCTATAATCCTCTGATCGAGAGCCTGCTGGCATTACCGCTGCCGACCATCGCGGCGGTGGGCGGCCCCGCAGTCGGAGCAGGGTGCTCCATCGCGCTCGCCTGCGACTTCGTACTGGCTGCGCGGTCTGCGTATTTCCTGCAGGCGTTCGTGGGTGTTGGGTTGGTTCCTGATGCGGGCGCCACGTGGATTCTGCCGCGACTGGTGGGGCGCGCGCGTGCACAGGCAATGATGATGCTGGGGGAGCGCGTCAGTGCCGAGCGGGCCAGGGAGTGGGGAATGATCCACGAATGCGTGGACGACTCGGAGCTCGAGCGGGCAACAGCCGAGCTGGCAGCCCGACTCGCTCGCGGCCCGACCCACGCCTACAGACTCATTCGTGAGGGCCTTCGCTATGCACTCGATCACTCCTTGACCGAGACGTTGCGCCTCGAGCGTTGTAATCAGCGGCGGGCCGGACAGACGGCCGATTTCGCTGAAGGCGTGGCCGCTTTTCGCCAGAAGCGGCGCGCGGATTTCACCGGTCGGTGAGTGGGATCGAAGGCGGCGGCCGTGCTCGGTCGTCTCGCCGACCCCAACCCGCCAGCTCGATTGCCCGCCGGCGATGCAGGTCGGCGCTGCCCAGGAACGCGTAGTCAAACATGGCGCGCTTCAGATAGATGTGCGCGTGGAATTCCCACGTGTAGCCGATTCCACCGTGGACTTCGATCATGTTACGTGCAGCTTGCACATAGACCTCTGTCAAGTGTGCCTTGGCGAGTGCCGCCAGTCGCTCGGATTCCCGTGGGCTATGGGTAAATGTGTGCGCGGAGTGCCAATACAGTCCCCTGGAGGGCTCAACCGCGCACGCGGTGTCGACGATCTGGTATTTCAGTCCTTGGAACTCACCGATTTTTGCGCCGTACTGCTCGCGTGTGTTGGCATATTCAGTCGCCATCTGAACGCAGCGCGAGGCGCCGCCAAATGCATCCGCCGCAAGCAGCACCAGCGCGGCATCGCGCCACCGTTGTGTCAACTCAGGCGTGCTGCCACGCAGCAGCTCCACGGGCGATTCATTGAACTCAACTGAACCAACACGACGTGTGCGGTCAACCGCGTCGGTCGGAGTGCAGCGGACGGTGTCCGGCGCGGATTCCACGATACCCAGCAGGCCCCCTTTCAATCCCACCACCAGCAGCTGCGATTGGGCGGCGTAGGGTACGAACAGCTTGCGCCCGCTCGAGCGCTCTCCCAGTTCCATCGTCCACTCGTCGGGCTGCCACCGGCCTTCGTCCTCGGCGAGTGCGAACGTGGCCAGCAGCTCGCCGTTCGCCAGTTTCGGTAACCATCGGGCACGCTGCTCGTGGTCGCCGCACCAGGCGACCGCCAGGCTCGCGAGCGCATGGCCGAGAAAAGGTCCAGGCATGGCACCGGCTCCCAGGCTCTCGGCTACCAGTGCCAGATCGAAGAGCTCCAGTCCCATGCCGCCGTGTTCGGCTGGCAGCGCTACGGCCACGGCACCCAGGTTACACAGTTCGCGCCAAAGAGCGGGGTCGTAGCCTGCCTCGCTGTTGAAGATCCGCTGCACGGTTTCCACGGGACAGGCATTGCGCTGGAAGGCGCCGATACTCGCCTGCATGGCGAGCTGTTCGTCGTGCAGGGAAAAAAGCATGGGTCAGCTCCGAAGGGCCGGGTCGCGAGGCAAACCGAGTCCCCGTTCGGCGATGATGTTACGTTGGATGTTCGAGGTGCCGCCGCCCATGCCGAGCGCCAGTGAGCCCATAAAGAGGTTGTTCCACTTCTGCGGTCCCGAGGCGCGAATGTTGGCTGGCGCGGATTGCGCCTCCAGCGGGGCCAACATGAAATGCTCTCCTATGAGGTCGCGCGCAATGGCTGCTACTTCGTGGTTGATCTGAGTCAGGATGAGTTTGGTCATCAGCTCGATGACGCCCGGGTCCTGGTTCCGGGACCTCATCGAGAACGCGCGGTAAGACGAGTACGCCAGGGAGCGCACCCGGGCCTCGAGTGATACGAGGCGTTCTTGAATGACGGGGTCTTCGAGTGCACAGCGGCCCTGGCGCCTGGTCGATCGCGCCAGCGCGACGAGCTTGTCGAACAGAGCGAGTACGTCTGCGCCCCCGATCCCGGTCCGCTCATGTTGCAAGGTGGTCCGTGAGACCTCCCAACCCCGGCCGCGCGTGCCTACGAGCCAGCTTGCGGGAGTCCGGGCATCGTCGAGAAATATCTCGCAGAACTGCGCACCTCCCGTGATCTGCTTCACACGCCTGACCTTCACTCCCGGCTGGCGCATGTCGAGCAACAGGTAGGAGAGGCCGTCGTGCTTGGGGGCGGCGGGCTCTGTTCGCACCAGGGCGAACAGGAAGTTGCACTGATGGGCGAGGCTACTCCATATCTTCTGCCCGTTGATGACCCACTCGGCGCCCACCAGTTCGCCGCGAGTGCGCAGCGCAGCCAGGTCGCTGCCCGCGTTCGGCTCACTGTAACCTTGCGCCCAGAGATACTCTCCGTTCAGTGTTGGCGGTATGAAGTGTCGCTTTTGTTCTTCCGTGCCCCATTGGAGCAGTGTTGGTACGACCATGCGGGGTCCATTGGCATTGCCGGGCGCCTCCGCAGGAGCCCGAGCGCGGGCAAATTCCTCGCGAATGATCTGGGCCTCGATTGGATCGGCGGGCTGTTCCGAGCCGCCATAGCGGCGCGGGACCGCGCGGTGCATGAAGCCTGCCTCGACGGCGCGTTGGCGAAATTCGCGCTCCCCTTGCGCAGGATCAGGGAGCCAATTCTTTTCGAGAAAAGCCCGCACCGACTGACGGAAATTCTCGTACCCGGAACCGTAATCCAGGTCCATTGCAGTTTACCGGGGAGGCATGCGCAGACCGCCATCCAGGCGGATGACCTGCCCGTTGAGGTACGTGTTACGTATCGACTCGAGCACCAACGAGGCGAACTCGGCCGGCTGTCCCAGGCGGTTCGGGAACAGGACTGTTTCCGATAACGTTTCCAACACCTTGGGCGGTACCCCCAGCATCGGTGGGGTCGCGAAAATACCCGGCATGATGGTATTGACGCGAATCCCCTCCGTGGCCAGGTCGCGGGCAACGGTGAGCGTCAACCCCACGATGGCCCCCTTGCCGGCCGAGTAGGCCGCCTGCCCGATCTGTCCTTCCTCGGCCGCGATTGATGCCGTGTTGGCAATGACACCCCGTTCTCCGTCCTGCAGCGGATCCAATGTCAACATCCCCGCCGCGGCGACCGTGATGCAGCGGAATGTCCCGCCGGCGTTGAGTTGCAAGGTGAAT
>Ga0307510_10003116_pt1 | contig 19195 bp, 8 predicted proteins | sample 12_EM_MG_FD_207224 | JGI IMG/M metagenome (GOLD analysis project Ga0307510, IMG submission 207224) | Populus trichocarpa ectomycorrhiza microbial communities from riparian zone in the Pacific Northwest, United States - 12_EM | ecosystem: Host-associated > Plants > Roots > Unclassified | place...
TGAACAAATGTACACACCAATGTAGAAGGAATAAATAGCTTGACAGAGGCACGAGTGAACAAGAAACATTGTTTGGCTCGGTGGTGTAGAGGGAACAAAAATCACCGTATGAAAATATCTAACAAAACTGCTACAATGAATGTTATCAAGGTAACGCGATGTTGAAATACAACGGCAGAAAAAGGAGAGTACAAAAAGAAAAGCTTAGGTTTGCTCATTCTTATAAATGACCATCCCAACGTAGCGAACTCAGGCGTTTCCTGTCACAGCTTGGCTACTGCAGGAAAAGAAGTGCCCAGTTTTCTTCATTGTCCAAGCTGCATTTCTTCATGATAATCAAAAAGCTTCCTCAATAGAGGAATGAGACCTGCCAAAGCTATTTGGAGGTGTTCTGAACTATTTATGCGAATACTGAGTTGTCCTGCACCCTTGTTATTCAAATTGGCACGGGCAATCAAGTTTGTAGACCTTCCAATAGGAACCTGAGATTGTATATTGCAACCAATTGCTAGAACTCCATGCCAATCTACAACAGAGAGTCCAAGAGTGGATAGCGAACGACCCAGGGGATAATCTTCATCTCTCAGTTGGGCCTCCAGACTACCACCATATGCTACATCACCACGACCAGTCATTGCACCACCAGACATGACCATTTGGAACCGCTTATTAGCAATCAATTTGTCCTCAACTTTCACTCCAGCTGATAAGGCATCACCCAATAGAGTAACCGAAAGACCAGCAGTTGCCTTGTTCTTCCTGAAATTAATGAACCTTGTCTCACTGTGTAAAGTATAGCCCAAGTCCTTCCCTAAAGTCTGCATATCAAAACCTAGTGAAGTTGATTTCCCTTCCCCATGCTTTATAGAACTTGCTAATTCCATTTGAACATTGGCATCCTTCTTGTCCTTCGTTACCTGGCCAGAAAAGGATACAGGAATCTTGTCTTTAACTACAAATAATCTCTCCACATTTATACCTTCATAGCCAACATCATGATCCCAACCATGTGTATCAAGAACTGGCCTTACAAGCCACTGATTGGAGTTATCAAGATAACGGTACCGGTGGGAAGGATTATCAGAGTCAAAAGAAGCAGGTAAGGATAAATCTGGCATGGGAACGGGCACAGATGCAGGCCCTTCACTTTCTTCTTCTGCATTTTCACTGTAGTCACCAGGCAGAGGATTGGTTGCCACTGCAGTTTTCTTCATCATCCTTTGTTGCCTTTTCTCTTCCTTCAACTGTTTCTTCATAAAAAGTTTCTCCCTGTACTCTAACTCATCAAAATATGCATTCTTCTGAGCTTTAGTAAGCTTTGCCACCTGGCCTTTTGTTAAACTTTTAAATGGTGGTAAATCATCATATTCAGACTCGTCCTCAGAATCCAATGACTCGTCCAAATCATCATCTAAACCATCCTCATCACCAAACTGTTCCTCAGGTAGCTTAACTTGTGGTCTTGACCGGAGAAGAGATGACAGCAGGTATGGTAAAGGAGGAGCTCTTGACCGAGTTGCAAATTGCTTCTTAGGTGGACTATCTTGCACCTTCAATATAGCGTTTGCTTCAGCGAGGATTTTTGATGCAAAGGAAAGTAGCAACAATTGAGGCTTCCAAACCTGACCATTAGGCAACACTCTATGCCCTGCCCTATTTCTTCTACACGCAGAGTGATTCTCAACTAATGAAACGGGATTTACAAGCCACATATCACCTGCTGCCTGACGAATTGTTTGTTGAACAACATGAGAACGTTGAGTTACAAACATTTCATAACTTGAAACGGTACCTTGTGGACTATCAGGTGGAGCAGTAGCAGCATGACTGAGGACAACAATTGCATTTTGCCATATAGATGGACCAAATATCTTGGTGACGGTTCGCAACAGGGGCAGATCACCAAAATCCTTGCTCTGCATGTCCAACCTATCAAAATACAACACAATATCTGGAGGAGTTTTCTTGATAAAGTTTTTCACTGAGAGAAGGATTTTCTCATTCTGTCGCTGGTCAGACCCGGAAGGAAGGAGGCCTGGTGTGTCAATGACCCGTAACTTGATCCCCTGAACAGTTCCCACAACATCCTGAACCATTTTTGTACCAGATTGAAAAGCATTGGTGGGGAGCTTTGCTTCATCAAATATTGAATTGATAGTGGCACTTTTTCCAACCCCAGTCTTTCCAAGAACCATAATTGTGCAGGAGAAATCAAGGGGTTCCTGCCCATCTGCCTCAAGCTGTCCTGCCATGGCACTTGCAGGATCAAAACTTAAGGTGCCAATGCGACCCCGATTTCTCCCTCGCAGCTGCTCAACAATTCCCAATCTGTATAAAACCTGTGCCACAACAGTTTCATTGGGAACCAATCCAAGCCTATGCACTAGCCGCAAAAATTTCACCCTAATCATCTTGAGTTTTTCACGAGTCTCATCGTGCTCCTCTGACTCCCCATTAGTAGGGTCATCAAGCTGTTGAGGGCGCATATGAGACATGGCTCCATTAGCACGCAACTGCTGCATTGCCCTAGTTGCAGGTTCCAGGAGTGGGGCAGCACGCCCAAGGCCAGCTGGATGGGAATGGGAGGGAGGACGCAAAGATTTTCCAGATAAAGAGGCAAGCTTAGGTTCAGGGTGCCTTTCACCTTCTTTATTTACTGGAGTGTTTTGCTTCTCTGGATATGTTTCTGCAATCCTTTCAGGGTGCCCAGACACAATATTGTTCTGGCCAGCAGCATGCTCTGGTTCAGAATCCTTGTTATCCTCTGCTCTCAAATTAGCAGTATCTGCCTGAATGTCTTCATTTTTCTCATTCACAAACTTATCTAAAGAATTTAAGCTTCCGGTTTCCGCTACCACCGTTGATTCTTCCAGGGCTGTATGTGGGACAGCTGAAGTAGCTGTCAGTTCAGGAGTTTCCTCATGATGCTCTGGATCCACTGAAGCTATAGTATCTTTCAAGTCTCCATTGCTGGTATCTCCGTGTTCTGTATCAACAGTTGCTGAAATGCCATTTGGATGCCCACCCTTGTGAATCCCATCCTCCGAATCAAGGCCAGCTGAATCCCCTATCAATTCCCCACTTTTGTCATCCTGATCTTCTGTATCAACTTTCACCGGATTCTCATGAAGTCCTTCACCTTTTCTGTCTTGAAGCTCAACTGAAACAACCTCCCCTCCATTCAACACACTGCCCTCCACTTCCACAACAGTCCCTCCCTCGTCAATCTTACGGACACTCTCTCCACCTACCGAATCCACCACCTTCTCTTCACCAACCACCTCAGTCAACCCCTCGGGATTCCCAGGCTCAGCAGGAACAAAAACCGGCTCTTCAAATTTGTCCATCATACTTCCTACATCTGATTTCTCAATGACAACTACTGAACCAGAATCACCACCTTCTGACTCATGTGCCTCAAATTTCTCCATTTCATTTCCCACATCCAAATATGCATTCCCAACCACCAAACTCGAGTCACCAACACTCTCAACACCGCCATCTGACTCAAACTTCACTCCCTCTTCATGCAATTTCTCGGTTGACTCAAGTGCCTCCACAAAAACCTCATCTTCCAAATCCTTCGATTCACTGGACGCCACCGCAACCTTCTCCTCTACCTTATCCCCCAACAACTCATTTGTTCCCTCCACCGCGCCACCCAAAACCTCATATTTATCCTCCACCTTATCCCTAGAAACTTCAGTGTTAACATTGATGTTGTTTTCTAATTGCGTCGCATCGACAACTCTATCAATTCCATTTTCCATTTTCAACAATCTTTACCTGCAAATCAAAGTTCCAACAAAATCAAATACGAAACCATTGAATAGAGAGACTGACATATAATCACAAAACAACTCTTTTTATTCCCTACAAAGAAAAATTCCGTCAATCAAAACCAACTCAATGGCAATAAATGAATCAAAATAAAGACACCTTTAATAGTAAAATACAACATGACACCAATAACCACTACAAAGAATCAATAATCAGAAGAAAAATTCACTGTAACCAATCAAGGCAAGTAAAACCATGGATATCTAATTCAATTTAAAACATCACAAGCAGAAAACCCCATGAAAAAAATCAGGTCTCAAGAATGTTTTATCAGGGTTTCTGGGAAGAAATGAAAGCAAAGGCCATTGAAACGAAACATAAAAGAAACAAAACTTACCTGCGTTGGATGCTGTGTATAAGGAAAGTTCCAAGTCCTTAAAGGAAGAGAACAAAACTTTTCTTTGTTTCTTTTAACATAGGATTTCAAGACAGTGTGTATTCTTGTACTAAAAGAGTAAGTGCTTAGAAGCTAAGTAGCCGTGTCTTTTAATTAGCAGTAGAAGAGAAGTGAAGGAGATAAGAGTTGTCAGGTTGAGAATAGGAGCGCGGGGATGTTATCCTTTTCTTCACCTCCCGTAACCCCCTTTTATACTCTCCCCTCTCACTAAGGGCAAATATTTTTCTGTTCTTTTCCTTTTCTGTCGAGCAACAATAATGGGCCATGATTACAGGGCTGATCAAGATACAATTTTACAAATGAGATATAGGGCTTCAAGCCCAAACAAACTTTAAAAATTAAAAAGGGAGGGAGGGAAGAAAAGAATCCACGTAGTTTTATTTCAAAACACGAGGCACGAGGTAGAAACTTTTATAGTTTATTGAGAATTATTTTTTAAAATGATTTTTATAGATTTTCTATATTTGTTTGTGTAATGCAAAACAAATTAAAAATATTTTTTAATATTTAATTATATTATGAAACAAAACTGAAAAATAACTTTTTGATTTTTGAATTTTTTTTAAATTTATTAAAAGGATATGAATCAAATTTGACATTTTAAAATATTGAAAGAGAATGAAATTGAAGAAAAAATAATAATTTTATAAATTATTTTAAATAAAATAAATAACAATAAAAAAATACCACATTTAACTTATATAAAAAATAAAAGATGATGAAATTAAAAACAAATCAATTTCATAAATATTCTAAATAAAATAAATAAAAATTAAAAAAATATAAATTAAATCTGATAAATAAAATTTCAATTAAAAAAATATAAGAGAAAAATAAATAACAATAAAAATTAAAAATTAAAGGTGATATAAAAATAAAATTAAATCAAATTTTAAAAGATAAAATTAAAAAAATATAAATTAAATCTGATAAATAAAAATTTCAATTAAAAAAATATAAGAGAAAAATAAATAACAATAAAAATTAAAAATTAAAGGTGATATAAAAATAAAATTAAATCAAATTTTAAAAGATAAAATTAAAAAAATATATACAAAATATAACTTTAGAAGATAAAAAGAAAGGGGAAAAAAGAATCCATGGAGTTTTATTTCAATACACAAAGAGGTCAAAACTTTGATAGTGTATATAATTTGTTTGTTTATTAGAAAATATTTTTTAAAAGTGATTTTTATAGAAAATAAATTTTTTTTTATGTTTGATAATATCATAAAAAATAAATTAAAAAATAGTTTTTAGTATATGGCTATATCATAAAGTAAAAAAAAACTTATTAATATTTTAATTTTTATTAAATTTATTAAAATAATAATTATCAAATTTAATATATAAAAATGTTAAAAGGAAGATGAAATTAAAAAAACAAAATTAAATTTTATAAATAATTTTAAATAAAATAAATAGTAATAAAAAAAATACTATGTTTAACATATAAAAATGTTAAAGGAGGATGAAATTAAAAAATATATATAAATTATTTCCATTAAAATAAATAGTAATAAAAAAGAGACTAGATCTGAAATATAAAAAAATTAAAAATTAAAAAAAATAATTTTATAAATTATTTTAAATAAAATATATAGCAATTAAAAAAATCAGAAATCAAATCTAATAAATAAAAAATTTAATTAAAAAAATCATTCTGTCTCAAGAGTATTTATTATTTCGTATTTCATCTATATATATATATATATATATATATATATATATATATATATAATTAAAAATGTTTTTTAAATTTTGATAGAGTTACAAACTTACAATAATGCCATAGTATATATAAAGAAAAATAACGGTGAAATCTCTTCCTCAGCCGTTAGACCTCTCGCTTCAGTTGGCTCTCTTTCTCTCACTCTTTCCAGCCGGCAGCAGCAGTTCCAGCAGCCCGCCCTTCCTAGCTCCAGCAAGGCAGCAACTTCTAGCTAGTAAGTGTCATCCATTTATATTTTTCTAGATTTTTTTTGTTATACTGAAAAGAGATACTATTGTTGTTTTTTATTCGATCTGCTGAGATTTATGTGTTTCTAATTTTTCTTTTTATTTTTTTGTTCGATTTTAACGTGTTATGGTACCTGAGATTTGATTCTGTTCTTAATTATTTTTCTGGAGATGCTAAAGTATAGAAGGTCAGATTTGGTTTTACGATTTGCTGAGAAAATAAGGAATCAATAGCTCGGATTAGGTCTTGTAATTTTGAGGCCAAGAGTCGGAGTTTCTGAAAAAATGTAACGTTTTTCAAGTTATGGTGTGATTTTTTTGTTTCCATCTGGGTGTGCGGAGGGTGAATCTGATCTGTTTTGGTCACTAGAAAATGTTGGAGAAAAAGCTAAAAACTTCTGAGCCATTTATTTATGTGGCTTCGGTGTAACAGCTCATAGCTTCAATAAATAGGAAAAATGAACAGCTAAAGCCTTAGATGATAGAGACTCAAACTAAGTCACTTGCATGTGTCACGAGACTCATGAACCACCCCTATTAAGTTATGTGTGACAAGAAATTATTGCCATTGTAATCACAAAGAACCTGCAGTAATCAATAATTCCTCAGTCAGTGCAGAAGATGGTTTCTATGATCTGAATTCAATGCTTCAATACTGTGTGACAAGAAATCTATGGTAAAAACTGCAATGTGGTATCTAAGTATCTAAAACTGGTAAGCAGATATTAACCTTGGTATTAACTAACGATCAATAAAAGATTGGCTTACTGAGAAGTGGGAAGATCATCATAACTGGCTTGAAATTGGAAGAACTGAGTGAAGGGAAGGGTCTGATCGCTAGTTCCCATTGTGGCAGTGGCAGGTAGAGCTGCTATTACAGCACCTAGCCTCAAAACGAAGTCAAATATAACAAGCCCCTTGTATTCAACGTTTTCATGGGTATAAGCTCCTTTTAGAGGTGCTGTTCCTTTAGCAACAGCTTTTGTTTCAGTAGGAATATCAACTTTAGATGACATTTTATAGCTTAAAGGACAGAGAGAAGAAAGATTTCAAAAAGCTTGTATGGAATAAAATGAGTTGTAGAGCCTTATATGGAGAACTAGAGGAGTAGGTTAAATCGAGTTTGTACCAAGGATTGTAATTTTAAAACATTATTTTATTTACATGAATAAGGGAGTTGTTGCTAACCATTTCCATTTCATTTAAAGCTTGCTTTTTTATCACTTTTGATAAAAGTCAAGAAGAAAGTTGTGAGAAGCAGAGGAACATAAATTAGTTGGTCTCCAGCTCAAGGCAGCAAGTCACTTGTAATAATAAATAGATGATTTCAGGTTTTGGGATGTTTGTTTTTAAGCTTGGCATGGATTGATATTTTGATATTAAGAATTTTTTTTCCTTTGTTGGAATGAATGTATGATATATATTTGCATCATTGCATTGTATGATATATACTCAAGACCCGATGGGGTTCGGTTTGAGTTTCTAAAATCCATGTCTGTTAGGTTTTGGATCGGGTATGAATAGTATTTTCAGTTTCAAATATGGATAGTACCAAAACCTGACCTGTGGGTATTCATTGTCATCCCTAACCACCTACAATGCCAACCTCACTGGACCCAAAGCTTCAACACCACCACCACCTTAACCACCGTCAATGAAGAATGAAAGCATCGTTTGCTCACCCTTACATGGTTTCTTATCTCTTCAATGCCCTCTCTCCCTCCTCCACCAAAACTCTCTAGTCTCTCAAAACTAAACCCAAATCCCACTAAACAGCACATTACCAAAAACCTTACTTGCAGAACCCAACCCATCATCAACATCTCCAATCAATCCCAGCTCACACAAGCAGTCTCTTCTCATCAGCTTTTATCACGCGAAGGCATTCACTTACCTTGTCAGACACTAGCTTACCTTATACAACAAAGCGCATATTTGAAGTCTCTTAAATTAGGCAATGGTTTCATATTCATCTGCAATTAAGTGGATTAAAAAGACCTGGTACTTTTTTACCCAAATGGGTTCAAATTTCAATAATTTCATTCATATGTACGTACACTGTGGTGACCATGTTAGTGCTTATAAAGTGTTTGGTATAATGTCCGAGAGAAATTTGTACTCTTGGAATAATATGCTTTAATAATTGACCGTTAGTTCAGGGTAAAACAGTCCTTTGAACTCTGAAACACTTTAAAAGTAGCCGAGCTTTCTCAATTTGATGAGCACCGAGAAAGAAAAACCTAAGGTTTCCTTGGCCGCAACCATTCCTCTCTTTTTCTTCCCAGCAGTTCTTCTGGTGAATTTTCCGGGAAATTCTTCTTTTTGATAAGTGAGAAAATCCTCAAACATTATTTTGTCCCTTGGTTCTTAAAGCTTATATATCTATTTCATTGTTCAGATTTTTAAAGGATACTTAAAAAAATGGGGCCAAGATGGAAAGGAAAAGGAGCAGAAGCTAAAGCACTAGCAGATCCCATGTCAGAAATAGTCTCACAGCTTCAATCTTCTCTTCTTCAGTCAAATGCATGTGCATCACTCTCAGGTTGTAGTGTGCTTCTTGCAGTGGAAACAGAACAGACTGAGCTTCTCACACGAGCATGTTTCGGTAAACCCATTATCACAGCTGAGAAAGAAAAGCAATGGTTTCAGTTGGGTTTGGAGGAAGCATTTTATTTGTGTTATTCTTTAAAATGTTTAAAGATTGCTGGTGAAGATAATTTTGTTAAAAATGATTTAGATTTGTGGTTGTATATGAAATTGAAAAAGGAAAAATTCCCAGATTTTTATAAGGCGTATTCTCATCTTCGTATGAAAAATTGGGTTCTCAGGCCAGGATTACAGTATGGCGTGGATTTTGTTGCTTACCGGCATCATCCATCTTTGGTACATTCAGAATATGCTGTGATTGTTTTATCAGAAGGGGATACTGGGAGATTGAGGGTGTGGTCTGATTTCCACTGCACTATTAGACTTTGTGGAAGTGTTGCCAAAACGTTGTTAATTCTGAATGTTGACAAAAATGGTCACGGTGCTATCTCTCCATCTTGTTTGGAGAGATTCTCTGTTGAGGAGTGCACAATCACGAGATGGAGTCCAGAACAAAGCCGTGATGATAAGAAAGCCTCATAAAATGGAGCGAAGTAAGATGTGCCTTCAAATATCTGGTTTGCTTTTGTCATTCTGTGCATAAACTGAGTATGAATGTTCCAAGTATTTTGGCTGTAACTGCTTTTATAATGCTTGTGACTGCTGGTGTAAGAAATCCATGTTCGTCTGTTTTTCATATCCTTTTTTCATGCCTGATAACATGCAAGTCAAGTTTTGATCATGGAGCTGGTCTTCCTATTGTGATGGCTTAAGCAACGTGTAAGTGTCTCCAGTCCAGTTTGACTAGGTGTAAAAGCCGATCTTTTTGCTTTATCATTCATTAGATGCTTTGAGACAAGAAAAGGGCATCTAATGATAAAGCCAAAGTGTTGGGTTTTAGACCTGTTAATCACACAACACAATACCAAAACCAAGTTGAAAAGTGAGCAAAATACAAAAAAATGGAGCCAGTTTCTTCATCACTGTAATCACCGAACAAGCTAGAACCGAAAGCAGTGCATTACTCTACAAGTAGTTCATCAAGATATAAATTGCAAGTTGCAAACACATGCTAACAATGAATTGTGTCTGCAGAAAGGCAAGCAAGCTTCACCAGAATAGATATATAATGCCACAAGTAACGATTGCCATCACCTACCAAGCATGCATATGGCTTGTTCTATTTGCGTGCACCCTGACATAAACCCACAGATGTTTGCGTGTGATAATGTGAAGCCAGACATCAAATGCAGAAGTTGGTGGAATTTAGGCACGAGTGAGTAAAATTATATTCGCCATGACAGCCATGCTTTTTGGAACGCTACTGCAGCATTTGACAGTGGCACGCAATACTCAAAAGTGTAGCTTTCTCAGGAAAGCATCATTTTATTAGTTTTAGTGAAAAATCAAGATGAATTTTTTCTGAAAAACAGTGCTACGGTATCCTTAAAATCTCAACGATTTTAGCTTTTTAAAAAATACTACCCGTATGCTAGCCAGGGCCACCAAAGTTTTTCGAGGATTGTTTAGGAATACGGTGTAAAAATTCTTAAAATTTTTATTTTTTTTTGTTAAAAAAAAATATCATCCTAATATCAAAAATAATATTTTTTATTTTAATATATTTTTAAATAAAAATTATTTTCAACTGTTATCCCTATAACAATTCCAATCACACCTTTAAATCTTCCCGTCCACCGTTCACCCACCAACGATGCCAACCTAACCGGACCCCAAGCGCGAGCACCACCACCATCTCCCCGTCAATGAAGAATGACACGTCGTTTGCTCACCCTCACACGGTTCCTTCTCTCTTCATTGCCCTCTCTCCCTCCACCAAAACCCTCCAGTCTCTCAAAACTTCACTCCAATCCCACCAAACGACACATCGCCGATAACCTTCCTTGCATAACCCAACCCTTCATCAGCATCTCCGATCAATCCCAGATCACACAAGCAGTCTCTTCTCTTCAGCTCTTATCACGCATAGGCATTCGATTACCTTGTCAAACACTAGCTTACCTTCTAATTTTCTTACCTTCTTAATTAGTTGGGATTTTCTCCATGTTAATGAGATGGGCACTGTTGTGTTGTTCTGTTGTTTTCTGGCAAGTTCATTCATCCATATTCATGAATTGATTTTCAAAGGAACTGCAGAAGTTAAGTCAGTGAAATAGACTCCAAAGATGGAAGAGGAGGTAGATATTACGCCTAATTAATAATTATTGTTGTTGATAATTTAAGCTATAAGCTTGTCATTGCTTCAAACACTGACCAATTACCTTCCTTGATTTCTTAGAATTACATCTATCTTGCAATGCTTTGGATTCCTATGAAGTCTGTGAATCTATGGTTTTTACACTTTATACCAGCAGTAACATGATTCAATGGAAGTTGCATGTCTTTGGTCCTCGTATTCTCATGTTCCGCATCTCTATTCAGACAAGAGATAGCAATTTTCTAGCAAGGTAGGAGGGAGGACCTAGTCTGTCTCCTATCAAGTTCCAGATGACTTGTTAATACTTTCATATAAAATCTCTTTCTAGTTCCTTTCCACTTATCTCAAGGATGCCTTTCAACTCGTTTAGTTGTATTACCATGTGGGCTATGGAGCTGGTATCTGTTTTTGACTTTTTTCGTGCATAGCTCGTTTTATTTTTTATTCCTTTATCAATTGTTTTTCATTTATTTCGTTTTATTTGAAGCAGTTGTTTGTAGTTATCTGATTGCCTGATCTCTTGAATGAAATAGTTTCCTGGCCTATGAGAAGATAAGGATGGAAATATACCTTGGAAAGGACATCATTGATTAGGGTGTTTGGCAGCGTGGTAGTAGTTGCTTTTCAAATAGCTTTTCGTACCGAAATACATGTCAATGATGTTTTTTCATTTTTTAAAAATTATTTTTGACATCAGTACATCAAAACGATCCAAAAAGTACAAACCGTACTTAATTTTAGCAAAAAAAAAAAATTAAAATTTCATGAAAAACAGGTTAAACCGCATAGCCAAACAGCGTAGCACCATCAATGCGAAGAAAATAATTATTGATTGATTAACAGGGAAGAGCATGATCCATGATTTTTAATTAAGAGATGGCCCACTCCTTTCATCTTCAATAAAGTTCATGGAAGAGGACAATTACCTTAAATTATGGACATGATTAAACCCCCAATCACTTTTAGTGGTGAAACCATACTTGATAAGGTGTATATGGATGATTGAGCCTGGTACAAGGAACTGTGGTTTTTGCTGCCATGTGGTAGCTTATCAAGGGCAAAACCTCTATTACCCTGGTGGATTTAGAACAGATTTTGCGTAGAGGAGGGGGAAAACTTGTGCAGAACCAACAAACATCAAGAACAAATTTGGAAGGCAACACAGGTGGACCAACCAAGGAAATATTATCTCGATTATAACTCCACGCCAATAATGCAAGCGAAGCAAGCACCTAAATTAAAGAAAAAAAGCATGTCATTGTCATAATCAAGATTGTTGAGAAAAATTCAATGGAAGCAAATAAATAATCTTCCTAATCTGTTTTTATATTTCCAGAAGTCTTAACTGGATGGTAATTACATCCAATTGACGTTACAATGCTGCGCAATAAAACCCACAAACCAATTCTTTTCCTGTACAATAAAGCCTGCCGTGCCTACAACAAGAAAAAGAAAAGAAGAGGAAGAACTCGACATTCTTCTTCTTCTTCATCATCTCTGACATAGAAAAATGGGTTCTCAGATCTCTAAACAGATTGAAAGGCGTAAAGAAATCTCAACTGAGAAGAAGGTTTTGGTTGATCTTGAGGAAAGCTCTGGAGAAACATATCCAGGTTCTGATTATCGTCCATCAGACGGGAAGAATTGGATGGCTGGGTTCAACCCTGAGAAACTTCACATAAACCAAATTGTATGGCCTGGAACCCATGATTCTGCTTCTAATAGGATTGGCATCCCATTGATCACTCGTCCTTTCGCTCAATGTCAGTCTTTGTCCATCTACCGTCAGCTTTGTGTAGGCACCAGAGTTTTTGATATTCGGGTTCAGGAAGACCGTCGGGTCTGCCATGGAATCCTGACAACATATAGTGTTGATGTTGTTATTCGAGACCTCAAGAAATTCTTGTTAGAAACTGAGTCAGAGATCGTAATTCTTGAGGTCAGGACGGAGTTTGGCCATGAGGATCCTCCAGAGTTTGACAAGTACTTGGAGGAACAGCTTGGAGAATACCTGATCCATCAGGACGATAGTGTTTTTGGCAAAACAATTGCGGAATTGTTACCGAAGAGGGTAATCTGTGTATGGAAGCCAAGGAAATCACCAGCTCCAAAACATGGAAGCCCGTTGTGGAGTGCCGGTTATTTGAAAGATAATTGGATCGACACAGATTTGCCATCAACAAAATTTGAAAGCAACATGAAGTATTTGGGTGAACAGCCACCGGTTTCGTCAAGGAAATACTTTTACAGAGTGGAGAATACTGTTACACCACAAGCAGATAACCCAATTGTATGTGTTAAACCTGTGACCCACCGGATTCATGGATATGCTAGGTTGTTCATAACACAGTGTTTCTCAAGGGGATGTGCTGATAAGTTGCAGATCTTCTCCACAGATTTTATTGATGAGGATTTTGTTGATGCATGTGTTGGATTGACTCGGGCAAGGGTTGAAGGGAAGGCTTAAAATTTCTCTATTTTTCTTGAGTTCTTGTTCCATTTTTTATTGTTTTATTACGAGTCATCATCTCTTGTAATTAATTTCTGGGTGGATGAAATTTGCTCCATTGTCCTTAATGGGGTAAACTGTTCGTTTGTCTACACGCATGCTAAATTATTTGTCTATGATGTATAAAGGGTTTGCGTATATGGTTGTGGTTGGCACACTTATTCCTTTTTGTTCTTTCTAACCTTGCTCTCTTACCTTTGAAGGCCTGCCCGCTCTGGGAATATGCTGATACTTGTAATGTGATGGATGGAGCTGGATTGTCACTGACTCACTGTTATTGCCCTATCACAACTTCACATGTAGAAAACTATTTTGTAAAATGATGAAATTTAAAGAGTTTTCAAATCGAAAAGGCAAACAAGCTATTATAGAAACCACCACTTTACCCTACAAGGTGTTGTTGGTTGACATGTTAAGCAGGTTTGGTCCACTTGCTATCGCCACAAGTTCTTATTCAAACTGAAACTGTAAGAAAACTTTCATGAATGCACACTTCTAGCATAGACGATTTGCCTAATGTCAAAATCATTTTATAATTGGAGAGAGGGCAGGCCAGCATAGCAAATTGATGATGATAGAAGTTTGAAAATAACAAAGAAATCCTGGGATACAGACACTGCAAGGAAAATAATGTGCATACCAACACCACATTACAAGTCAGTAAAAGCTTGTCACTGTTTAAGCCTACGGTATACAGTCAGTTGTATCAACCTCTGACTAGACAGGTAGAAACTAACATTCACTTTTTTCATGGTGGAAACCTATCAAGACACCATATATAAGGTCTGACTTCATCACATCCCTAAAAACTTGTTCAAGACTGAATCAGATGCAATTTAGTTAAGCGTGGGCTTTTCTCTGAAAAATTTGCATCTCAAAGTTTCCTCCAGTCGTTGGATTATCAATGAGAATACTACTGCAAAAAATAGTCCAAGAGTTTATAATACCAACTATGAAAAATCAAAACAGCAATCTTTTGCAGGAGTATTCTCATTGAGAATCCAACAATTAGAGAAAGCTTTGACACAAGTTTTGCAAGAAAAAAGGAAAGTCTCATGTCTCAACTAATTTCGGTCTAGATTCAGCCATGCGCGAGTTTGTAGAGATTTGATGAACTTGCACCTCATATGTTTCACAGTTCCTCTCAATAGGCTACCACCATTGAAATTATTAAGGATTGGATGCATAATGGAAAAGGTTAGTTCCTGTCTATCTAGTTCATAGGCCATATGTTGTGTGAACCTATGAACTATAGAGATAGGAACTAGCTTTCACCATTAAGCATCCTATCTTAAAAATTTCATAGTGGTAACCTATCAAGAAACCATACCTGAGGTACCGAGTTCATGAAATCTCTAAATGATTATACATGGCTGAAATTGACCAAATTCAGCTGAGAGTGGCCTTTTCTATATGAAACTTATGTCACAGAGTTTCCTCATATTGTTGGATTATTAATTAGAATACTCGTGCCAAAAATAGCCCAAGAACTCAACATGTCAGTCATAAAAACTTTGATCCAGCAAACACCAATTTAACAAAATACAGAAGTAGGATCTGCAGCTAATTTCTGTCGTAAATATAATCAAATTAGCGAGATCACTTCTCTCATCCATGGCTGTATATATGACAGAAAGAGACAAAAAGAGTATATCTCTATGCTGGAACCTGGAACTGGGTTATCTCTATGCTGTAATGATGCTTTCACCAAAAGGGCGCCTGGGATTTGCTGAAACACCTGCCAAAACATAACACAGTCATATAGATTTCAATAATATAAGCCTTTTCTATTCAAGCCAACCGAGCATACCGAAATGCGAAAAAATAAGTTATTTGAAGGAGAGTGCAAATAACTTGAACAGTTGGATGCCTCCTCCAAAGGGTTGCAAGTGGCAGCTCCATCAGGATGCTTTGCTTCATTCCTCAGGATTGTTTTGCACTGATCATTTGAGGCAGTGATCTAGTAAAAAGAGATTTTTCTACATGTAAGGAGACAGAAATATTATAAACAGTAGAGAAAGAGAAGTAAACCAAGAATCACGTTTCTTACATCAACAATAAATGAAGAGGCATTCAATTTACAGGATGCTCTGCCAGTGCAGAAAAAGGATTCAACAGATTGTAATTCATGAAAGCCATTGAATTGCCGTTGAAGACCCTGGTAGACAGTACAAATCCATTTGAGATGCACTAGTACAAACCCAAAGTATCACATGGTGTTAGTATTAAATTTTAAGAGACATACTGCACTGATTTATTTTGCAAACTTCGATAAATAAGCATTTGGTAGCCAATGCTTCCACTTATCTTCAGAAAATGGTAAATGCTGTCATGGCATAGCAGTAATAGCACCAAAAGGGAAGGAAGAGTTCTTGTGTTAAACCTAAAACTGTATAAACAAAAGGATTTCTGTGTCTATATGCAAATTCATGGAGCATGCATGCATGCCTTGACAAGTTCAGACTCGGAAGAGGGGGGATTAGAACAAGTGTGGCTGACCAAGTATATACCTTGAGCAAGGCCCACGCCTCTCCGTGTGCAAAACTTGTTGCTTCAAATATAGTTGGAGCAACAAAATAAATGACTTTTGGGACAAATTTACAGGATAGTGAACGCGCGAGGGACATATCCATACCTCAAGGGTGAAAGATATGTTACCCTTCTCAGGCACAAGAGGTGATATTATTTTCCTGACCAGAGGCACAAAAGACCAAGCAAGCCCCCACCGACATGTTTGCCCTTGGACAAATTCAGTGGTCTTTACTATGGTGACTCCAACATCACGAAGCTATGAGGTGAGGAATTTGAGGTTTGTTTTCCTTCCAAGCATTGAAGTAAACCACCTTCAAACAAAATGTAAACATAAAGACCAATGTTTCAGAACTGAGTACGTGGACAAGTTGGATATGAATAATAACAGATGTGATTGATGAGAAAGCACCGAAAGGACTCCTTCAACACTACACTATCTTCAATGATACGAGTGATAAAGGCCTTCTCTCCACCAGGGCAAACCATCTCCTCAGGAGTCCCGCCAAAAGAAGTTTTGGGATTCAGTCCTGCTTCCTCCATGGTCTCAAAAAATGGGGGATTACACATGCAGAAGTCAAACTTCTCACCATCTCTGACTACTCCAAGAAGTACAGGTGGCCCAGAATACTTCTTATTTGCATCCGATGGGAGATCAAAAGAAGATAAGGGCAAGGGTTCTGCCTCCTCAACCACACTCCCACTTCCATCCATTTTGCTTTTTCCATCTACTGACTCCCCACACTTTGAATCTTCAATAGAAAGGGTGCCTTGACAATTTGTAACCTCTAATTTCAATTAGTTCTGATATATGTTGATTACTTTTAACATTTCTCTCTGCCCACTAGCTCTAGTGCCACATCAGTCACATCTGCAACCAAAATCACAACATATCATCCAACAAGTTATAAACAACACTGCTCCACAAACAACCCAAAAGGGAAAGAAAAAGCTACCTGACCCAACAAAAGTCCATCCAAGAAGAGAGGCGCCAAGCAGAGGGTAAATGCAGTTAGCTCCAGTGCCTTTATCAAAACCTCTCACAATATCTCCATTGCTGTTATTATTTGGAATGATATCAGATGACAAAAGATCCTCGATCCAATGAATGTACTTTGATCTATTCGGCACCGTAGGGCATAACTGCCCATTAGGAATCCACCTAGAGTGTTCAATTCACAAAAGACACTTAATTAACACAAAACCTCATAAACCAAAAAACCTTAAATAAGAACTTTAACGTTCAAAAAAAGGCCAAGTCTTTATAACTAATTACAGCAGAAGAACCTAAGAAACCACCTATAATGTTTTATTCACATAAGATAGAAACTATAATGCATGCATAACCAACCACGACCAAGCTCACAGACCAAACAACCTTAAAACTCGCAAAAAGTCTCAATCTTTATGGTTCATTAATAACAAAAGAACCTCAAGATTTTAACTTGCACAGTTTTCACTACAAGGGTCCTGCTTAAAGTTACAAAACTTCATTTGTATCGTTAAAGTGTCGAAATGATTCTTACCAGTTGAGGCCATGATCATGGAGGAGCAGGACCCGTGTCAGTTCTCGGGTCGAGTTGAAATTGGTCCAGTCAATTCTGGGTCGACCGTCACGTGAGTAGAAAACAAAAGCCTTGAAAGATGTATAGAGGGAAGCTAGGAGAGCAAAATCAGGTGGGTTATCGGAGTATTTGTTTTTTGGGTGGATGGTGTCGGGTCTCTTTCTCTTGTTCTTCTTGCTTACCATTCTGTGTTTAGAATTTTAGAGAGTAGCGAGAATGGAACTAGCAAAAACATAACTATTCACGGAGAAGAGAAGAGAGTTGTTCTTGTCGACGACGAGTCTTTTTGGCAGGACTGGATTGGTTCAACTTGGGCTTTGTAGGTTTTTCGGCATTGTTTCAGGAGTGTAGTTATGCTTGATTCAGAAAACTCCTGATTGAGAGCATAATCCAGTTGATTTTTAAGTTGAATTGACAAAAAAATATTCAATTAAACTGTTAAAACTTTATTCATTCAATTTGATCGACTCAATTAACCTATATTATTTTGTATATCAAAACATGGTAAATTGCAGGCAGACTAGCTATCTCTTTATAAAATTAGACAAGCAAGTAGAAATGGTTTTATTTTCAATTTTGCACTAAACTTTTTAGCTCTGTAATTGAAATGAATTTCTACAGGTTGATGGACTTATGTAGAAGCATAGAATTGTGCTCTTGCAATATACAGTGGAGTTAAAGCATTGCATGTAAGAGTTTATAATATGATTAGTCCTTTTTATGAAAGCTTTCGAGACTTTCTTTCTACCTCTCCGAGCTTTCTGTTATTTAGGGATGGTTTTTGTGCTCTTAGATTGCACAGAGCTGGGCTAACTGTTCCTTCCTGAGCTGGGGTCTAGGCATTTAAGAGCTTTCTACTTGGGCCTTAGGCCTTTTGGTTAATGCACTCTATCAAAAAAAGGAGTGCTAGCTAATACTCCTCTGGATATCTAGGATTGTTGTCAAGTGAAAGTAATAAAAACTGAAGCAATTGCAGCAATTAAATGAAGATTATCTCTCTGATCTTGCTGAGAATTTCAGTTTTTAGAATCTGAATGCAATGCCAAACATGATAAGACCACCAATCTATCAGGTGTTTGGTTCAAGTCGCTTTTTAAACTTTTTTTTTTTTGAAAAAAATATTAAATTAATGTTTTTTTAAGTATTTTTTAAAAGTTTTGATATATTAAAGTTAATTTAAAAAAAACATTATTTTATAGCACATTTTCAATTAAAAAATACTTTCAAAAGAACTTTATATTGCATTATCAAAAACACAAGCACAACTACAAAATAATAGACAAGTAGCCATATTTTTGCCTAAGGTAAGAGAAAAGTGGATATTAAGTTAATTGAACAATGAGAACACATGGGATTTTGGTGTTTGTCCATTGCTTGTCTTTTAATAAGAAAAAGTATTAAATTAATGATTTTTAGGTATTTTTTATTATTATTCTGATGTGTTAAAGTTAAAAATAAAAAAAAAATTAATATATTTTTAATTAAAAAATATTTTTAAAAATATTACATTACATTACCATTACAGAATAATAACCAGCTGGCCATGTTCTTGTCTAAACTAAGAGAAAAGTGCGTATTGAACAATGACATGA
>Ga0307510_10003117_pt1 | contig 19187 bp, 20 predicted proteins | sample 12_EM_MG_FD_207224 | JGI IMG/M metagenome (GOLD analysis project Ga0307510, IMG submission 207224) | Populus trichocarpa ectomycorrhiza microbial communities from riparian zone in the Pacific Northwest, United States - 12_EM | ecosystem: Host-associated > Plants > Roots > Unclassified | place...
CCAAAAATGGTAAAATGAAATGTCACCGTCATTTACTGGTAATGTTGGCCATAACTTGATGAATTCCGGATAGATAATCGATTTATTTTCGATTATCTATGCAATTATTTACAATTGGCCGCTTTTCTTAGCCTGATCTGCACGAAATATTTAAAGGTTCCCTGGTTAGAATATGCTAATAAATCAATAGATAATCGATTTATTTCCGATTATCTATTTTAAATATTACATTTGAGTATGGACTTTAATCGAATTCTTACTGAATTTCCCGGGCAGCCGATCACCCACCAATTGCTCATATCCCTGCTTAAGAATTATAGGCGGCCAAATGACAAGATCAAGGCCCTCAAATCTGAAGGAGTGATCGAATCTATAAAAAAAGGGTTGTATATCGCTGGTCCGAAAATAACTTCATCCAGGCCTGAAAGCGCGTTACTGGCGAATCACATATACGGGCCCAGCTATGTGTCCATGGAAACAGCACTCTCTTATTATGGACTGATCCCGGAAAGGGTCTACGGCATCACGTCCATGACCCCAAAAGCTTCAAAGGAATTCACAACACCGGCGGGAATCTTCAGCTATACCCATCTTCCACTGCCTTACTATTCGTTCGGATTAAACAGGGTAAAGTTAGCTGAACAGCAGCGGGCCATTATCGCTTCGCCGGAAAAGGCGTTATGTGACAAAATCATAAGCACGCCCGGGTTGCTGATAAGAAGCACGGTCCAGGCTGCGGCCTATCTTATCGAAGACCTGAGAATGGAGGAAGCGGCACTGAAAGAACTGGGCATAGCCATGATAAGCACATGGCTTGACGACGCGCCCAAAAAGGAAAGCCTCGGGATGGTTATAAAAATGATTCAAAACTTATGATCAAAGAATGGCTGGAAGAATATAAGCCTGCCAACCAGCAGGATGCGAAAGACGGTTTGCGCGAGATCATGCAGGAAATCGCGTTGGCAGGGTTGTACCGCGCCGGTTTTTTTGAAAAAGCCGCGTTTTACGGCGGAACCGCATTAAGGATTTTCTATGGCCTTGACCGGTTCTCGGAAGACCTGGATTTTTCGCTCCTGGCAAAGGACCCTGATTTTTCCCTGACGAAATATCAGGATGCCATCATTCAGGAGTTTGGTGCATTGGGCATGCAGGTCACCATAAGGGAAAAACAAAAGACTAATAAGACCAATATCGATTCCGCTTTCTTAAAATCGGAAACGATCTGGAAAGAGCTGGTGCTGGAAAATATCATACCACAAAACGGCATTAACCAGGTAGCCAATATCACCATTAAGATCGAGGTTGACCGCGAGCCGCCGCTCGGGTTTGATACGGAAGAAAAATTATTGCTGAAGCCTTTTTCATTTTACGTAAAATGCCTTACGCTGCCCAATCTGTTTGCCGGTAAAATGCATGCATTGTTATTCCGTAAATGGGGCACAAATGTTAAAGGCAGAGATTGGTACGATATGGAATGGTACATCCGGAAAGGGATACCTTTAAATTTAAACCACTTCGTAATCAGAGCCAGGGACAGTGGCGATTGGGATAAAGAGGATATCACGGAAGCAGATTTCAGGGAATTGCTGAAGCAAAAAATAGATGGGGTAAAAATGGATTATGTAATAAACGATATCAAACGCTTTATAAAAGACCCTAAAGTTTTGGATATATGGTCGCCGCAATATTTCCATGACCTTGTAAATAAATTGAAGGTCACCAAAGAGAATTCATGAAAGGGTCACTGCAAACTTCGACTATCGGGAATTACCCTGTAAAATACTGAAAGAGTTTTTGATTAAACAACTTCAACTTGCGGACTTGTGCGATGTCAAAAAAAATCTGCCTTCTCATGTTGCCAAACATACATTTGCTACCACAGTAACACTATCCAATGGTGTACCTATAGAACCTGTAAGTAAAATGTTAGGGCGTACAAAAATCACCACTACACAGATTTATGCGCGCGTTCTTGAAAAGAAGATCGGTGAGGACATGGAGCTCTTGAAATCGGAATTGAATTCAAATGCCTCATAGATTTAGGCGGTGAAAAATAATACATCGGACTTGTTTGCGGCAATTTCCACTTGAAAGGATATTAATCAATCGGTATTTTCAATAAACTATGGCAATTAAATAAATTTGATCAGACGCTTTGCCATAGTGAAATATCAAACCAATTTGTCTCACGTCTGATTAGTTTGGTATCGCGATAGAGTTGCAGCAATGTTAGCGGTTCGTTGTTTTCGTATTTCTATACGATTTACCTAGTTAGCTTTTATTATTGATGTATAAATTTTTCATATGTCGTCCTCCGATTTCCATTTTCTTATACTTGAACATTCCTTTTATGCGCTAAGATTTTTTCGTCTGAAACGAACGACAGCCAATGCGCCAAGAACTATTCCTGTAAGCCCAAGTACAAGTGCTTGCGCACTGCCAAGTACACCATTGCCACTACCGGGACCACCATTTGAAGTTGCCAAATTCCATACACCGCCAATCACCGCCAGCATCCCGGTAACTATTGCTATAATGGGCCCGTTTTTCTGGTTAAGGAGGGTGAAACGACTGGTGGATGTACGAGAAATCCGCCAACCGAAAACGACACCGATCAACCCCAGTCCCATTGCAACAAGTGCAAATTGTCGCTTTGAAGTAAGCCCGTAAACCGTTGAAGGGGCCGACTTTGAAACATCAGCCACCATCAGTATCAAATGTACAAGCCCTGCGTACACGGCGATTGCAGCGATTGCGACTATGATATAAGTAAAAATTCGTTTTACATTAATTTCTTTTAGTGGTTTCATTTTATAGGATTGGTTTTATTTTCTGACTGCAAAGTCGGAAAACAAAATTCATTCTCCTCTGACTAATTCTATTTTTGACTGGACAAATCCTGAATATAGCTAACGAACCGGCTAATGCTTTTGCCCGTTTGCTTTTTGAAAAGCCGTGAAAAATAATCAGGGTCAGTAAATCCTAATTCATAAGCTAACTCTTTGACACTGGGTTTTTCATAAAACAAAATCCGTTGAGCTTCAAGCATCAATCGCTGTATCAAATATTTTTTGGGCGATAGTCCCGAAAATTCTTTTACAATTGAAAAGAGCTGATTTTCCGATAGAATTAATTTTTCGGCTATAGAATTTACAGATGGTTGTTTTTTGAATTCAGTTTCAATAAATAGTTTGAACTGAACGTATTTTGAAAGTTTATTACCGGAAAATATTTCAAGGCTTGAATTTTTGAAATAAGCATTGTTGAATTCGGATAAGAGGGTATTAAGGTGGGCTAATACAATTTCTGTATTGTTCCTTGTGCTGGCAGAAAACAGCAGTTGCCTTAATGTTTCAAAAAGAGTTTTTACCCTTAGCCTTGATTCATTGTCAAATGAAATAATCTGCTTGTTGAACGGGTTGGTAAGAAAAGAAAATTGCCGGGGAAGAAGCGAAAGGCAATTGGCTTCAAAACTTAGCGAATGAAATTTTAAACCTGTTTTTAAAGGGGGCGAAGTGTGAATTTGATTGGGCACTACAAACAGCAGTTCTCCATGAGAAAGATTTATTTCCAGCAAATCCAAACGGTGTTTTGCTGAATTCTGTTCATTATAGACAAAAAAGTAACGGTCGCTTTTGTGCGGCACTTGAAACTTTTCGTAAACGCTTTTATGAATTGCCGCAAGGTCCTGAGATGAGCCGGTAAGGATTTTTAATTCATTGTTTTGCAAAAAGCCGTCGATTAGGTCTGCCGGATTCCAAACATTTTTTTTGTCAGTTAGTTTTTTCATAAAGGCACATTGCTTGGGGAAATTTGCAAATATAAAATTGGTTTTCTTATAGCGTCTGCCCGATATATCGTTGTTAACTCTGTCATCAACTATATGACGTGTCGCTATACAATGACCGCTAACACGTAAATATATATTATTAGACGCTGTTCGTCTAAAATAATTTCTATTGAAGATCAATGACTTCGCATTATCAAATTCATATTGTCGTTAGGACAATTCACCACCACCCTTTTGAATCTTCTTTGCTCATAAGCTGGATATTCTGAAAAGTGTGACCAGGCGATTCCGTGCTATTTGGAGCGCCGATTTGTGTTATCACTTTAAAAAATGGCAATTATTAATCAATGAATTGATATGGTCAAAGTGTTGCAGAACTAACGGTTCGCGATTCCGGAACGTAGTGATCAATGGCTCCGGAATGTCCAGTCAGTGGTCAATTGTGCAAGCAGTGTCTGCACAATTCAAAATATAGCAAAAAAAGAATTATGCCTGCAGTGCGGGCATAATTCGATATCAAGGAACTTTAGATTGTGTACGCGGTGCGTACACAATTGGGATCAAACAATGAAAACGAACAATACCTTTGAATTGTGACTTTAGACATTGCGAACGCACCGCGTTCGCAATGTGATAATTGTTATCAAATTGAAGTAGGGGGAAATGGATCAGCATTTTAATGGCTGATTATAATTTTGACATCACAGATTGTGATGTCAAAATCAAATAAGCGTTGGTGTAAATGAATTGTGCACACAGTGTGTGCACAATTCATTTATTCATTCTCCTTATCCTTTTGTTTAAGGATTTCGTTGTGAATCTCCTTGGATAATTGCTCCGCGGTAGGTAGGTAAAGCTGGTATTTGCTTGCAAAAACATTGCTGTTTTCCGGAAGGGTAAACTTTACAACTGTATCGTTTTTTTCCAGGCAGAGCAAAATGCCGACAGTTGGATTTTCATGGGCCATGCGTTCTATGCGGTCATAGTAGTTTACATACATCTGTAATTGGCCAAGATCCTGATGCGTGATCTTATGCGTTTTCAGCTCGATGATAACAAAGCATTGAAGCAAACGATTGTAGAATACCAGGTCGACAAAAAAGTCATCACCATCGAGATGAATTCGCCTTTGCCGCGCCACAAAGGAAAACCCATTACCCAACTCCAGCATGAATTCCTGTAGATGGGTAATCAGCGCAGATTCCAGGTCTTTTTCAAAATAAGAAGATTCTTGCTTTAATCCTAAAAATTCAAGTATAAGGGGATCTTTTATAATGTCTTTAGGCTCTGTTGGATGATTTTCATTTCTGGCTACTGAGAGTATTTTGTCTTTATCGGTACTCAACAATAATCTTTCATACAGTTGGCTGGCAACTTGGCGATCCATTTGCCTTGACGTCCAATTATTTTTAACAACTTCTTCTAAATAAAACTCTAATTTCTCCTGACTATTTAAACTTAAAAGCGACTTATAATGTGTCCAACTCAATTGCGTCCGCAGTGCGGACGTAATTGGGAAGGTTCTGTAAAATTGTCTGAACCATTCTAAATTTCGTCTTGAGAACCCACTTCCATATTGCGGCTGAAGCTTATCAGATAAAAACTTCAATAGTTGAGAACCATATTTCGCCCGTTCTTCACCGGCTTGATCTTCTTCAAAGATTCTTTTACCGATCTGCCAATACATCAAAACACGTTCATGGTCTACCGCACGTATTGCTGATTCCCTCGCCTTAATGATAATCGATTGAATATCTGTAATAATTGATTGCTCTAAATTCATACGATTTCCTCCTCCATAATTTCAATTGATTTGGTTTCTTCCTGTTCCTTTAATCTCGTCTTCAAGGCGTGCATATCGCGGTTAACCTTTTTGTCTTTCATCTTAGCATAGATCTGGGTAGTAGGCAATTTTGTATGTCCGAGCATTTTACTGACTGTTTCCAATGGCACATCGTTTTCCAGGGTAACCGTTGTCGCGAATGTATGCCGGGCAATGTGCATGGTTAAAACTTTGGTAATAGAAGCGAGGTCGCCAATCTCTTTTAAATAGGCGTTCATCTTCTGGTTGCTTTTAACCGGGAATAATTTGTTCTGCACGGTTCGGCAATCATGATCTTTATACTTCTCAATAAGTTCCATCGCCTGCGGGATAAGTGGAACATTGGCAGTCACGTAAGTTTTAGTCCGCTGTGTTTTGATCCAGACTACTTTGTCTATCCCAATATGGATATGCTGCGGAGTGAGTTTTTCAATATCGACAAAAGCATATCCGGTGTAGCAGCAGAACAAAAAGGTATCCCGGACTTCTTCCAATCGTTTGATGGTAAATGGATGATTGGCAAGCTGAATAATTTCGTCCCATTCCAGTTCAACCCTGGTGACTTTTTTGTAAGTACACTTAAACAGGTTAAATGGATTAGTCCTGATCCACCCATGATTAAAGGCCAGGTTAACAATCTTCTTTAAGTTCTTCATGTACCGCATGGCGGTATTATGCTCAATACCGTCTTCGGTTTTGAGATACATTTCAAATCCTGTTACAAAAGCATAGTCGATAGACTCCAGGTAGATGTCCGGCTTTTTAAATTTGTGCTGGATATAATCAGCAGTTTTGGACCGGACAGTATTGTACTTGGTAAGCGTCGCCTTTACGAAATCCTTACCAACCAGGTCTTCCACCTGTTTATTGTGCTCGTCGAACACTTCGAGCAACATTCGTTGAGGCTCTTCTTCGCCTGCGTACTTCTGTTTGATTTTTTCTGCAGTGATGGAATCACCGGATTGTTTGAGATCATAGAAGGCCGTATGGATGTCATTATTAACCGTGATAATTTCTTTGTTAATGTCCTTTATCTCCTGGCCCGGGCCTTTTAAGAAACCGGCCTCCACGTCCCATTTTTGGGGATCGACCTTTCTGCCGATAGAAATTTCCACTCTTTTCCCCAGGTAAGTGATTCTTGCGTACAGCGGAACGTTTCCTTTTGCATCTGTTTTTCTTTTGTCAGCCCAGATGAGAACTGAGAGTCTTTGTGTGCTTTTCATACCACATTTTGATTTTAAATTGTTTAACTGCATTAATTTTGAGTTCAAATGAGCCTTTTTGAGGTCATTTTTGTCATATTAAGTGCTTTAAAATCAACTGCTTACCAAGTAATTCGGTGACCAAAATCTGGTCTGCCAAAACAGGTCACCGAAATGATCGCTTTTTGGCAGAAAATTCGCCCGGTCCGAAATGATCCCGAACCCTCGGACCCTAACCGATGGGGTCATTTGAGACGGGTTGATATCGTCCGAATTTCACGGTCCCAATAAGCCAGAATCCTGCGTAGTTTTTAGGTGTTTTTAGCTCAAAATTTATGATACTAACTAATTGAATACCATTTAGTTAACCGTTAGTTTCGGACTAATTTAGTGTTTAGAAACAGGCCCCCGAACAGGTCACCTGGGTGAGTCATAAAACCTGAGTAGTTATGCGTTTTTTTGAGCAAAAAAAAACGCTTAAACCAGATGATTTAAGCGTTTTACGAAGCCTTGCGGCTCTTTTAGCGGAATGGACGGGACTCGAACCCGCGACCCCATGCGTGACAGGCATGTATTCTAACCAGCTGAACTACCACTCCGTTTGGGATGGCAAATATAGCCACCTTTTTTCATTCCGCAAGGATTTTTTTAAAATCGTGCTAATGGGCTGATTTTAAGCAGTATTTTTTGCCTTAATGACTTTTACCGGTGCGAAACGATCAGCAGATCCAGGTCCTTGCAAGGTATATTAAAGCGTTCGCCGATGTATTTGCTGGTCAGGTGTCCTTCATAAATGTAAACCGAGTTGCGCACGCCCGACTTTTGCCAGATCACATTTTTTAATCCGCCCTGCTCACCGATATCCAATAATATGGGGGTAAATATGTTGGTGAGAGAGTAAGTAGCTGTGCGTGCCACACGGGATGCAATATTCGGTACACAATAGTGGATCACATCATATTTGCGAAAAACCGGGTGGGTATGGTTGGTTACTTCTGATGTTTCGAAGCAACCGCCCTGGTCGATACTTACGTCAATAATAACTGAGTTTGGCTTCATGCGGCTCACCGTGCTTTCAGATACAATACAAGGACTGCGCCCATCTTCGGCACGCATGGCACCAATGGCAACATCGCAGGTGGTGATCGCTTTTTCCAGTACAATTGGCTGAACGACGGAGGTAAACACGCGTGTCCCGATATTATTTTGCAAACGGCGCAGTTTATAGATCGACGGGTCGAAAACTTTTACTTCGGCGCCCAATGATATGGCTGTACGTGCGGCATATTCGCCCACGGTACCTGCGCCTAATATCACTATTTCGGTAGGGGGCACGCCGGTGATGCCACCAAGCATCAAGCCTTTGCCATCAAATATGTTGCTCAGGTATTCGGCAGCTATGAGTATAGATGTAGCACCTACAATCTCGCTCATTGCCCTTACGACGCTCAGCGAGCCGCCTTCATCTCTTAAGTGTTCAAAGCAAAGTGCGGTTACCTTTTTTTGCATCAGCGCATGCAGGCAATCCGCCTGCATCGTTGACAGTTGTAAGGCCGAAATGAGTATCTGGTGCGATTTCATCATCGCGATTTCCTCTAATGTGGGCGGAGCTATTTTGATGATGATATTTGCTTCGTAAACCGATTTGGAATCGTAAACGATCTTAGCGCCTTGTTCGCTGTAATCCTTGTCGGAGAATTTTGCAGCCTGGCCGGCATTGCTTTCCAGTGTCACTTCGTGCCCATTGTTGATCAGGAGCGCTACGGACAATGGAGTGAGCGCGATCCTGTTCTCCTGGAAGGACGTTTCCTTTGGTATACCTATCTGAAGCCTGTTTTTTTTGTTCTTTACCTCCAGCATTGACTCCTGGGGCTGCATCATTGCCTGCCTGGCAACATCAGAAAAACCACTGTATAACTCCGAACTCATGTGTATTTATTTCTGGATGTTGAAGATAGGCAAAAAACCGGGATGTAAATACTAAAATTTCTCAAAAGTTAACAGGCGCTCATTCTCATCCAAAACCTTCACATCCACACGGATATAGTGGTCTGGTAATAAGCCGGCTATCTTTTCGGGCCACTCGATGAGGCAATAATTGCCTGAATAGAAGTACTCTTCGTATCCTAAATCAAATGCCTCGGTTTGATTTTTTAGCCGGTAAAAATCAAAGTGGTAGATCTTTGTTTTTTCTCCATCATACTCATTTACGATGGAAAATGTAGGACTGGTTACTGGTTCATGCGTTCCGAGAGATTCGCAAAGCGATTTAATGAACGTGGTTTTACCCGCGCCCATGTCACCATAAAAAAGGAAGATTTTTTCTTCGCCCCCAAAAGCGATCAGCTCTTCTGCAGCGTGCTTTAATCCGTCGATGTTTTTTACCGGCACATTCATGGCGGCAAAGTTAAAACATTCAGGAAAGATTACTTAGGTCCGTAAGTAACTATCGGTATGATCATTTCCTCTAGCGATATGCCCCCGTGCTGGAACGTCTCGTTATAGAAATTAACAAAATGGTTGTAGTTATTCGGATAAACGAAGTAGCTATCACTCTTTGCAAACACAAAACTAGAGCTCACATGCAGCTTTGGCAACATAATGTCGTGCGGGTTACGTACGTGGAACACCTCCTTCGGGTTAAAATTCAGGTTCTTTCCCTGTTTGTAGCGCAGGTTGGTATTGGTATTACGGTCGCCTATAATTTTGCTTGGATTTTTAACCCTGATGGTACCGTGGTCGGTAGTGATGACCACCCTTACCTGTTTTTGGGCCAGGAATTTCAGCAGATCAAACAATGGCGAATGCTCAAACCAGGATAAAGTTAATGAACGGTAGGCTGCATCATCGCTGGCCAGTTCGCGTATCATCTGCATATCAGTACGGGCATGCGACAGCATATCCACAAAGTTGTAAACCACCACGTTCAACTCATTATTCATCAGGTTGCTTACCGAATCGTTGAGTGCGCGGCCCTCATCAATATTTAATATTTTATGATAGGAGAATTTAATATCTCTTCTCAAGACGCGTTTCAGCTGATCGGCCAGGAAATTTTCTTCATATAAGTTTTTCCCGCCTTCATCCTCATCATTTTGCCACATATCCGGGTAGCGCTTTTCCATATCCAGCGGCATCAATCCCGAAAAGATGGAATTACGCGCGTATTGGGTAGCAGTAGGTAAAATACTGTAATAGGTATCCTCTTCTTCCAGCCTGAAATATTCGGATATGTATGGATTGATGATCTTAAACTGATCATACCGCAAATTATCTATCAGGATAAAAAACACAGGTGCTTTATTATCCAGTTTCGGGAACACTTTCTTTTTGAATAACTGCGGCGAAATAGTAGGCGCCGCATCGGGGTTCTGTACCCATTTGGTATAATTCTTTTCAATGAACTTACTGAACTGCACATTGGCCTCGGCTTTTTGCAGGGTCAGTATCTCGTGCATCCCTTCGTCTTCCAGTCTTTCCAGCTCCAGTTCCCAGTAGATGAGTTTTTTGTAAACATCCACCCATTCCTGGTAGCTCAGGTTATCATTCAGCGTCATGCCGAGCGTACGGAAATCCTGCTGATAAGCCATTGTAGTTTTCTCCGTTACCAGGCGTTTGTTTTCTGTCAGCTTCTTTATGGTAAGCAGTATCTGTTTGGGGTTAACAGGTTTTATCAGGTAGTCATCAATTTTTGAACCGATGGCATCTTCCATCAGGTATTCCTCTTCGTTTTTGGTAATCAAAACGATAGGAACTTCATTATTAATATTCTTGATCTCAGACAGGGTTTCCAGACCTGTCAGTCCCGGCATGTTCTCATCAAGAAACACCAGGTCGAAGTAGTTATTTTTAAATGATTCCACAGCGTCGTTACCATTGGTAACTGTGGTTACGTTATAGCCTTTTTCTTTCAAAAAAAGTACATGAGGTTTCAGCAGATCTATCTCGTCATCGGCCCACAATATTGTCGTATCCTGCATAATAGTTTTTATTTGTTCGGGTATAACCACAAAGCACGGGTTTTGTTATGGCTTATCAGTCTTAATTAACAAAAATTAACAATTATAAAATAGAATATTACGATAATTTAACATTTTTGCACAGCATTTGCCCATTGAATAAAAAGAAAATCATAAACGATCCCGTATACGGATTTATCAGTATCCCCACCGAGCTGATATTCGATCTTATCGAGCACCCCTATTTTCAGAGATTAAGGTACATCAAACAATTGGGAATGACCCATTTGGTTTATCCCGGCGCTTTGCATACCCGGTTCCATCACGCGCTTGGGGCCATGCACCTGATGGGTTTGTCTATCGAAACCTTGCGTGCAAAAGGCCATCATATAGCAGAGGACGAAGAAGAGGCGGTTACAATCGCCATATTGCTCCATGATATTGGCCACGGGCCATTCTCACATGCGCTGGAAGAAACTATTGTAGAAGGAATTTCTCATGAGGATATTTCTAGCCTGCTGATGGATAAACTTAATAGGCAGTTTAACGGTAGGCTTGCCATGGCGATTGAGATATTCAACGGCACCTATCCTAAAAAATTCCTGCACGAATTGGTTTCGGGTCAGTTGGATATGGACCGGATGGATTACCTGAACCGCGACAGTTTTTTTACTGGCGTGTCTGAAGGGGTGATCAGCTTTGACCGTATCATCAAGATGCTGAATGTGGTGGATGACCATATCGCGGTGGAGGAAAAGGGTATTTATTCTATCGAGAAATTCCTGATAGCGCGCCGGTTGATGTACTGGCAGGTATATCTGCATAAGACCGTTATCGCAGCAGAACAATTGCTTGGTAAAATACTGAAACGTGCCCGTGAGCTGGCCCTGAGCGGTAAAAAGCTTTTTGCTACACCTGCATTGGATCATTTTTTGGTGAGGACCATCAGCAAAGATGAATTCATCAGTGAGGATCATCATATCGAAACCTTTGCCGCGCTGGACGATACCGATATCATGTCGGCTATTAAGGTTTGGACCGAGTGCGCCGACCCGGTATTATCGCAATTGTGCCGGATGATGATGCAGCGTAACCTGTACCAGGTGGAGATCACTAACAAGCCACCGGAAAAGCAGCTGATCAATCGTTTAATAAAAAATGCGGAGAGCAAATACCCTGTCAGCAAACAGGAGATCGGCTACTTTGTATTTACCGACTCTATAAAAAACAACGCCTATAAAGCGGGCGACGGGAGTATCCGTATTTTAATGAAAGATGGTTCTTTACAGGACATCACCATCGCCAGTGACAATTCTAATTTAGAAGCATTGGCAAAAACTGTAAAAAAGTATATTATTTGCTATACCAAAGGCCTTATATAAACGTATTGAGGCTGATAGATTTATACTTTGCGGCTTCAATTATAACACTTAAATTTGCCCGATGCAATTTACTGCACATGAGATAAGTTTACTGCTGAACGGAACTGTTGAGGGCGATGCCCGGGTAACGGTGAACCGTTTAGCCAAAATAGAGGAGGCCACCGCCGGTTCTATAACTTTTTTAGCCAATCCAAAATATGAGCAGTACCTGTATACTACGGATGCATCTGTGGTGCTTATTAATAGCGACCAGGTAATTGCAGAACCGGTTAACGCGACACTCATCAGGGTAGAAAATGCCTACAGTGCTATCACTGTTCTGCTGGAGAGATACAATACGCTTAAACTAAACAAAAGCGGTATTGAGCAGCCCAGCTTCGTTCACCCTACTGCCAAATTGGGAGATGATTGCTACATAGGCGCTTTTGCTTATATCGGTCCGGGTGCTAAACTGGGCAACAAATGCAAAATATATCCTGGTGTTTACATCGCCGATAATGTTGTTTTGGGTGATAGCGTAACGCTTTTCCCTGGTGTGATCGTTTATTTTGATTGTGTGATCGGGAGCAATGTGATCGTCCATTCAGGTGCAATTATTGGCAGCGACGGCTTCGGTTTTGCGCCAAATCCTGATGGCACCTACAATAAAATAAGCCAGATAGGTAATGTGGTCATTGGGGATGATGTTGAAATAGGCTCAAATACTACTATTGACCGCGCTACAATGGGGTCAACTATTATACACAAAGGCGCCAAGCTGGATAACTTGTTGCAGATAGCTCACAATGTGGAGATAGGTTCAAATACTGTGATCGCTGCGCAGACAGGTATATCCGGAAGTACCAAAGTGGGCGATAACTGCGTTATTGGCGGGCAGGTTGGTATGGTGGGCCACATAAACATTGCCAAAGGAAGCCAGATCATGGCCAAATCGGGAATTAACAAAAATATCACAGAGGAAAATAAGAAATGGGGCGGGATACCGTTTTTTTCCGCTTATATGGAGAATATGCGTATAGAAGCGGCAGTATCTCATTTGCCTGCATTAGAAAAGAAAGTTTTAGAATTAGAAAAAGTGATTGCCGAATTGAAAAAAGGCGTTCACTAGTTCACTCGTTCATTGGTTTATTAGTCTTTTTAGGCTGTTAATAAACTATCCACCAATGAACTGCTGAACAAATGAGCTAATGAACACTGTTAAAAAATGAACGTAAAACAAAGGACTATTAAAACGCCCGTGTCTGTTTCGGGCACTGGTTTGCACACCGGCGAGAAAGTGACCATGACCTTCAACCCGGCTCCTGAAAACCACGGATATAAATTCAGAAGAATAGATATAGCTGGCTCACCGGTTATTGATGCAGATTGCGACAATGTAACCGATACTTCGCGCGGAACTACCATATCACAAAACGGGGCCAGTGTAAGTACTATCGAGCATGTTTTAGCTGCTTTGGTGGGTATGGAGATTGACAATGTGCTGATTGACATGGACGGCCCTGAAACGCCGATCATGGATGGCAGCTCGATACAATTTGTGGATGCGCTAACCGCAACTGGCTTTTTAGAACAAGATGCCGACCGCGAATATTATCATATACCTTACAATATCCATTATTCGGAGCCTGACCGTAAGGTGGAGATGGTGGCTATGCCATTGGACGACTACCGTTTTACCTGCATGGTTGATTATAACTCGCAGGTACTGGGCAGCCAGCATGCCAGTATTTCGACCATAAGCGAGTTTACCAAGGAGATCGCATCGTGCCGTACCTTTTGCTTTTTGCACGAGTTGGAAATGTTGTTGAAGCACAACCTGATCAAAGGCGGCGACCTGAACAATGCTATTGTTGTTGTTGATAAGGATGTAGACGATGAGGAATTGGCCGGTCTCGCAAAAATGTTTAACCGCAAGGATATTAAGGTAGCACCGCAAGGCATACTGAATAATATAGAACTTCGTCATCAGAATGAGCCGGCCAGGCATAAACTGCTGGATATGATAGGCGACCTGGCATTGGTAGGTGTTCCGTTAAGGGGCCACATCATGGCGGCGCGTCCTGGACATGCTGCTAATATTGCTTTTGCTAAAAAAATAAAAACCCTGATCAAGAAGGAAAGAAGCCGCAAGCACATAAAATTGTACGATCCGAATGCTAAACCGGTGTATGATACCGTTGATATCATGAAAATATTGCCGCACAGGCAGCCGATGCTGATGATCGATAAAATATTGGAGATCAGCAAAAGTCACGTTGTCGGGTTGAAGAACGTAACCATGAATGAGGATATATTTGCCGGACATTTTCCGGGGCAACCGATATTTCCTGGTGTACTGCAAATAGAGGCAATGGCGCAAACCGGCGGTATTTTGGTATTAAATACGGTACCTGACCCTGAAAACTATGTTACGCTGTTCCTGAAGATAGAGAACGCGAGGTTTAAGGATAAGGTAATGCCTGGCGATACGATCATTTTCTATTGCAACCTGATCGCACCTATCCGCAGGGGTATTGCGCAGATGAAGGGTATAGGGATGGTAGGTTCGCGCATTGTGGTGGAGGCCGAACTGATGGCGCAGATAGTTAAAAAGACAACTGAAGATAAAGAAGCATGATACAACCTTTAGCATATATACATCCCCAGGCCAGGATAGCTGATAACGTGGTGATAGAGCCCTTTGTAACCATACACAAAGATGTGGAGATAGGTGAGGGTACGTGGGTGGGCTCCAACGCTACCATTATGGATGGGGCGCGTATCGGCAAGAATTGCAGGATTTTCCCTGGTGCTGTTATATCAGCACCGCCCCAGGATTTAAAATATCGTGGTGAACAGAGTACAGTAACAGTAGGCGATAATACCACCATCCGCGAATGCGTAACGCTAAACCGCGGTACAGCATTGGATAAAAATACCACTACTATTGGCAGCAACTGTTTGCTGATGGCTTATGTGCACGTAGCACACGACTGCGTAATAGGTGATAATGTGATCATTGCCAACTCAGTACAACTGGCCGGGCATATTAATGTATATGATTATGCTTTTATCGGCGGCACATCGGCAGTGCACCAGTTTGTGGAGATCGGTACGCATAGCATGATATCCGGTGGTTCACTGGTTCGTAAGGACGTTCCCCCGTTTACCAAAGCAGGACGTGAGCCATTGTCTTATATCGGTATCAACTCCGTTGGATTGCGCCGCAGGGGATACTCAGCCAGCACCATTAACGAGATTCAGGAAATTTACCGTATCATCTTCCTGAAGAAATATAACGTGACCAAAGCGCTGGATATTATCGAAGCCGAATTTGCGCCGACAGTTGAGCGCGACGAGATCATCAATTTTGTGTCGAACTCGCAGCGTGGTATTATGAAGGGATTTGGTATTTAATTTTGAGTTTATAGTTCATAGATCATGGTTCATAGCGGAGTTCATCTTGTATTACTGATAGCAGCTATGAACTATGAACCATCAACCATGAACCACACATGAAAATCACCCTCCAGAACATAGGCCGCCGTTTTAACCGCGACTGGATATTCAGGAATATCGATTACACTTTTACTTCGGGTGAAACCTATGCTGTTTTGGGGCCGAATGGCTCTGGTAAATCAACCTTATTGCAGGTTTTAAATGGTAGCCTGGCGCCATCAACAGGCGATATCAAATACTCTTTAGGGGAGAGCTCTGTCGAGATTGATGCCGTTTTTAAACACGTTAGCCTGGCTGCACCTTATTTGGAACTGATAGAAGAGTTTACGATGGATGAGATGACCGACTTCCATTTTAAATTTAAATCTTACCGGCCGGGAATGGATAAGGAAGCGGTGATCAGCCTGCTTAACCTGCAGGGCGGGCCTAATAAGATGATCAAATATTTCTCGTCGGGCATGAAGCAGCGCCTTAAACTGGCTTTAGCTTTTTGTTCAGACACTCCTATGTTGATGCTGGATGAACCCACTTCCAATTTAGATGCACAGGGCGTAGACTGGTACCTCAACCTGGTACAGCAATTCGCCGCCGACCGCCTTACCATTATCTGCTCCAACCAGGAACATGAGTATAGTTTTTGCGGGCAGAGGTTGAATATTTCGGATTATAAGAAATAGATTTCTAACCAAATTCTATGCTTTCTTTAAAGAGAAAGTCAGCGGCATTGAATATTGAACTCTGACAGGTCTTCCGTTTTGTATACCAGGCTTAAACTTAGGGCATAACTTTAGAACTCTTAGCGTCTCCAGGCTAATAGCTTCGTCAGGTGAACGAAGAATATGCAGATCAGTTAAGCTACCATCTCTATCAACTACAAAGGACAATATAACGACCCCTTCGATTTTGTTGGCTTTGGCTGATTTTGGATAAATAATAGTTTTACCAAGGAAGCGATAAAACTCATTTATTCCTCCCGGAAAAGTTGGCTCAGACTCTACTGTTGTAAATATTTTATCAGATGGTTTTGTAGTGGGTGGCAATGTATAAACAGAAATTGAATAGTGGTTTTGGGTAGATATTTCTACCACGCCCATCAAGCTATCATATTGCATAGTTAAACAAACTACCTGATTATAGTTAATATGTTTAAAATCATATATGGCAGGTTTCCACTTAGTACTACCAAGAACTCTACTGGTTTCATTATCTAAACCGTTATTCTGCCCCTTTAATATTTCGACCTTTGAAACATTCCCGAAGGTATCTATCAACATGCTTGCGACCACATCTCCTTTAAAATTATCCTTCAGAACATTGGGCGTAATAAAATTTGAAGAAATAAAGTTTTCAAAAGTAGCCTTTCCAATAAATGCAGGGTATATCTCAAATTTAGAATCAGGAAGATTAATTATTTTTCTGGCTAAAACGGTATCTAAATTGCCTGAGTTTATGAAAGGAGCATTATTCTGCGATTTTGCTAAAACTGACGTGCAAACTAATAGACCAGCCAGGAAATATTGTTTTATCATGTTCTATTGTAATAAGGTTAGACAAATATAAGGGAATGTTCTTTACCCTCGATCACTTGGCGGCATAAACTCCAGCCTTTTTTGAAAATATTTGTCCCAGCTTACCTGCTGTATGCGGTTGGTCATGTGGCCGGTATCTTCGTCGTAATCCTGGTTGAGCTGTTTGTATTTGGCATCGATCCGGTTGAATATTTCCTGCGCCCGGTATTGGTAATCGGCCTCGAAACGGGTGCGGCCTACCTCGCGCAATAGTTCCTGCTGCTCCATGTAGGCAATAATATAATGGCCCTGTTCGTGCCTTAATATTTCTGCCAGCATTTCGGGCGAGGTGATGCGGTCCTTATCCATCCAGGAACGGTCCCGGTTTATCATCAGCCTGATATTAAAGGTCAATTGATAATACCCGTTTTTGCGGTAGGCCTCGTACTTAAAATCAATAGTGCAATTGGTGTATGCTATGGTTCCGGAATTGCGATGTGGCGTGCCTTCAAAGTCATCAGCCGTAAGCTGGCGGTAGGCTTGTGCCCTGGCAAAATGCCCGTAAACACACAACACAACCACGCAGATCACCCTCGTAAATATCAACCTCATGAAATATATTAAGTAAAAATTTTACTTTTTGACTTTATCTGTATGCAAAAGGTTTAAAGCCATCACTTCTTTCATGGTTCGCTCCATTGATGCAGTCGAACCATCGAGGAAGATCACGTTCCCTTCCGAGTTCTCGGCAAAGTGCTTGATGGACTCCGTCCACATAGTAAACAAGATCACCGACGTATCCATATGGGCCTGTTCCATTTCTTTTGCGGCAGCCGTCATCCCTTTTGCTACTTCCTGCCTGAAAAGGGCGATGCCCTGTCCCCTTAACTGTGCTGCCTGGCGCTCGGCTTCAGCTGCAATCTTGATGGCGTTACCTTCAGCTTCTGCAGCTTTGGTTTTGGTGATCAGCAGGGCCTGGCCTTCATTCTCGGCAGCGGCTTTCAGGTTGTTGGATGCCACCACCTGGCTCATCGACTTTAATATCACTTCATCAAAGGTAATATCATTGAGCTGCAGGTCCTGCAAATGATAGCCCCATGTTTCCAGTAAAGTATCCAGCTGTTCCTTTACGTGTTCTACAATATCCTTACGCAGCAGCAATACATCCGCCTGCTTTTTGGTGGCCACGTAAGACCTGATCGACCCTTCAATTGTACGTATCAGCGCCTGCATCAGGTTACGCTCATCCACAAATTTAAAGGCCACATTTTTGATGGTCTCCTCGTTCTGGTCGAGCACCGAATAGAGCAGCATAGCTTTGAAGTAAACATTGGCCTGGTCGACTGTTACAGCCTGGAACTCCAGCTCGAGAGAACGGTTCTGGATGGATATGCGGGCGTAGATCTGTTCGATCAGCGGCACCTTCAGATTAAGGCCCGGCATGAGTATGCGGCGGTACTTGCCGAATACAGTAATTACTGCAATAGTGCCTTGTTTTACAGTCACAAATGAAGAAAAAAGGATAACCAGTGCGACAAAGGCAACGATCATTAAAGGGATGTCAAGATTCATATTTCAAAGTTTTACGGCAAATAAATATAGGTTTTTATTTTTTGGTGCGCTATTTGTTTAGTGTTAAACTACAATCAATTGTAACCATGAACTTAAAACGCACTTTCGGAGGTATACTTACCTTGCTGGGAATCATTGGGTTGATCTATACCGGGATCAACATTATACAGCACGGCGCGCATTTTGCAACGCTGGCAGTGGTAGGAGTTATTTCGTTATTGTTCTTCTTTTCAGGAATAAGTCTGATCAGAACAACGGCGGATCAGTCCTAATCAGGCTGAAATATCGAATAATGAATTTTGAATGTCGAATGTAAAAGTAACCCCTTCATCATTCAAAATTCGGCGTTCAGTGTTCGATATTAAAAATCATTCATCCAAACTAACCGACCCATCCTCATCAATATTTAACCCTGATTCTGGGAAATCTGTTTCGGTGAGGGTTTTGATCCGTTTTACCACATGATTAAGGGTATCGCGGGTAAGGCCTCTTTCATGTGTTTGCCTGAAAGCGA